>Ga0315907_10004771_pt1 | contig 15059 bp, 37 predicted proteins | sample LakEriMetagenome_3_FD_203525 | JGI IMG/M metagenome (GOLD analysis project Ga0315907, IMG submission 203525) | Freshwater fungal communities from buoy surface, Lake Erie, Ohio, United States - Buoy 12 MA123 | ecosystem: Environmental > Aquatic > Freshwater > Lake > Lake biofilm | place: USA... | reverse complement strand
TTTAAGTGCGTTTGCATAAAGTTTTCTGTAATCTTGCCAAATCATTTTTTAGGCTTTGGTTTTCCGCATCTATTCATTTGGTATGTTTAAAGGTTGAAAATCATCTATTGTTTGTAAAGAAGATGGGATGTAAAGTTTTTCCATTTCCGCCTCTGGTATGTAGTCTGGTATTTCAATTCCCATAATGTCCATTTTTTGCTTAGGAGCAATCCACCACGCTTTATCTAACCATTCTACTTGCTCGTTCTTGTTTGCCTCAAGTTCACCATAGATAGATGCATCAAAGTCTACATAAATATCAGTTCCTTTATAGCCCCAGTCAGAATGTAGTTTTCTATTGATGTTATCTCTAATACCAGTTAATAATGGTAACGCACAACGTAAGGTTAGAGCCTTCTCACCTTCTCTTTGGTTATTGTAAGTCTTGTTGTCGCTATCGTTTAATAATTGTGCCGGTACTCCGTAAATATTGCAAAGTGCTTTCATATCCCACTTCTCACTCTCAATAATGTCAAGTTCTACCGGACTTAATCCTATTTGTTTCCAATCTACTTTATAACCACTAACTGCAATAGAGTTAAAGTTACTTGCACCGCCTTTCTCGCTAACCGCCTTCTTTAATGCTTGTGCTTGTTGGCTTCCACTCATTGGGTCAAATCTATCATCGTTCATAAAAAGAACTCCAGCTGGACCACCATTCTGGAAAGATGCAACCGCTGCAGTCTTGGCTTCGTTCGAACGAGTCAAGTTTTTCGCAGCAGCCATCAAAGGAGATTGACCATATAGTTGATTGCCAGTAGTATTCCATTGTGGGTTAAAATATTTGTCTTGTAAAATTTCTTGTTTGCTAAAGTCCCAAAGCGGTCCATAGTTTAATTGGTAACCAGCTATTGTTGGAGGAAATTGTTGAATATCTGCAATGATATACATATACTGTGCTGGTAAAACGTACAACTCGTAAGGTTTTCCGTTATTGTTACCACCCTCTATCATTTTAGCGTACACAAAAGAGTTACCAGTAACTAATTTAAAACCAGCCCATGCCTCAATAAAATCACCCCAAGTATCTTGCTCGTTAGGGTATTTTAATAATTCATTTAATCTACCATCGTTCTTATATAATTCAAATGCTTTGCTATGTAGCTTATGTACTTCTTTCCAGTTCTCAATCTTATCTGGTTGGCTCATTAAAGCCTTGTACTTCTTAGCAGCAACTTCATCTACTACCTTATAAACATGCCAGGGGGCTATCTTTGCTTTATCTGTAATTAACTTTACAATTGAATAAACTATATCGTTTGCTTGGTAACCATCGTTTACAAAGCTAATATTATCGCCACCTTGCCACGTTACTATCCCTTGTTGTATTGCTACTTGTCCATTAAAAGGAATGTTAGGTAAAATAGTGTTTAGCTTCTGTTTTGTTTTCAAGAAGTCAAATAATCCCATTTGTGTATATTTTAGTCAAAGTTAAAGATTTTATATTAGAATACGCTTACTTGGAATTTAGGAGTGTATTCGAAAATCATCCTCATTGCTAAACAATCGCTAAAGTCTGGAGAACGACCTATCAAGGCTTTTACTTTATCCTTTGGCATTACTCCTTTTTTGCCGTCATTATCTACTGACTTTTGCTTGACTTGCTCTAACTCTTGTATAATCTTTTCTTTAGTAGTGCCACTTGCATTAATAAAGATTTTGTTATCGTTCATTAACTCTGCTAACTTAAAGTAGCATTGTGATTTAAGGTTATCAAAGTTTTCTTTTTGTCTTGTTATAGGGTTTTCTAATGGAGAACTATTGTTTACAAATCCTTTGCATCTAAGTATATCTACAACACCACCTCCTACTCCATCTTCATCGACTACTATTTGCGAGTTAGGTACTTTATGCTCGGCTTGGAATTGTTTTATAATTTCAGCAACCTCAACAACTGATTTACCGTTATATTGATGAAGTTTAACACGAAACCCATCCCAAATACCAATGACAGTGCTATCAGAGCCAAAACGTGCAACATCACAAGTAATATAGTGTGGACCAGTAGGTAAATAACCGCTATTAAAAGCATCAAGTATTTTATCATATTCGATTAGTATTGATGGGTCATTAGAGTATTCCCAATTACCAAATAGCAAACGCTCCTTTGAAACTGTATCTAAGGTTAAGAGGTTTTCCTTATAGTGCTTTGAGATAAATGGGTTATCGTCAATAAGGGATGCGATAAATTGTTTGTTCTTTGCTATTGTGCCGTCTACTTGTGGCTTATAAAACTCCGAGTAGGTCCAGTTCTTAGCTGGGTTACAAGTGTAAAGCACTTTAGGTATTAAATCGTTTTCGTCAAGTTGGTATCTTATCCTTGACTTTATAATATTTCGTGCCTTATCTTCAATTTGGTTAGCCTCGTCTATAAATGCATCTGTAATCTCTAATGAACCCAACTCATCAAAGTTTGGGTCGCTTGGATAAGCGTAAAGGTCTTTGAGTAGAATCACCGAGCCGTTAAATAACTCTATTTGGCTCATTTGCCCATTGTACTTATAATGCTTACCAGCTTCTAAGCCTTGCATCTTTGCTACTTGAAAAAAGGACACAAGGGTAGTTTCCTTAAGTGTTTTTAGGACGGCTCTACCAATCAAGCCTCTTGTATTTGGATATTTTAACCTTTGCTTTAGTTGCCAATAACATCCTAAAGCGGTTTTGCCTCCGCTTTGGTTAGCCTGCCCCGCCTCCAAAAAGAATCTCATTTGTTTGAGAGTCTTCAAGAAGGTCAAGGGCAGTAGTTTGTTTTATTGATAATTCCATAATGTTTTTTATAAGCTACCAGTATTTCCAACGTATGTTTTTTTCTCCTCCCAAGTTATATTTACTCCACCGCTTACCTCTACTTCAGTAGCTTGTTTGGGCTTACCTTCTAATCTATCAATTACTTCTTGATATGCTCTTTGGTCTCCTTTTAAAGCCTTTGCTATCATTTGCATATCCATTAACTCCAACACGGTGAATTCTTCTTCTTCTCCAGTAATTGGATTTTTTTTCTTTTGTACTAAGTCAAGTAATCTTTTTAATCTTGTTTTGCTATGCTCTGTTCCCTTTGGCTTACCAGCTGGATTTCCGCTTACTCCTTTAGGGAAGGGCTTCAAATTCTGTTCATTTGCCATATCTCATTGTATTTTCTCTGAATTACAAAGATACGCCACAATTTGGGCAAACTTTACCTTTCTTCGTATTATCTATTTTTTGAGGTTCTTCTATTGTTGGAATAAAGAAGTCTAAATTAACTCCCCAATCTGCTAAATCGTGTAAATCCCAATTCTCGTTAGCCAGTATGTCCATGTCAAACTCTCCATTATGGGTATTATCTATGACGAGTAACTTTTGCTTTTTTCTTTCAGATAAGTTAGCCATTATCTTAACTGGTACATCTTGAATGCCTAATTGTAAACAAGCCTTATATCTTTGATGCCCAGCGAGAATTACATTGTTTTCATCAATAATTATAGGTTTAGCTTCTAATAAATCTTGGTCTTCTTGTATTGACTTAACCAGTCTTTCAAACTCTGATTTGCTAATCTTTCTTGGATTATTTGGGTTTGGTTTGATTTGTGATATTAGCATCTGCCTTGTCTATTATATGGTTTTACTGCTTTGTCTTTTGGACCAGATGTCTTTTTATACTTTCCGCATTTGCGTTTCCCAAAGTTGACTTTATTTGAGTTATTTGCCTTCGCCATATTTTTCTATGATTTCGTTTAGTTCTTGTCTTGACCACTTTTTAAGTAGTCTTGATTGGCTTTCTAAATACAATACAACTCCCTCACCTACCTTGTCGCATAGATTACGTCTGTAACCTATAAGATGAAACTCATCAAAGCCATTGCATCTTTTACATTCTCCGTTTACGTTGAACTCATCAAATCTTAAAGCACTTGACCTTTTAACTGGTACAAAATGACCAGCATCCATTTGGTCAGTCGTTTTAGTTTCTAAACAACTTATACAAGTAAAATAACCATTTTGGCTATCTCTTTTTCTTATATATGCGTTAAATACCTTTTGTGCCTTTGCGGTTAGTTTGGGTATTGTTATTAATGCCATATGGCAAAGTTAGGGGTTATGTAGCCTAAAAACAACAGTTCGACCATTAACCTCAAATCGTTTCTTTTTTAATGGGCTTAATCCTTGTCTTAAAGCATACTCGTTTACTTTGGTTGTTCTAACTGCATAAGCTATGCTTTTAAATATGGTTACTTCTTTTGTTTCTATATCAATCATTTTTATCGGTCTCGCATTTTCAGTTCCACTTGCTATCATTTTCTCCATCGTTTAAATTCAAAATAAAGGTTTGCAGTTGTTATTAAAATTAGTGCTAAAGGAACACTAATAAAGAAAAATTTAATGTATTTCATAGTTATTTATTTTTGATAAAAAAATATAAATCCTATTAAAAATCCTAATAAAAACCCACAAATAAACCCTCCAAATATTAATTTATTAAATATCTTTTTTAATTCATATTTTTCTAAATTTATATATTCAAAAGTATAATTTTTTGTTATTTTCATAGTTATTTGTTTTGGTTATAGATTTTAGTAAATATCCATTCTAAAATTATTTGAATTTGTGGCAAAAAAACTAACATCCAATTATACCATTTCATATACTATTCTTGTTAAAAATTCATTATATAAATCTTCTGTGCTTTTACCCATTTTATCATTAGTTCTCATAAAACGAATTAAATTTAAATTTTGCATTTTTTCTTTTTCAAGCCATATTTTTTGATTTTTTTCAATTATATCAAGTCTTGTTTTATTATTTACAATCAACTCAATTATTTCTTGCATTGCAGTTTTCATAGTTTAAAGTTTTAATGCCCCCATTTTTGACATAACAAACACCACTCTGTTAATGATTAAAAATTTGGGGGCAATTATTTTGATATTGTTTTTAAATACTCATTCATAGCGTTACGATTAGCCTCTTTGTCTGTATCGTTTGACATTCTGTTAGTATCGCCCATAGATTTAAATTGTGCGTGTGCCTCCTCTTTAGCATTAACATACGCTTGATGTCTTTGTTCACGATATACTTCTAACATTTCAAAGAATGTAGGCATATCCATTCTATCATAAACTTTGCCGTATTTAAACTTAGGCAAACCATCTAAGAATAGCATAATGTCCTCAATAGCTAAATTATCCTCCTCTGCCGTTTCAATCAAAGCCAAACTCAAATCATAAATTTGCTCTGTATTCATTCCTACTCTTAAATTAAAATTTAAAAGAGTTCTTGTTATTTGCTTACCTAATACAGTCGCTATTTTATCATTCCCATAAATTTTTGCTATTTGCGGTAATCGTTGGTCTTTAGGTATGTTTTGCATTACAGATAAATGATTGGGTTCTCCCTTTTCTTTGTATCTGCACATTTGATTGTGTACCTCTCCAGTACTACCAACCGCCATTGCGTTTAAAAGCAGTTTGGATAAACTGTTCTTCGGTAGCGTGGCTAACCCTTGATTGACTTGTTGTATTTCTTGTGATAATTTCATCGTTAAAAGATTTTTGGTTTAGATAAGTAGTAGGATGCTTTCTATAACTTTTATCTGGAGTTGATTCAACATAGGCTTGAACGGTTTGTAAAGCTAAGTCCTTTTCTGATTCGTTTAATTTATTCCATGACTTTTTTGCTTTATCCTTTGAAATCTTATAATCATACCATAACCACCAATCCTCAAATTTTGCATCGAGTATTTCAGTTTTAGTTTTAGTTCTATTTTTAGTTATAGTTTCATTTTCAGTTTCAGTTTCCATATGCTGAGCATATGCTTTGCTTGTGCTATTGTTTTTAGTAGATTTTGCATTATTTCTCCTTGATTCTGAGAACTTTTGCCTTCTAATAGTCTCATTATACATTCTTTCATTAAAAAATATACCATCTTCATTTTTAAATTTGCTCCAAATTTCAACATCATATGCTTTACATATGCTTAGCATATCCTTTTCAGTTAATTTACCTTTTTGATGTTGTAAACAAAGTAAACGAATGTACATACCTACTTGTTCGTTTGTCATAGTGAAAGTTCCACTTAAAAAATCTGAAGTGTAAAATAGCACCGCTGGGTCTTTACTCATAAAATAAAAAAAAGGGATTTGGAATCCAAGCAAGTCGCATTTGCTTTTCATCCTCCTCCCTAATAAGTTATTGTTGGATATGCGACATCCAATACAAATATACTAAACTAACCTATATCTCGCAAATTGTTTGTTCTTATTGTATTCCATTTCAGTAACAATTTTTAAGCCTTCATTCTTTAGCTTATAAATAACCGCTGCTAATCTAAAGCAGCCAAATTTATTTAGTGCTTGAATAGGGGTAATTGTTTTTCTACTTAATAGATACTTTTTGATTTGTTCTTTTTGGGTTTTCATAGTTGTTAAAGTTTTGTTAATGTTTAAAATGGCATATTATCAGCGTCTTCTTGTTCTTGTTTGTTAGAGTTTGCGTATTCTTTTTTTGCATCGAATTTATATTCTTTGCCTCTGCCGCAATACTCTTTTTTAGCTTTCTCTGCTCTTTGTTCTTGACTTTGGTTATTCCAAACTGTTAGGACATTTCCTTTATCGTCTGGTTCTTTTAAATAATCTACTGCAATGTTTGCGTAGTGCTTAATACCAGATTTAGTTTGTACTGGCTTCCATTTAATGTCCTCTTGGCAAATGTTTAATACTTTCATTTTATTTGTTTTTGTTTATTAATGACTCATTTATTAAATCCTCGTTTATTTGGTCTTCTACAATTTGGTCTTCTTCAATTAATTCCCAGTCACAATGTTCTTTACATTCTGGACATAAATCATAAGTAGTGTAGCTTTCCCATCCGCAGCAAGTGTTGATGTACATAATTATTAATTTAATAGTTAGCAAATTCCTCAAAGTTTTCAGCCCAATCAGACATCCTTACAGATACTTGTCTTTTTGGTGGAGTCGGAGGTACTAAAAGATGTGGCATATATTTTACTTTAAACTCTTTTAATACTTGCTTTGCAGCGAGTACTTTTTGTTGCATTGCTCTTGCCTCGTGTGGTTTACAAGTATCAAACTTATACTGCCAAAACTTAACGTTTTCTCTAAGTCCTTCTAATATTACTAAGGTATTCATTATAGGTTCTTTTTAGCGTTGGTAAATAATTCGTTTAGTTGATTCTCTTGAATCATTGTGATATTTAGTTCGTACAGTTGCTTTAACTCTGTTAAACTCTCACAAAAATCAATAGCTACTACTAAATTATCTTGGGTTTCGTGTTTCTTAATGTAAGGTGCTTGTTCTTTGCTAAAGTCCATCTCCTCTGCTGGAGTAGCCTCAAAACCAGCCGCTTTCATTAACCAGCCTAAAAGCAATCTGTAAGCCTTTCCCTCTGCTCTTGTTTGAGCCATAGAGCATATAGCGTACTCATCAAAGGTTCTTTTAGTGCGTTCTTTGTTGGAGCAAATAGCGTGTCCAATTGAAACTACTTGATTTGTAGTAATGTTTCGCACCTCACAAGTAGCCCAGTATTTTACTTCGTTTTCTTTGCTTAGGTCTTTTACTTGTGTAATAATTGGAATCAATCCAATTGCTGCTCCAGCGTAACCCCAGCCCTCAACGTTTACAAATTGTTTGCCTTGAATGTTAGTGCTTAGTTTTTTCTCTTTGATAAGACTTGCCAACTCATTTGATAGGCTCAAAAGACTATCTTTGTTGATAAGTTCGTAGGTCGGTCTAATCTGTTGTAGTTCTTGCATAGTATAGGTTTTTTGTTATTTAATAATTAAAAGTATAACTAATTTGTGAATAAATCAAATAAATCTTTTAATATTTATCAAATCCTCTTTTAAATCAGTTTCGTACTTTAAAGACATAATATCCTTGATGGTTTCTAAGGCATGGATAACAGTAGTATGGTCTCGCCCAAACATATCGCCAATGGTATTTAGGGTAAAGTCTGTTTTCTCCCTTATATAGTACATAGCTATCCATCTGGCTTTTACCAGTTCACGCTTACGGCATTTGCCTCTGATATCAGAGTTAGACATACCATAGAAGGCAGCCACTTTCTCAATTACGCTATCCGCCATTTTGATTTGGCTTTTTAGCCCCGATTTTTCCTTCATTATAGGTTGGGTCCAGTAGTTCATTTAGTTTTTGTTTTAGTTCTTTAATTTGTTTTCTTAACATCTCATTCTCTAATTCGAGAATCTGGTTCATCTTGATATAATAGCTTTTATTGTCTATGTAACTCATATTAAAAGTGTAATAGGTTTACTGGCAGCATAAAATCTTCTGTGATTTCATACAAATCCAAGATTAAAAAATGATATGATTTTAAAATACGTTTTTGCACTTCATTCATTCTGGCTATCTTAATTAAAATATCCTCCTCCTTTTGCATTAAGCGTATTGGCTCATCATAAGTGCCTTTTCTCCATTTAGCTAAGTCTTTCTCAAATAGCGTTTGTCTTGCTTGTGCTGACTTTAATAGTTCTAATAAACAAGCTGCTCTTTTGTGGAGTATGAGTTGTTTCCCTTGATAAATTAGTTCCATAGTTGTAGTTTTTTTAATCTTTTAATCATATTGTCAGTTCTTACAATTGTTTTATACTTTCTTGATAATTCTTCTGGTATAAAAAATCTTGGTATTCTTATTTTAATAGGTTTATCTTTTTTTATCATAAGTTTTCTATTAATGCGGTTAAGATAAATCCTATTAATACAATAATAAAAACGTACATAGGCTTGATTGAGTCTTTTTCGTACTGGTTCATGGTTTAAGGTTTTAAAGTGATGATAATTGAGTAACTCATGTTTGAGAAAGTAATGCTTTCTACTGTGAACATAATGCGTTTAACTTCTTTGCCAAAGTTTGTAATAATGCTATCCCCTACTCTTGGTAGATGTGGAGCATTAAATACTTGTTGATAGTCGATGCCGTCTTGGGCATAATAAATGGTTGTTTGCCAGTCCATAGTTTTTGATTTAAGGTTATTAAAATTGTGCGTTGAATAGTCGCACCCCTATTTTATTTTATTGATATAACTCGTAATAATGTTTTAAATCTGATGTATTAAAGCCATTAATATTTAGTACTTCAATGCCATCGTTAGTACAACAAAAAGAGTAAGTATTAAATTGCCAGTTTGGGCTAAATACATCTCCTTCGTAAGAATCATAAACTAAACCCTTTTTAACTAAAGAGCCTATTAAACCTTTTTCTTCATTTGTTTCTACTGTATAGTTACCACAACTATCAGTATTTTGTTCATTGTAAATGTTAAGTAACATTTTTAATTCTCTTTGTGTAATTGTTTTCATATTGTTTGTTTTTTGGTTTATGAAGTAAAGATATATCCACAAATCTTATCCACCAAACTTATCTACAATTATTTTTATGCTTTAGCATAATTTTAACACTTTGCTAAAGATTTTAGCATTTATCAATCAAATGATATACAATTATCTATCATTTTAGGCTTTTTGTGAGCGATAAATAGGTTTTATATGATTTATAAATAAAAAAGTCCCTCGTAGAAACGAAGGACGAATAAACCTTTATTTACTATGCAATATGAATTAGAGCAAATATAATAAAAAACTCCCAGCTTTTTACACTGGGAGAAAACCTAAGAACTATGAAAAAACAACACTACAAAGATACGACTCTATTTTGAGCCGTCTTGGAGCAAGTCTTTGTCGTGGTTATCTACCCTTCTGTACCCCTCTTTCCATAGTATTTTGGTTAGGGCAACACTTTTTCGCACTATTTCAGCCTCGCTATCTTCTGGATTAAGCAAGTGCATGACTTCATGTATTAATATCTCTAAATGCTTTTTACCCTTTAGTCTTGAATCAATAAGAATCTCGCCATCGCTACAAGCAATGCCATGAGCCTTTTCTTTGCCCAGCTTCTTATATATAATTCTAATTTTAGGCATTAATGTTCATCTTTAAGCATCGCCAAATCTGGGCGGTCTATTTCCTTAGGAGTGTACTTGTGTCCACCTCTAACTTTTGCTAATGCTTTTGTAATTTCTCTTTCTACTTCATGTATCTTTTTTAGTTCACTAACTAAAGCCGACTCTTGTTCTTCTAAATTCATACGTGAAAATCCCTTTGGTAATTTATATGTTGCCATTTCTAATAATTATTAACTTTTTCAAATAAATCGCAAAATCCAACGCTTCATGGTATGCTTCCATTATCCATTGGTCTTGTGTCATATCATCCCTATCCATTGATTGACCATAGGTTTCCAAGCCTTTTAGTTCTCTTGCTTTAATGTCGTTTATTACTTGTTCGGTTACTTGACTCATTAGTAGACTTTGTTTTTTATTATTCTTTTATTGTTTACTCTATAATCGCCAGACTTCTCTTTCTCTAATACCGCAAAGCCTTGATTATATTGGTCAATATGTTTACAATAGTCAACGTTAGGGTGCATTAAATGACCAGTAGTCCAACAAGTAAATATTTCTCCATCAAATTGGTTTTTAGTAGTGTACTCGCTTGTTCTATGAACATGCGATGCAATAGCCGATTGCTTTACTCTATCATATAAAGTCTTAGCTGGGCTTACTCCACTTCCACGTCTAAAAGTAGTATCTCCATGTATAATCGGTAAATGTCCAAATTTTACATGGTCAATATTCTTTAATGGCTTAATGTCAAATACATTTAATTGTAACAAATCCTCTATCTCAAACAATTGCAACCCTAATAACTCTGGTGCTTTTGTTCTCATATATCTTTCATAACGAAACTCGTGGTTAGCATCTAAGTTATAGTAAATTGTTATAGATGGGAAAGACTTTCTAATGTAAGCTAACATTTCAATAATAGCTTCATGTTCTTCATCAAACTTTCTTACTCTTGGGTCTTTTTGGAAGTCGCTAATTTGATAAAAGTCCACTAAATCGCCATTAATAAACAAAGTATCAATGCCATAATTAGTTAAGTAATCAAATGTAATATCTATTGCTTTTGGGTCGTGGAATGGTACTTGTATATCACTAATAAAGCCCATTTTTTTAATACTAACTGGTAGTGAAAATACTACCTTTTCTTCTACCCATGTAGGTGGTTGCACAAAGTTTGCAGAGTGTCTTGTAAAATCTTCTTTGTATGTTTTAACCGCAAGTGAATCTCTAAGAGCATTACCCATCTTGCCTCTATAATACCTAATAAGAGAGCGAATTGCCTCTGTATTGTCAAAATGGTTTTTGTTTTCCTTTAATATTAAAGATGCTAAAGTATGGGATGGCATCCATTGAGGATACTTCTCCAAGTAGTCAAGAATGATTTGACCAGTCATTGTTGTTTTTTTTCCAGCCATTATGTAGGTTTTTTGGTTTTTATGCCATACTTGACCTTATCAAGTCCGCCTCGTTTTCTCGTCTAATCACCAAGCCGTCCATTCCCTTATTTTCCCAAAGTCTTTTACTCCTCTCAATCTGCTCCGCTATCCCATCATAATCTTGTTTTGCTACCAACTCCACAATAGCTTTCATTTCCTTTCTTGACTCGCCATCTAACTTAGCACCTCTGTTATATACCATAGAAACCAAAGCACCTCTGGTATCTTCATTCAAAGTATCTAATTGAGGATATATTCTTTTAGTCATTGCGTAATACTTAGGAATTGACTTCTTAACGAAAACATCATATGCTATATTGTACGGAATGATAACATTTAACACTTCGCCTTTCATCATTGACTTAACCACTTCACCTTTAACTCCGCAAAATCTTTTCATTGCGTTTAAGAAGTTTAGGTTCAATGCTGACCAATCAGAAAACAAGTCCGCTTCTTTTGCGTAGCCCACATCATAGCCCAGCCCAATAGTAAGTCCAGACTCACCTCCAGCCCAAATTGGCTTTTGATATTTCTTCTCGTAAACCGCACGACCACCAACCTCATGTTGGATAATTAAATCAATAGCTTTCTTACTTATCATAACAAATGTTTAGCAAAGATACAAATACAAACAATCCAAACAACAATGCCAACGGCAAAGGCTCTTTTCTCGTTATTCGGCATCTTCTTTCTTTTTAAATATTTTCTCAACTGATGTTAACCCTAATGTTCCAAACGCTAACATAGCAACCGCCTCTACTAAAATAGCACTTGGTGCAGTATGCTCCTCGCTAAATTGGTTGTGATACATTGTAGCACATAAGGCAATAGTACATAATAACCCACAAAGTCTTTTCATGCTATATCTTCCGTTGTCTTCTGTAAAAAATTGTTTCATCTTATTGTAATTGATTGAATTGAAAAACTATTATGAAAATTAATAGAATCTTACTCCAAGCGTGTAACTTATCTATTTTTTTTTGGTTTTCTTCCCAGTCTTGGTATAAAGACTTGTTAAGTGAGTATTTATACTTCCAATTATAGAAGCTATCTTTTTGAGCAGATATTGTATTGAATATAGAGTCATATTTTATGTTTTTAATCTTTAAGTTTTCTTTTAGTAAACTTATTGTATCGTTGTATTTACTATATAATTTGTTTATTTCTTCGCCTTGCTCAACCGACATTATAATAACTGAATCACCCTTATAAAATCTTTTAATAGGGTATTGGGAGTAACTTAAATGGCACAATAGAATCAGTACTAACACTATCCAGCTTTGCTTTTGTTTCATTTAATTCCTCCTTTAGTTCTTTTATTGTCGTTACGGCTTCGGTTACTATTTGTTTTTGTTTTTTGTCTGCTTTGTCTTGAACCTTTATAGTTAGTTCAATGTTCTGGTTAATCTTGCCTAAAAGTTTCTCTAACTCAATGTCTTCTTTTATTGTTTCACTTGGGCTTTGAGCCGTAACCCCACACCCAGCCAAAAAGACTAATAAAAGCCACCTCATTATTTTAAACCTTTAATTGCTCCTAATTCAGCCAAAGTAGAAAGTTTAGTCGTAGAAACCGCACTTAAACTATCTGACTTTCTCAAAGCATCACTAACCACATCAACTCTATGCTCTAACTTCTCTATGCGTACATCTTGGCTTTTTGCTTGGTCTTGGAAAGTAGAACGAATGTCTATATACAAAGCACCAATGGCACCCATTACGATAAATAAAGTTCCGACAACTGGGTTCTTTGCAAACTCCTTAAATTTTATTGGTAGCATATTAAAACTTTTTATAATAACCTAAACTATAATTATTTGTTGTAGCGTTTAACAAAAATAAGCCTTTTTTTGGGGTGTAATATCCCAAGCCAAGCCCTAACCCTAATTTATTGTCAAATGCCCTTAAATCGGTTAAAAAGCCCAAATAAATGGCACTCTTATCCTTTTTGGTTATAGTTGTAGTATTGTAAATCGTTTTATAGGCAATTTCAGCTTTAAATAGCCTTGATTGTATCTTGTTCTGGGAAATAGAATCTTGTATGTAAAACTTACTTGAATCTTGGGTAATTGTGTCCTTATAAACCCTTGTAGCGTAGTAATCGCTTAAAACTTGTATCGTGTCGTGAATGAAGATAGAATCTTCTAAAACTCGGTAAATCTCAAAGGGGATGTCTTTGCCCTTCTTATACTTTACTATTGTATCAGTAGAGTAAATAGTATCTATTTGCGTAACTATGATTGGCTTGTCGCCTATGTACTTTGACTTATCAAAGATGAAGAATATAAGAACGGCTATTAAAAGAGTTATAATAACCGATTTCATTATTTTTTCTTTTTTAGTTGCTTGTGTAAAGCCACCAAACCAGAGATAGTACCAACCAATGCGGCAGTTAGCTGAAACAATGGTACAAAATTTCCAAAACTTAGCAATGTTGCTCCTATGCTTAAAAAAATACTTAGAATCGGTTGGTTACTATCGTGGTGGTTCATTTTAGTCAGCTTTTACTTCTTCCTTTGGTGCTTGTTCTTGAGCAGCCTTTTGTAAGATGTTTAAAATAGGTTGAGCATACTTAAATGGTGTTTCCAATAAGATAGCTTCTAACTGTTGTAATTGTTCGTTGCTTAATGTCATATGATTATTTTTTACAAATTTAGGACTTATTCTCTAATGCTGATACTTTAGCAGAAAGTTCTTGAACGGCTTTAACTAAAGCTGCTATTATTGGCTTATCATTTAAACCTATAAAATCTTCACTTTCTACATATGCTTGTGGTATAAATTCTTTTACTTGTTGTGCTATAAATCCTAATTGCTTTGGCTCTGATTCTTTATCAGTTTTCATTCTATATAAAGTAGGCTTTAAACCTAAAATTGCATTTAAACCAATTGTAGATTCCTCAAAATCTTTCTTTTTATTAATATCAGATATTGCAGTATAAGCACCAGTTGATGGATTTATTGTTCCTATATTACTTTGAGTAAAACCATTAAAGAAATATACAACTGTATTACCAGTTGCATACCATCCATACCAATAAGATGCATTTACTCTATCATCAAAAAAGTAACCAGCAAGACTACCTCTTGAAAATATATTACCATTAATTTCTATTTGCTTTTCTCCAGGTGTATCTGAGGTACTTGTAGTTCTATTTATTAAAATTTTTCCATTTGTTGCAATACGCATTCTTTCAACATCACTTGTTCTAAATATTATTGGATGTGTTGTTTTCGTACTTAAATAAGCTGCTCCGCTATCTAAGGCATATTCAGCAATAACACTATTTGATGATGTTTTTAATACAAAGTATGCTGCTGGTAATGTGCCAGCATTTAAATCTAAGTTTACATTTCCATATCCAGATGATGTCGTAGTTCCAATACAAACATTACCAGAAGATGTTATTCTCATTCTTTCATTAGCACCATTTGTAAAAAAACCTATTGATGCGGTACTTGGTGAAATTATCTCAAGTAATCCACTACTTACACCAAAACCATAAATACTTGGAGAAGAATCTTCAAATAATTTTAATTTAAAATTAGTGCCAATTGTGTTTGTTCCAAAAGTGCTGCCTAATCCTAAAGTAATTGGAGTAGCTGAACCAACACCAGTAGAATTAATTGCACCTAACTGAACATTGCTACTAAATCTACCAGTACCAGT
>Ga0315907_10004766_pt1 | contig 15071 bp, 12 predicted proteins | sample LakEriMetagenome_3_FD_203525 | JGI IMG/M metagenome (GOLD analysis project Ga0315907, IMG submission 203525) | Freshwater fungal communities from buoy surface, Lake Erie, Ohio, United States - Buoy 12 MA123 | ecosystem: Environmental > Aquatic > Freshwater > Lake > Lake biofilm | place: USA... | reverse complement strand
AACTCGCGGCTGTTGCGCGGTGCCTGCGATGCCTCACGCATCGCCTTGCGCTCTTCTTTAGAGTTGAAGTATTGATAGATCCAGCCGATCGTCTCGTCCTCACCCCACAGCGGCGCGATATCGGCGTCGTTGATCAGATTCAGCACCTGTAGCAGCGCGGCCTCGCGCGGAAACAGGCGCCCTTGCGGAGAATAGCGATCGAACAAACCCGGCAGGTCTTGAGCGAGTTCATCGAACACGCTAAAGAGATAGACGCGGTAGGCATCACCCGTTTCGCCCAGGCCGGTGCCGGCCAGGCGGGCATAGAGCTGATACCCCTTGGCCTGGAAGCCGTTGCCCACCGACTCCACCAGCAGCCCGCGTGACTCCGCCATGCGAAGGGCTGCAAGGCGGTTGAGGACGGTGAAGGCCTGTTCGCGCACGATGCGATCCAGCCCCTGGCTGGCGTTCATATCGCCACTAGCGGTGTAGTGCGCCAGGGTATCGCGCAGAATGCGAGCGGTCTCACGCTGCGCGTCGTTGATGTGGCGCAGGCTGGACAAGTCAGCAACAGACCCCGTATTCGGGTCCATGCCGTAGTCGTTTTGCAGTTGGCGGGTGAACTCTTCTTCCAGCACCCGGCGCGCGTCGTTGACGAAGCGCTGCAGGCGATTTCTTGTGGTTTGGTCGAACGCCATGCTTACTTCTCCGATTTGGCGAGCCACCACCAAGGGGCAAACTCATTCTTGTCATTGGTGTGCTCGATGACGGAGCCACACACTGTGCATTGATAGGTCGACTCCTCCCAACCGCCAAACATCGATCCACGAAAGGGGCGCGTCTCTATGTGTCGCAGGCATTCATGTGGCGAGTCACGTCGGCCTTTCTTCAACTGCTCTTGACACGCTTGGCACGGAGTAGCGACTGTCATTTGTCCTCCCCGTTGCCAAGCGAAAAGGTCACTTCGATCTCCGAGTAGAGGCCAGCCTGCGCCTTGATCTCATGGAGCTGCTGAATCAACCCATCGATGTCGGCCTCCGCAGTGATCTTGGCCGGAACGGCGACCTTTCGGGTGAGCTTGGACGGTCCCTTCTCGCCGGACTTGGCCCGCTCTTCCTCCATGCGCTGGCGCAGTCGTTCCTGGCCCTGCCGCTGGATCGATCGCTTCAGTTCCTCAAGGGTGCTGTTGATGTCGTAGTCGCGGGCCAGCAGCTTTTTCAGGCCGGACAAGTCCTGCGTGGCGTCAAGGGCGAGCCCATCCAACCGGTTCACGGCGTTCCCGCGCTCCTCCTGGGTCAGCTCCTCCCACTCGGGGATGCGCTGCAAGTCCTCGACACCGTCTTTCAGGCGGAGCTTCTGCTGATCGGACAGCGTGATGGCCGCATCGCGCACCCGGCCCCGCAGATGGGTCAACTGCGAGTTGAAGTCGGCGCTGTGCTTGAAGAAGTCTTCCTTGCCCAAGCGCTCTGACATGGCACCCAGGTCTTCCGACAGTTCGCGGCGCAGCTCGCCCGGAACGCCGGTGTCTGGCAGTGCCTCGATGTCGCGGCGATGGGCTTGGAGATCGCGCAGGGTGGCGTCAAGACCGTTGTCGAGCGCGCGCTTCACTTCGAGCGCCCACTTCAAGTTGTCGTAGATGGCCGAGGTCTCGGCGCCCAGACGCTGGGGGGCATCCGAAGCGTCGGTGAAGAGGACGTCGGCGATGTCCTGGTTCAGGGTGCGGACTCGGTCGCTGCCTGCCAGTCCGAGGCCGGTGAGCTTTTCGGCCAGGGATCCGTAGTCGTGTTGGAAGCGCGGGAAGTGCTTGGCGGCGGCCTTGCTGATCTCCTGCTCCAGGGGAATCACCATGTCGCCTACCAGCTCAGTGAGCCGCTCTGCCGCGCGGCCAAGGGTTTCGATCGAGGGACGCTCGTCCCGCAGCGATACACCGATCTGCTTGAAGGAGTTGTTGGTCTTCAGCGCATCGATCGCCTGCTGGCCAGCGGCAGTGACTTCACGGCCGGAGACCTTGAGCTTGATCTCGCCGGCCATCAGCATGGCTGCCACGAGGTAGCGCGTGGTGTCCGGGGACCAACCGAACGGATCACTGCTGAAGTCATCGAGCAGGCGCTTGCCATCGACCGTGCCACGCTTGTCGATGTAGTCGCGGATGCTGATCATGGCCTTGTGGTCGGTCTTGAACGACGCGCGCCCAGCCACGGTCTGCACCAAGCCCAGCGGGTCCAGGCTGCTGCCAATGGCAGCGGGGTTGGCCACCTTCAGGAACCTCTCAGCGGTGTCGGTGCCCGCGCGAACCGGGGCTTCCACGTACCGATCGAACACCTGGTCGGCGACGTCCACGAGGAGCTTCTTGGCCGCTTCCAGTAGGTCACCGTCCAGGGCAGAGACCGCCGTGGCCTGGCCTCGGAAAACGAAAGAACCCGATTGCAGGGTTTGTTTGATCTTGCTCTGCAGTTGGGTGGCGAGCTTGGCCGCTCGGTCGAGCTGGCCGGAGCAGTAGTCCTTGACCTCCTGGTCGGGCTCGTTGCGGTGCAGCTCGGCGATCCGCTGGCATCGGTAGATCTCGTTGGCCAGATCGTCGAGATCGGGGTTGGCTCGCGCCAGCAATCCGATGATGTTGCGACCCGCGCGGCTGCGAGAGTCATCCAGCATCCGGTTCTTGGCGGTGTCGTAGTCGCTAGCCGGTACCAGCTCCACAACGGTCTGGATGGTGTTGGTGTCGCCCGCCAAACTGGTGATCGCGCTCCCGGCCTGGGTCTTCAGCCCGGTGGCCACAGCCATCGTGCCGTGCAGACTCACCCGGGGCAGCGGGTCGAACGATTCGCGCAGCGAGTCGTTGAAGATGCGCCTCACATCCACGGTGCGCAGAGCGATGGCGCCACGCTCCTGCTCGATGTCGCGTAACCGTTCGCTCAGGAAGACCAGGTTCCCATCCTTCTCACCCAGCGGCACATGCACGTCATTGAGCATGTCCTCGACGGCTTTCTTGACGGTGTCGAGCTGCGAGGGCGCGGTGACCGACGGGTGCATCAGACTGGCAACGTTCTGCACCGTCACCGGCAGGTTGCCCAGGATCTGCAGCACGGCCACGGACTTGGCGATGTCTTGGTGAAGCTGCGAGTCCGGGAAACGGATCTGAACCTTGCCGACCGACTGGTGCACGGACGGGAAGGCACGACGAATGTCCTTCTCCAGTTCGTCGTACAGGGTGACGGTGGTGGCCAGCCAACCCACAGGCTGATCGGCCATGGCCTTGGAGCCGCCTTCGCCTTTCAGAACGTCCTGGATGACCTTGATCGCGGAGCGCAGGCCGATGCCACCGGTGGACTTGGCGAGGGCGCCCAGCAGATGCAGCAGGATGTCGAAGTGGGCCGGCAGGAATGGGTAGAGATTGGTGAAGCTCGCCTTGCTGAAATCAGCGTCGTAATACTTGGCGTCTTGCAGCTTGGTGTTGTGGCGAAGCGCCTGGCCGTGGGCGTCGAACAACTTGCCGAGTTCGGTTTCCCCCGCCGGTGACTTGCCCAGCAGGCGCCGGTAGCAGATCTCCTTGATGTCGCTGGACTCCAGGTCGATCTGGATCGGAAAGCGGTCCTTGAGCTTGTAGAGCTTGTCCGAGTTCAGCGCTGCACGCGGGTCGTCCTCGGTGAGCGTTTGCTGCGCGGTGGAGATGATCCAGGCCTTGCCGTCGCCCAGGCGCTTGAGGTTCTTGGCCAGGCCGTCTAGGTTGAGGATCAGGTTGTCGCGCGAGGCGACGTACTGGCCGACTTCGTCGACGATGAAGATGATGTTCTGCTTGCCGCTCTTCTCGCGGACGATGTCGATCATCTCCTGCACGCGCTGGTCTTCGAACTGGAAGAACCCATCGGTGCTGGACGAGAACGACTTGGCCTCTGGAAAGAGTGCCGGGTACATCTCGTGGGCGATCTTCGGGATCAGCCCATCGATGGCCAGGGGGTTGTTCTGAACGCGGGCCCAGGTCGCGCCGGGCAGTGCCTTGGCGATGCGCTCGTGCAGCTCAGGTGTGCGACCGTCCTTCTCGACCATGCGCTCGAAGGCGGCAACCTTGAGGTTTCGCGAGTAGCCGGCCCATTGCAGCACCTTGAAGTAGAGGACGGTGGAGACGTCCTCCATCGTGGCGCCAGCGAGCATCTCGCTCGCCAGGTCGAGCATGACCACCGCCGCCGGGAACCGCTGCGACACGGTGCTGAGAAGCGCCTTGGTCTGCGGCTTGTGCAGACGATCCTGGAGGTACTTGATGAACGGCGTGCCGTCGATCGTGCGCTGGTCATCGAAGGCCAGGCCGAGGTACTTGGTGAACGAGCTTTTACCGGAGCCGTAGAAGCCCGACACCCAGACGCCGATCTCGTTCTCGCCGCCAGACTCCATCGCCAGTTGCATGCGGTCGAGAAGCTTGCGGAACTGCTCCTCGATGCTCTCTGTGACCACGTACTCGGAGATCTCAGCCTTGAGGCGACCTTCTTGCGAGGCGCCGTAGGTGATGACCTTCTCGATGGTGCGGTAGATGTCTTTGCTGGGGTCGAAAAGTGAGCGGATGGTCATGGGTGGGTCCCTGCGTTCTTAGTCTGTTCAGCCGCCGACGTGCACAGAGCGGTAGTTGCCGTCTTCCGGGTAGAAGCCGAGGAACTTCAGCCTCGTCTTGCCGGTTCGCACGCCGGGGTAGAGGAAGATCGTCGGCACATGGAACTTGCCCTGGAGCTGGCTTTCGATCGCGCCGATGCGTAAGAAGGGATGCAGCGCCTCCAGGTCGGTGACGAGCAGCAGCGCGTTTTTCTGGCCTTCGAGCGGCTGCAGCGCGGCTTCGAGCCGCTTCAGCAACGCGTTGTCGGCGGTCAGGATGTCCGCCAGGGCCTTGTTGGTGCGTGACCAATCCAGGGGCGCAGCCTTGTCCTCCATCACGCAGAGCGACCAGAACGGGTCTTCCTTGAGCAATGTCCAGACATGCTCGGCGATTGAGAAGGTGTGGACGTCCCAGCCTTCTTGGTGCAGCTTGGCCACCCAGGCAGGCGTCTGCCTCTTGACCTCGAGGATTTGCTCAGGCGGGAACACCAGGTAGTAGATCGGCTCGAAACTCGCATGGCCGAGCTCACGCCCGTGCCGAATGCGCTCGCGCAGTTCGTCGAAATCAGCCTTGAGCGAGGACATCGCAGAGCGCCTCCATGTCTGGTTGTTTCCAGCTGATGCGGATCACATCGCCAGCAGCCTGGACGATGAGCAACCCCTTCAGCGAGAGTCGTTTGATTTCTTCCAGCACGTCCTCGCGCGCCAGGCCGAAGAGCTGCCAGTCCTCGTGGGTGAGCAAGGCGTTGTCGCCGACGCCCGCGAGGTGCAGTTCGTACGCGAGGTAGGCTGCTACCGTGGGGGAGATCCGGAACGGGAGGATGCGTCGACTGGATCGCAAACCGCGTTCGAGCATTCCGTAGTCGGCACAGCAGCCGGTCAGGTAGGCGGAGACGCGCCGCACCGTGGTCTCAGACCAGCGCTTGACGGTCTTGCTGTCATCGATGCCGCGCTCGACGAAGGCGCGCGCGTCCTCGTTGGTGACGTGCGTGTACCCGCCGGCGTACCGCGCCCAGTAGACCTGGCGCACGAAATCGCCAAGGATGGGGTTGGCCCGGCTCGTGAACACGAGCAGTAGCTGGGTCAGGTCGGCCGTGGAGATCTTTGTCGCTAGGCGCTTGAGGTGCATAGCTGGCGTGCCACCAGCCACCAGGTAGCGCGGAGCGAAGCATTCGACGACGATGTTGCGCAGCCGTCGCGCTGTGACGTTCGGGAACCGGCCCGACTCCAACGCGACCTGGTGCAGCTGATTCGCCGACATCCCGGGCGCCCACAGGTCCAGGAGCGTCTTGGTCTCGTTGACGAGTCCAAGTCCTGCTTGCAGTTGGGTGGTGTACGGATTGCTCTCGGCCACGTTCAACTCACCAGGTACGGATACGTTTTGGCGTCCTGGCTGAACGCGGATAGATAGGCTGCAGCGATGGCCTTCACGGTGTTGGGCGCATCGAGATCTCCGATGTTTCCGATCGCGGTGGGACCGACGCTGTTTACCGAGACCGCGCTGGCGATATCCCGCAGACTGGCCAACGCGGCGTCCTTGCTGCGCATCTCCTGAAGCGCGAACTCGTCTGCTTCGGGACGCTGTACCAGGTTGTGCAGATCCTGTTCGACCTCCTCAGGTAGGCGAAACAGGTGGTAGCTGCCGACGCTCAGGTGTTCGTCGTGGAGGCGACGCGCGGCCTCCAGGACACCGTGGTACTGAGCAAGCCGAGAGGTCCGAGCGAAGACGGGCTCCAGAAACAGCCGGCTCGATGCCTCGTAGAACGCTGTAGGCCACCAGGCGTGTTGGGCTCGTTCGCCGAGGTAGCCGACGAGCAAGCGCGTCTTCAGGATGGCGGGCAGGCTGGGGGGGGTCATGACGGTTCTCCGCTGTCTTTCGCGCTCATTTCAATTGCCTCCCTAGACTGTTTCTTGATCCACTCGTCAATATCCGACCTCGAAAACCTCCAACTCCCGCCTACCTTGAACGCCGGGATCTTCTTGGCTGCCGCCAGCCGGTAGATGGTCCTCTCGGTGACCTTCAGGTACTCGGCGACGTCCTTGATCATGAGGATGTCGGTCTTGGGCGATCGTGTGGCCATGGCTCCTGCCGCAACGTTGGAATGGAATGCAGAATAAGGCAAGATTGTCACTTTGAGGGCCGAGTCTTCCGAAGTTTCGGGCTCGGCTGGCTCACCAGGTGAGCCTGTTCCCGGCTACAACAGCGTTACGGGAGGTCAGCCATGGGGTTCCGATTTCAGAAGCGCATCCGCATCTTCAAAGGGTTAACCCTGAATCTGAGCAAGTCGGGCATGTCCTGGACGGTCGGCGGGCCCGGTGCTTCGGTCAATGTTCGAGGTGACAAGGTCATCGGCACGGTGGGTGCGCCCGGAACGGGGCTGTCCTACCGGCAGACGTTAGTGGATGGGGCGGAGTCTGAGTCGACCGAGCCCTACCGCGGCAAGCCCTGGCGCGGCGTGCTCTGGATGGTGCTGATTGCGGTCGTGCTCTACCTGATCCTCAGGTAGACGGCTGGCCCGATGGCTGGGGGCGGTTCAGCCCACCTTGAAGTGAGCCCGCTGGCCATTCCAGTCCAGCGGGAACGGCGCCAGCAGTTCCTTAGCCGTGAGGTGAGCCGGGTGCTGACCCTCCAGGATCGCCTCGGTGATCTCCGGCGCCAGGCAGGCCAGGCGCATCACCCGGCTCAGGTAGGACGGGTTGACGGCTTCGGCTATCGGCAAGGCATCACGGAGTGCGTAACTCACACGGGCACAAACTTGTCTTCGTATGGGAGTTCTGAAGTGACGGTGTGGAGATGGGATCGCGATTGAGTGTTTCCACAAACAGGCCGTGCGCGGCGACCTTCAAGTGAGGCGGGCAGTAGGTCTCAATGCCGCGCAAGACCTGCTCCGTCGATGCGCTATCCGAGCATATGTCCGTAATGAAGGCCATCACGGCATCGGAGAGGCGATAGCTCATGCGAACCGCAAGAATCAACGCTCTCGCAACCTGCACCACAGGCATCGCGATATCCTGCGTTGCGAACTCTACGACCCTTGTCTGAATTGCCTCGATTGCACCACGCTCAATAACTGACGGCCTTCCAAAGAACTCGGCAGGCAGGAACACGAGGGCATTGAACGTGAAATCGGCCGTAGAGGGAAGCGTCTCATAGGCGACTGGCAGGCTGTGTCGCTGGATCAGAAACGTTTCCCGTAGATTCCACACGTCGAGATGGATGGTGTCCGCCTTCAGCCCCACTCCACCGAAGGCGTTGCGTACTCCGCCTGACGCTAGGACATCCGTTACCGATGCCGATCCGTGTGCGACAAGATCAATGTCTCGCGAAACCACCGGCGTGCCGCAGATTAGTTCCCTAAGACCGTCGCGTGCCCAACCACCCAACACGACGATCTGAAGGCCCGACTCTCGAATGAGAGCAAGGTACCTTCTGAAAGTCGGATCGCTCGCTGTCAGGGCGTCAAATCGCCGCTGCAAGAACTCGGCCGCCACCGCCAGCGTTTGAGGATTTGCTGCAGTCGGATCATCTTTCGCAGGGTTCGATGGCAGGCGATAGACGGTCAGTGCGGACAATTGATCGGGAAACATCGAAGTTGCTGATTAGAAACGTGCCTCGGCATGGCCCTTCCTGACGACCTTTACCTTCATGGGTGGCGTCGGTACGTCGTCGTAGATGTGGCGCTCCACGAGTCCGCGCAGATCGAAGCTTCGGATGCAGCGACCGGTGAAGGCAGTTGCGTAGACCTGAGTAACCTGATCGCCAAGATCATCGTTGGCGAAGCATGGACCAAGCCAAAACCGAAAAACGGAGATCAGATGGGGGCATGTTGAAGAATACCGGCATTTAGGTCCGGCAAGCTAGGCCGAGACGGCAGAGCACTTGCATCAACGCTATTGGACTCGATCAACTCTGTCCACTCGCGCCCGCCGTGGACAACACGCCTGCCCACACCTCAAGGGTGTGGACAGCCGGCTGACGCCGGTTCGCGCGTTGACCACCGCTCCCCGGCCCTGACGCGCTCCGTGATGGACAACCCCTTGGGTTGCCCACACTACGCTTGCCCCACCATGTTCAAGAATTTGAACGCCCAGCAGGATTGAAACACGCAGTGTTGGTGTCGGCGGCGGGAGTCGAACCCGCACGCTCTTTCGAGCCAGGGGTTTTAAGCCCCATGCGTCTGCCATTCCGCCACGCCGACACATTCACCAATCATAATATGTCCATTGCAAAACACGGTGCAAATCTCATCAAGTCAGTGCCAAGGTGCGGATAGCGGACTTAAAATCCGCCATGCCTTCATCGGCGTGTACGGGTTCGAGTCCCGTCCCGGGCACCAAGCCGGTTCGTGAAGTGCCTTGGCTCAGCCCTAGAATCAGGGGCGATTCCTTTCATCACTGTTACCCAGGAGCAAGGCGACATGAAGGTGCTGGTCCCCGTGAAGCGGGTGGTCGATTACAACGTCAAGGTGCGGGTCAAGAGTGACGGTACGGGCGTTGACATCGCCAACGTGAAGATGAGCATGAACCCCTTTGACGAAATCGCCGTGGAAGAAGCCGTGCGCTTGAAGGAAAAGGGTGTGGTCACAGAAGTGATCGCGGTATCGTGCGGTGTGACCCAGTGTCAGGAAACCTTACGAACCGCCATGGCCATCGGCGCAGACCGCTCGATCCTGGTGGAGTGTGCTGACGAACTGCAACCTCTGGCCGTGGCCAAGTTGCTCAAGGCGATCGTCGACAAGGAACAGCCCGCCCTCATCATCCTGGGCAAGCAAGCCATCGACGACGACTGCAATCAGACGGGTCAGATGCTCGCGGCGCTGGCAGGTTTGCCGCAGGCCACTTTCGCCAGCAAAGTGGATGTGCTGGAAGGCAAGGCCCAGGTGACTCGTGAAGTGGACGGCGGTCTGGAGACGGTCTCCCTGACCTTGCCTGCCGTGGTCACGACCGACCTGCGGCTGAACGAGCCGCGCTACGTGACCTTGCCCAACATCATGAAGGCCAAGAAGAAGCCGTTGGACGTCCTCAAGCCCTCGGACCTTGGCGTTGATGTCGTGCCTCGCATCAAGACCCTGAAGGTGAGCGAGCCGCCCAAGCGAGGTGCCGGGGTCAAGGTGCCTGACGTGGCCGCACTGGTGGACAAACTCAAGAACGAAGCAAAGGTGGTCTGATGGCAGCCCTGGTCATTGCCGAACACGACAACGTTTCCCTGAAGCCCGCTACCCTCAACACGGTGGCGGCTGCTCTGCAGTGCGGCGGCGAGGTTCACGTCTTGGTGGCGGGTGCTGATGCTGGCGCGGCAGCGCAAGCAGCGGCGGCGATCGTTGGCGTTTCGAAGGTGCTGCATGCCGACGGCGCTTCACTGGCCCATGGCCTGGCGGAGAACCTGGCAGCGCAAGTGCTGTTGGTGGCGTCGTCCTACAGCCACATCCTGTTTCCGGCCACGGCCAGCGGCAAGAACACGGCGCCTCGGGTGGCTGCCTTGCTGGATGTTGCGCAGATCAGCGATGCGACGAAGGTCATCTCGGCCGACACCTTCGAGCGTCCCATCTATGCAGGCAACGCCATCGCCACAGTGCAGAGCACCGATGCGATCAAGGTGATCACGGTGCGGACGACGGGCTTCGACCCGGCAGCACCATTCGGTGGTGCTGCATCGGTGCAGCCGATTGAAGTGGCTGCTGATGCGGGTACGTCCGTCTATCTTGGCTCCGAGATCGCCAAGCTTGACCGTCCAGAACTGACCTCCGCAAAGATCATCGTGTCTGGTGGGCGTGCTCTGGGCAGCAATGACAAATTCGCTGAAGTGCTGACGCCCCTTGCCGACAAGCTGGGGGCCGCCCTTGGGGCCAGCCGCGCTGCAGTGGATGCGGGTTACGCACCCAACGACTGGCAGGTCGGTCAGACGGGCAAGATCGTGGCTCCTCAGCTGTACATCGCTTGCGGTATCAGCGGTGCCATCCAGCACCTGGCCGGCATGAAGGACTCCAAGGTCATCGTGGCCATCAACAAGGATCCCGAGGCCCCGATCTTCAGTGTGGCTGACTACGGGCTTGAGGCTGATCTCTTTGCGGCCGTGCCTGAGTTGGTCAACTCCCTTTGAATCATTGAAACCTCTCGAGGGCGCCCATGAGGCGCCCTTGTCGCATCCGGAGCACTGAAATGACTTATCGCGCACCCCTGAAGGACATGCTCTTCGTGATGAAGGAACTGGCGGGCCTGGAGGCTGTGGCGGCCCTTCCGGGCTACGCGGATGCCGGGCCGGACACAGCCGCGGCGGTATTGGAGGAGTGCGCGCGCTTCAATGAGGAGGAGGTCGCGCCCTTGAACTGGGAAGGTGACCGAAACCCTTCGTCGTTCCAAGACGGGGAGGTGCGGACCACGCCTGGCTTCAAGCAAGCCTTCAAGCAGTTTGCCGAAGGCGGCTGGCAGGGGCTGCAGCACCCTGAGGCCTTCGGCGGTCAGGGGCTGCCCAAGCTGATCCATGCCGCCTGCGTCGAGATGGTGCAAAGCGCCAACATGAGTTTCGCCTTGTGCCCGCTGCTGACCGATGGCGCCATCGAGGCCTTGTTGACCGCAGGCAGTCCGCAGCAGCAGCAAACCTACATTCCGCCCATGATCGAAGGACGCTGGACGGGCACGATGAACCTGACGGAGCCCCAGGCCGGCAGTGACTTGTCCCTGGTGCGCACCCGCGCTGAACCTCAGCCCGATGGCACCTACCGTCTGTTCGGAACCAAGATCTACATCACCTACGGCGAACACGACATGGCGGACAACATCGTCCACCTGGTGCTGGCCAGGGTGGCGGGTGCTCCGGAGGGTGTGAAGGGTATCTCGCTGTTCATCTGCCCCAAGGTCCTGGCGGACGGCACGCGCAATGACGTACGGTGCGTGAGCATCGAGCACAAACTCGGCATCAAGGCCAGCCCTACAGCGGTGCTGCAGTACGGGGATGCGGGCGGCGCGGTCGGCTATCTCATTGGCCAGGAAAACCGTGGTCTCGAATACATGTTCGTGATGATGAATGCGGCCCGCTTTGGCGTGGGCGTGCAGGGCATCGCGGTGGCCGAGCGGGCTTATCAGAAGGCGGTGCAATACGCGCGAGACCGCGTGCAGAGCCGGCCCGTCGATGGGTCAGCGTACGCGGCGGCTCCTATCATCCACCACCCGGATGTACGCCGCATGCTGATGACCATGCGGGCGCACACCGAAGGCTGCCGTGCCATGGCGCTGGTGGCTGCTGGCGCATTCGACGCCGCCCATGCCCATCCGGATGAGGCGGTACGGCGCGAGAACCAGGCGTTCTACGAGTTCCTGGTGCCCTTGGTGAAGGGTCTGTCCACCGAGATGAGCCTGGAAGTGGCGAGCCTGGGCGTTCAGGTGCACGGCGGCATGGGCTTCATCGAGGAGACGGGCGCGGCCCAGTACCTGCGGGACGCCAAGATCCTCACCATCTACGAAGGCACCACGGCCATCCAGGCCAACGACCTGGTGGGCCGAAAGACCGCGCGCGACGGAGGCGAGTTGGCCCGCGCCCTCGCGCAGCGTGTGGCAGACACGGAGTCCGCCCTGATCGGACGCTCCAGCCCGCAGGGCCACGCCATGGCCCGTCGCCTTGCAGCGGCCCGCGCGGCGTTCCTGGATGTGGTGACCTTCGTGGTCGAACGCACCCGCTCCGACCCTAACGCCGTGTTCGCCGGGAGCGTGCCCTATCTCATGATGGCAGGCACGCTGGTCGCAGGCTGGCAGATGGCCCGCGCCTTCATGGCCGCGGAAGATCTGTGTGCAGCAGGCGAAGACCCGGGCTTCATGCAAGCCAAGATGACCACTTGCCGGTTCTATGCCGATCACCTGCTGCCTCGCACGCTCGCTTGGCGAGACAGCATCGTGGACGGCGCCGCCGCTGTCACCGACATGCCTCTGGACTCATTCTGAGACACGGCGCGAGCGAGGGTTGCGCCGGCCTCATTGACCGCCTTTAATCTCCCGAGCCCCAAGAGAACGGCGCCTCACATGGAGGCCCCGCCCAAGGGTTCACAGATGGGCGGTGGCCGGACTGCGCGGCCGGCCGCCGACGGCCTTATCGGATGGAAGTGAACCGCGCTTCTGGGCGATCGTCCGAACGGTGAAGGGTTGTGACGCCCGCCTTCATGGCCCAGGGGCGCATCTGGTGGTGCAGCGGGATGACGAGCATCTCATCGCGCGTGCGGACCAGCGCCTCGCGGATCATCGCGTTGCGCTTGGTGACGTCGGTTTCGGTCTTCATGGCGTCGGTCAGGCGGTCAACGACGGGGTCACTGATCTTGCTGAAGTTGAAGTTGCCGTCTGCACCGGTGGTGCGGGTGCGGATCAGAGACTGCAGCGAGTACTGGGCGTCATAGGTGGCGACACCCCATCCGAGCAGGTAGATCGAGGAGTCGAAGTTTTGTACCTTCTGGATGAAGGTCACCATGTTCTCGGCGGCCAGTTGGGCCTTGACGCCAACGCGGGCCCACATCGCCACGACGTTCTGGCAGATCTCCTCGTCGTTGACGTACCGGTTGTTCGGGCAGTTCAGACGCACTTCGAACCCGTTCGGGTAGCCGGCATCGGCGAGCAGTTTCTTGGCGGCGTCCACGTTGGCCGGTGCCGGCTTGTCCAGTGCGTCCTCGTGGCCGTTCACGCCGGGCGCCACGATCAAGGCTGCCGGGATGGACAGTCCACGCATGGTCGTGCGGCGGATCGCCTCGCGGTCGATGGCCAGCGAGAGCGCCTGCCGCACGCGCTTGTCGGCGAACGGGTTCTTGCCCTTGATGTTGCTGTGCTTGAGCTCCGGGCTGCCGAGGTCCGGCGCGAGGTAGATCGTGCGCACCTCGGGGCCATCGACCACCTTGAGCTTGCTGTCCTGGCGCAGTCGTGAAATGTCCTGCGTTGGCAGGTCGGTGAGCATGTCCACATCACCTGATAGCAGGGCGGCCACGCGGGTGGGATCGCTCTTGATCGGGGTGTAGATCACTTCCTTGACGTTTCCGCCGTGCTTGTCCCACCAATCGTTGTTGATTGTCATCGTGATGCGCTGCTCGGGCGTCCAGCCGGTGATCCTGTACGGCCCGGTGCCGATGACGTTGCGCGAGGCGAAGCTCTCTTCCTTGCTCTTGAAGTCTGCCACGTTGACGCTGTTGTTCTTCTTGGCCCAAGCTTCGCTCATGATGAAGAAATTCACCAGGTTGCGCAGCAGGATGGGGTTCGGGCCTGAAAGGATCAGGTCCACGGTGTGGCTATCGACCTTTCGGATCTCGGACACGCCAGTGACGTAAATCCCCATGGTGCCGTTAGGCTGCTTGACTCGGCCATAGGAGAAGATGACGTCGTCGGCTGTGAAGGGGGTGCCGTCGTGGAACTTCACGCCCTTTCGCAGTTCGAAGCGCACCTGGGTGGGCGAGATATAGGTCCACTTGGTGGCCAGCGACGGTTCGACTTCGTACTTGGCGTTGTAGCGCACCAGGCCTTCGTAGGCGTGCTGCAGGATGGCGTTGGTGGTGGCGTGGTTCTGCGAGTGCGGGTCCAGGGTCAGGATGTCGTTCTGGGCTGCCCAGCGCAGGGTTTGGGCATATGCAGGCGCGGCCAGCACCGCAGCCGACGCGGCAGCGACCAACAACAACTTGAACTTCTTCATGCAGGGGCTCCAGGAGCAATTGACGAAGCCCAGATGCTAGTGCCTGCGGCGGAATTGCAAAGCCGGGAAACCCCGATCCCATTGAGGTTCAATCCGAGCCGGGGTTGTCAGGTTTCGAATCCGCCCGCGTTAAGTTGGCATCACAACGGGTGTCCGCAGCAATCCACCGCCGGGCCACACGCCGGACCACGGTTTGCGGCAGCCAGGGTACGAAAGTTTGTGGCGATGTCAGCAGCCCGCAACGGTAGACGGCTTGTTCGGCAGACCATTGAAGGGCGCGACACGGGCCCAGGGTTTTTCGAGTGATGACCACGCCCACCGGGCAGGGTTTCCAAAGGCAGCAAAGCCCGCACCCGTTACAGGGCTGACCCACACCGGGATGGGCAGGTGCCAGCGGCTGGATCATCACGATCCGTTCGTATCGGGTCATCGGATGGCGCAGATCAGGCGGGGTAGTTTCTTGACCACGAGACGGGCCAGGCTCATCGATTGGCGCATGAGCGGCTCGGACTTCGCAGTCTCCTGCCCACTTGTCAGCAAATTGAGGTGGTCCAGCGGTTCCAATAGTCATCTGAGAACATGGTCGGGCTGGGGCGATGCTACAGTGCCGGACAGAAAGACACAGGTCCTTCCCGTCCCCTTGCTGAACGAGACGACAGCAAGGCGGGTCGCGATCCGCCAACCGGTGAAGCCGGGGCCGCGGAAGGTTGTTGAACCCATCGGAGTGCCGGCTACCGGCGCGAAAGGTGAGCGAATGTTGATGCAGCAATACAGGTCCAACTCGTATCTGTTCGGGGGCAACGCGCCCTACGTCGAAGAGTTGTACGAGGCCTATCTCGACAATCCTGGCAGCGTGCCC
>Ga0315907_10004761_pt1 | contig 15083 bp, 11 predicted proteins | sample LakEriMetagenome_3_FD_203525 | JGI IMG/M metagenome (GOLD analysis project Ga0315907, IMG submission 203525) | Freshwater fungal communities from buoy surface, Lake Erie, Ohio, United States - Buoy 12 MA123 | ecosystem: Environmental > Aquatic > Freshwater > Lake > Lake biofilm | place: USA... | reverse complement strand
AGAACGACGGCCAGCCGCAGCCGGAGTGGAACTTGGTCTCGCTGCGGAATAGTTCGTTGCCGCACGCCTTGCACGAATACACGCCAACGGTCTCCGTGTCCGTGTACTCGCCAACGAACGGCTGCTCTGTTGCGGCACGACGCAGCACCTCAAACGAAAGTTCATCAACACGCGCACGCAGTTCGGCTTCATCCACCAAAACTGGATACTGCCCGCTTACCACGATCTCCGGTGCAAGTTCCGAAGGGAAGCGCACCCCCGTGTTGGCGTGGCAGTCGTAGCCCTTCGGGTTCTTCTCTAGGTAACGCTGGTGATACTCCTCGGCCTCCCAGAACTCGTGGCCTTCGGCAGAGGTGATCTGCGTCGTGATCGGGCCATGACCCTCCGCCGCAATCGCCGCACCATAGAGTGCCGCGGTGGACTCGGCCGCCTCGCGCTGCGAATCGCCCACGTAGTAGATGGCGCTCCGGTACTGCGTCCCCACGTCATTCCCCTGGCGATTCAGCGTGGTGGGGTCGTGCATCTCCCAGAAGAGCTCGAGCAGCTTCCGATACGAAGTAACAGCCGTATCGAACCGCACGCGCACGATCTCCGCATGCCCCGTGCTCCCAGTGCAGACGTCTTCATAGGAGGGTGACGCCTTAGTCCCGCCCATGTAGCCCACGGCGGTCTCCACCACCCCCGGCGCCTGCCAGAAGCGTCGCTCCGCCCCCCAGAAGCAGCCCGTTGCGAAGTAGCCCGTCTCAATCATGGGTGCATCGTGCCATACCTGCCCCGCTAACTCGATTTTGCTTAGTTAGGGTTCTCTCCCTTGCGCGTGCGCCGCTTACGGCGCGCGGGTACAGATTCTGGCTCAAGCTCGGGCGCTTCTGCCTCAATGGTTTCAGCCACTTCACGCTTTCTACGTAGACTCTTTCCTGCTCGTTTCTTCCTTGGCTTAACTTGCACGACAGACACGTCTGCACTGGATTCAAGTGTGGATTTCCCATCAGCACTTACTCGTCCGAACAAGAAGCCAAGAATCCGGCGCAGCAGAGAAGGGGAGCCTGAATTTCTTGGATTTTCCTCTCGCTCGCCTGTTGCCGGTGGAACATCATTGCTTGGCTCAGACTGAGCCTCACCTTCAACTCCAGAGGCTTCAGGCTGATTCTGTTCACTGGACAGGTTTTCATCAGATTGAACTGTTGAGGTTTCCGCTAGAACCGGAGTATCTGTAGCGGAATCTTGCAACGCGACTTCCGCGCTGCCATCAGTTGCCGCTGCTTCCTCCACTTGCGATGAAAGCTCTTCCGGCTGCCCGACAATGTCGTAGTCATCGGCAGGTACTGGGTAGTGAGCTCGGGGACTGCTGATTGCACTACCAAACACGGCCAACACTTCTGCCATGATCCCAGCGCGTGGCACCCAGCGCCGCAGCTGTCGTGCTGAATCTCGCTCATCACGCTTTGATGGCTCAGCTTCATCGGAGTAATCCCACGAAGATTCAATTAGCGGCACAATCCGCAAAGATCCTGCAGAAGTAAACGACTCTGTAGCAATGAGGTTCTCAATTCTTAGCTCTTCAGCGGCTCCGTGTGGCGCAAATCTGATTGTTGGCGGCTCGGTGTCCCTTGTGTCGAGGAGATGAAACTCTTCAGGCGCAATGAATTGAATTACACGATCGCTTCCATGTCTATCGCCTTGTCCAAAGACTTGGCTCCTGAGTGTGGCTACCACTGATTCAGAGCCCCATGCATCTCGTAGATCCTGCCTCAACTGCATGACGGCCCTAGAGTGTTCGTCGTCCTCCTCCGAGGCAGGTGCTGACTCCCGTACGTCACGATGCAAGAGGTCAGCTGAAGCGAGAGCTGCGAGGTAGGTGCGGAGCGACTCGTCGGCATGGCGGGCCACCTCTACAGGTAACTGAATTCTTGCTGGCCCGCGCATACGCTCCCAATGCAGATCCATTGAGCGACTCCCAATTAGCCCAACGTCAGCGGCGAGTAGGTTAAGCCCGCTGACGAAACCTGCGTACTCTCCGCCTCGCCCCACATGGTCGAGTACCGATTCGAACGCTGGTCGGTGATATTGCTCAAGAGCAGAAGAAGATGTCCCCTCTCTTGAGAGCCACCCCTGCACGTCGCGAAGATTTGCAGCTGAAACTCGCGCCCAATTCGCAACAGTTTGTGCTGATATCGCGAAGATTTCCGAAGCGTGTGAGCGGAACGAAGCGTGATGCCAATCGTTGTAAATGATGTTCGCCCAGCTTGCCCACAGGGGATTGCCGCCCAATCTGGCTTCCTCGGTTGGAAGGGTAGCTAGTGATGCAACCCCGTCCCGCTGCAAGACTTCTCCCCATCGGCGCCGGCCACGCGAGAGCGTGAAAAGGCTCAACAGAATGAGTACAGATGCCACCCCGAGCCCTTGTAGGGCGTAGTGCCCAAGCTGCTGACCTTGCGGGGAGAACCAAAGAATCCGATCGAGCGCTTCACTACCAACGCGGCAGAGCTCTCCTGGTACTCCGCGCAGGGCCAGGTCGGGACAACGATCGAGCGGGGGGACTCTCGTTGCCCAAAAAGTTCGCCCCAGCACTTCAGTTGCCACCAGGCCTAAGGCCTTCACTACCCCAAAAGCGACAAGTGCCTCAAGCGATCGACGGTACACCTGCCCAATGCCGCTTCCAATCCAACCAGTCGATCCGGTCAAGATAGTGCGCACAATCCAGAACACGCCCGTAACCCCTAGTGCGAGTGGCAGGTATGGGACCAAGTCAATGTAGAGCCAGGTAAGTAATAGCGAAGCGAGCGGGTCAAGACGCTCGTTCAGCCAGTTAACTTGCAAAGCTGGCCAGCCCACCTCTAGGACTCGGGCAAATATCTGCAAGGCAACGAGCGCCATTGACCCAACAATGGCAAGTCCTACAAGGAACTTCACTTTGCCGAGTATTCCGTTACGCGAACCCGTCAGTAAGAAGATTTCAACTAAGCGCGCGAGAACATTGTCGCCGAGATTGGAATTCAGTAGGCCGAGTGTCGCAGACGATCCAGAACCTGGGGTGTATCTTTCTGGCGCGCGTTCGAGAGTTTCAAGGCCGCGCTCGATTCCTAACGCGCCAAGTTGGTTTGACAAGTGCTGCTGAGCTTCACTTGGAGTTCGCGGCCGCGTGGCGCGGGCCTTCTTGCGAAAATCTAGTGCCGCGAGAAGCGGGGCACGCAGCTGTCGAATATCCAAAAAAGCATTGAGCACCTCTTGCCGAAGGCTCGATACAACATCGTACTTTTCCGGGAGCTGCGTCATGACCTCGACGCCGACTCTACGCGCTGCTTCTACCTGGCTAACCTCTACGCCTCGGCTGAAGTCCGCTTTGTTCAAAATCTCGTCTTGTAGTGCGCGCGCCTGACGGAACTGTCTTGCCGCGCCAACCGCTTGCTCCATCCGTGATTGCCATGGTCGCAGCAGGGATCCAACCCATTTGCTCCACATAAACGGAAAGCGACTTCTTGGCTTTTCTCCAAGGAGTCCGTCAAGGGCGGCGACTGCGGTAGACGCGGCTGAGTGAGATTGCTCGTACACCTGACGTGCTTCACTATGTCGTGGAGGTATCACGCTGTCATATCCGGCTTCGGGTACTTCTGTGCCGGCGAGTGCAGGCACAAGTTCCGGGTATTGCGTGCTTCCTGCGTTGGTCTCAAGTTGTTGCCCTTCGAGGAGCTCGGCGACGCGCCCAACCTGATCTGCTGTCGCTTGGCGCGTGAATCCTCCAAGTACGCCGCGGAACAATCCGACACTGCTTACGGCGCGCCATGATTCATTGCTGATGGAGTTCCAAGTAGCTTGGAAGACTCTCGGTTCACGCAACGAGTCCACCACGGCTCGAATTGATTCATCGCGCAGCTCTTCGTCGCTTCTTGATTCAGAAAGACGGGGTACACCTAAGGCGGTCCCGCCTACTCCGGCTCCATATGGGGACCCAAGCGCATCACGAATGACGAGCACCCCAACCTGAGGATCTCTGCCTCGGAGTACGACGGGGATCTTTAGCTTGAGGGGAGATCGAGCGGATACTGCGTCAAGTACAACTAAAACTCGCGGCAGCAAGGCGCTTTCGACCGCAAGCCTTAGGGCCTCATGTGCTCGCTTATCTGCACGGTCTTCCAGTACAACAACGAGGCCCAGCGCCCTCTCGCCTGAAAAAGTCGTCTTTCTGGCAGCCATCCAACGGCGGAGGGAACCTGCACTGATCAAGCTGTCGGCGTCCCCCGCCCCATCAAAACTGCGGAGATCTACGACCTCGACGTCCGAAATCGGCGACTGGTGCACGGCCACTGCTACCGCTTCCCGGACTCAGCCTGCTCCCAGAACTGCGACAAATTCTTCCGGCGCGCACTATCGGGAGTGCGCGGATGCTTCTGCTCAAAGGCTCTCACCACCTCGTCTGCGTAGAACTGACGCGCATGGCGTGCCTGTCCGATTGGCCCCGGCATGTCAATGCGTTCGGCATCGGCATTGGCTGCAGCAACCATACTTTCTGACTTTCCAATCTCGTCAACTAGTTGGCGGAACACGTTTGATGGCTTGGAGGCGCTATCAGCGTCCGCAAAGCCGCGGGCAAGATAACTACTCACCTTCGTTGCAACGATCTCTGCGTCAACAGACTGGCTATCGCAGTAGAGATCAAGAATTACGCGCAGATAATTCTCCATGAACGTGGAGATTCCACTAAGTTTCCCAACCCGATCTAACTTCACCTGAAGTTCATTTGTGGAGCCATGTGGTCCCATCATCGTTGGAATTGGAATCCCAACACCAGCAATGTCTTGGATCCTGACGCTCTTCGCATCGGCTCGCGCCATGATGCCCTTATCGAGAACGTAGTAGGTGACATGATCATCCCAGACCATGTGTAAGAGGCTTTGCAGAACTGGAAGCTGATCACGGACTGCTGACAAGCGTGCTAATTCGGCAACACTCGTACGCTGTCTCCATTTGAGCATCTGGCCACCTACATGGTATGCCGTGTCCCACATTCGAATCGCGTTTCGTGCTTCTGGAATATCCATTACTCCCCTTAGGGCCAAAGCAACGCTGATCGTGATGGCGTCCGTCGTGCTTGAGGCATGGAACTTGATTTCCGATCGCGCAAGAAGAATCGAAAGACTGGCGTTGCCGTGTAGTCGATCTTCTAGATATTTTTCTACGTCCTTGATCTGACGGCCCGGATAGGTAACAACAATGAATGCCTTCTTGCAATCCTTGGCATCTGGGATTAGACCGTCAGGGATAAGCTCCGAGAGCGCCTTCCCTAATTCGCGCACATCTTCTTCCGCGCCCTCCATTGTGCGGGTGGCCACGACTCCAGCAGCAACACGGAGGACGTCTTCAACTTTGGTCAGCAGCGCGGGCCTCCCTTCAGCTGAAGACTCCAAGGCATCATCAAACATTCTCTGGAAGGCATCGACGGAAAGATGAACGATCGAATCTGGTTTATATGCGCCTCTCTCCCATATTCTTGAGAAATCGCTTTGTAGTGCTTTGGAGTACGCGCGCCAAGCACCGCCAGAGTCAAGGCTGAATGCATTGCTGTTCACTGCAACTGCGAACACATCACGAAGCAGCGTTTCCGCCTTCTCAAGTTTGTTTCCGCTGCCCCGCGAAGTGAGTCTTGACGGCACCCAGTCGCGGAATCCCGCATTGTTCGCACCAGCAGTGAGGGTGTTCCACCCTGATTCAATTTGTGATTTTCGATCGCGGAGTGCGTGAATGCCGGCGACGGCTTCGTCATGCCAACGGCGCATCGAGTCCAGAACGGCACGAAGCTCTTCCTGGCGTAGGCGCGAACGTCCCCAGGCACGAATGAGCGCCCTTCGATACTGATCTATGTAATAAGTCTTTAGTTTCTTCAGGTTGCCGACGGCTTTGTCCCTTGCAACGTCTTGGCGAAGCAGCGTCTCGCGCCTACCAGGTGCCGATGCGACAGGAGCTGCTTGGTACGGATGTAACTCTTCAGGCTTCTCAAAGCGGGCGAGGATTTTTTGGTCGATCATTAATCTCAGTACCGTCACTGTCTCAATGACTCCCAAACTTGATTCGCCAGGCTCTTCTTGATATCTCTTTATGCCTTCAACCCAGCCATTTGTGAGAGATGACATTGCATCCTGGATTTGGCGCTCTGCCCAGTCATCGAGTTCCTTCTCTACTCCAGTTTCGGAAACACGCTGTACTGCGGATGAGAACAGCTGCCTCCACTTCCCTTCACCACGTTTAGCGGGGTCCGCCTTCCTTTCAAGCGAACGATAGTGATCTCGGAGCGTATCCATCCCGTCTGCCCATTCCATCTCGGCGTGGCTGTCTCCATCCAAGACTTTGATTAGGGTTTGTACAGGCTCAGCTTTGGGTAGTTTTGCAACAACATCCTCCAGAGCCTTTTCTTTATCAGGCTGAGCAATGTCGTTGCTTACGAAATCACTGTAGGAGTTTTCGTGACTGCGGAGAGACTCATGGAGACTTTCTGCTGCCCGAAGCGCAAGCAGTTGTGCAAGAAAGAACGAAAGCCGCTTCACTGGCACAGATAGTGACGCCGTAGCCGCTTCGACGAGACTGAGGCGACCAATCCCCGTTGGGTGAAGGGTGCGTAGTGATTCAGTGTCATTCTTTGAGCGGAGGTTGATGATGTCTTGGAAGAATGCAAAGCGGTCAACGCTCTCGGGAGCCGCTGCCCCCGTCATATCTCCAGTCGCATCTTCCTTGATTGCGCTATCCGCTTCGCTTACAAGTGTAGTTGCGTAGACAGCCATGCTGCGCCAGAGGTCTTTTGAATCTTGATATGCGGCAGGACGCGAAAACAGGAATGTGGTTGCGAGCGGGGCTGCGGCTCCTCCGGCGGTGATGTCGTATTCCACACGACTTGCACCAGGATAACGCTGCCGAAACCAGCGCTCGCGAGTTGTGTCGCTACTGTTGGAGTGGTCAACCAGTTCACTCAAATCAAGGATTCCACGCGCGAAATTTAAATTGAGCATGTGCATCTGCTCACCGCTCGCAGAGTCCTTGAACGCGCTTGGGGCGGCAATTAGAGGGATTACAAAAACCTCAGTGCCAGGGAACGCTTGTTGCGCCATTGCAGTCGCGATCTTTACGACATCAAGGAACAATCCAGACCCAGTTCCGCCTGAAAGTGAAGTTGCAATGAAGACTACGACCCAGGAGTGCCCGGACTTCTTCCCAGCTCCTACTACATCAGTGTATGAATCAAGATCACCCTGTGAATTTGCAAGCCTTGCAAAGGCCTCCTGCATTGGCTTGAACACACCTTCAATGCCGACATCAGAGAGGCGGTCAAACAGCGCCGCCCGCCCCACAGTTGGGAATTGGGCGGCACCTGTACTCATCGGTGCATGAGTGGGTTCTCCATCAGGTCCGGGAAGCCATTCAGCTACCAGGGTTGGATGTTCCGCACGTAGCTTTGCCGCGATGTGCTGATAAGCGGCAGCTGAGGAGAGTGTCGCAACAAAGGAAGTTGTGCGGTCGATCGCTGTTGGATCAAGCTCCCTCAGAAAATCCCTTAGTCCAGCCATTTCCTGTTGCGAATAGTCAACGTAGACCGACTGGAAGAACGTAGGAAGCTGGTCTCGCTTATAGGTGGAGAATTTCCCCTTACCTCTGAGCTGATTCCCGTCTGCACCGCAGATTTGGCGCCGGAGAAGCTGCTCAAGTTCCGTGCCTACCTTCAGCCCGGTTCCCCCGAGACCGATGTACATGAAGCGGTGCTTATAACTCATGAGCCCTCCTCTAGAATCTTTTCAATTGCTTCTTCAACTTTTCCGCCTTCAGGGATGTATCTAACCGTGTGGGCCTCTGTACTACCGCTTAACGGGACTCGGCGGAATTCCACAATGCCTTGACCATGATCCTTCTTCGGCATTCCGATCGACCATTCCTCGGTGCCACCTTTTTCACGCTCAAGGAGTAGCGAAGCACCCTTCTTCCATACCAAACGCCAGTTGCTGCCCTCTTTCGCCTTTCCTGGCTCAATCCTCAACCTTTCTCCCACATTGAACCAGCTTGGACTTCCCCCACTGATGTTGTGGCGAGAGATAGTTCTGGAACCTGTGGCATCTAGGATCTGCAGTTCGCCAGAAAGGTCGACAGTCTGACCCTTGTAGATTGCGCGAGCGGCAAACAGGGCTGCGAGTACCGCGCCAAAAAAGAAGGCAAGCCAATATTTCTGCCAGAGGTCGCGCTCAAACAACTTCGCACACGGAACGCTGTTGAGTGTTGGACTAATCGGTTGATTCGCTGCGAAGTCTTTTGAAGCGTCTGGCCTCAATAGGGTCGACTCATACAAGAGCGAGTAAGGTTCTCCCTTGCTGGGAGGGTTGATTGAACTTTCATAGCTTAGGGCGATGCCCCACCCTTCACGACCTTGCAAATCGGTCGATTGGCCTTCGTCGAGAACGATACTCGCACTCTGATATTGCTCAGGCCGCAGATTTGGATCATGAACCTCACCGTTCGGACCAACCCAGACGACCCGCGGTTTGAATTCCAATAGTTGCGCAAACCCTGGTCGGAGCACAAGCTCACCACCGCCCGCTGGGTTCGCAATGCATTCAGCCATTTCTTGCCGTTCCGGAACGAACAGAGCCAGCAGAGCATTTTCGTTAGGAGCCAAACCCTGTCCACTAAGTCTAGCCCCAGGGCAACGTTCACCATCTACGAGAGTCTTGTTGACAGGTTGAAAATAGAAAGAATCAAAGTTAACTGGTTCGCCAAGAGAACATCCATCGCTGCCCTCAAAAGTAACTGAGGCTTTCGTTGAGCCTTTAAGTCCTAGCATCGCAATTTGCGCGGCGCCGGCAGGGACCACAATTGGAGCTTTCGGCTTCCCTAAGGCGTCAGAGACGGTGCTACGCACCTGAAGGCCTACGAGTTCTTCTGAGTACCACACGATAATGTCTTCGGCCAGTTTCCATGGCTCACCCTGCAAGTTAATCTCAGTGCTGGCAGGGCACTCACTTTGCTCCCAGCCTTCACTTTTGGAATCATTCTGATTTTGCCGATCTCTCAACCATCCAAGTGTTTGTGATGATCTATCTTCCGAGCTGGGAGTACTAACAAAGATGCTGCAAACAGTCACGCCTCCAGAGTTAAGTTGATCAAGCGAGCTTCCTAGCGTTTGACAGGCTTCGCTTTCAGGGTCCGCAGCACAATTGATTCGGCCGTCGCCTTGAGCATACTCGCCGTCGGTTACCAATAGTGCGTATTTCCTCCCGCGGACCGTGGAGAGCTGCTCTGCAGCCGCAGTTAGGGCCCTGTCGAAATAGGTGTTTCCAACAACGTTTTTATCGATGAGATTCTCAATCTTGGACTTACATGTCGGGCTTTGACTGAGAACGCGCTCGCCAGACTGTTCATCTGGCCAGCCACACCAAGCTTCCGCTTCGGTTGAAAATCCAATTGGCATTACGTTCAGCGAATACGAGCGCCCTAGGTTGGGAAAGAAGGTTGCGGGCCAGATCGCACGTTCAATCCCAAGCCGACTTCCGTTCTTTTCTGTCGAACCAGAGCGGTCAAACAACACAACCACATTCACTTTTGTTGGGTCCTCAGGAGCCACAGGCACTGATTCGCTGGTACCCGCCCCGCAGGCACCGATCAAGAGGGCAAGTGCGGCTGAGGACAAAACGAGCTGTGAAAAACGGTTGCGTCGCAAGAAATGCATTGGGGTACCATAGCCGACCTGAGGGCGATTCGGGACCCTTAAACCGAACAGGGCTGAAGGGGGCGACCAGATAATGTGGAAAAAGGTGCTTGTGGCTTTAGCCCTGACCGCCGCAGTTGGCGGGGCGCTCTTCGCAACCTATTACCGTCCGCCAAACGAGCCGTGGCGACCTTCAGACCTCGTACGGTCAACAGTCTTTTTGACGGTCGATCTCCCCCAAGGACTGACTGCGAAAGAAGAAGCGCGGGGTATAGGTTGCGTTGGTACTGGGTCCGGCGTGCTGATTGACACAGATCTAATTCTGACAGCAAAACACGTCGCTGAACCTGAGTCTGGACCTAATTGTGAATATCCAGAACTCGGATACGAGCTCGTCTACCGCGCATTCTTTGCTTCGGAGCCTGATCAGAGACTTAGCAGTTATGGCTGCTGGTTGAAGCCAGCCACATCAGCTTTTGAGCACGACATTGCAATCTTGCAGATTGACAATCTTCCAGATTGCGTGGACTCATTCGCAGGAAAGGTGATGCCGACTCCGCTCCAGATTGCGGATTCCGATGCGGTACAGATGGGAGACCAGGTATACGCCTTTGGCTTTCCTGCACGCGCAAGCGTTGAGAACGATGGCCGTCAGTCCGATGAATACACTGCCATTTGGGGCTCGGGAGTAGTTGCAGCAGTTCAATATACGACCACACCCCGGGATCAGTTCATTACAACGCTGGCAGGAGCTGGTGGCGCGAGCGGTGGTGCTGTGCTCAATAGTGTCGGACATGTGATCGGAGTATTGGTTGGGATGAACTACCTAAATGAGCCAAATCCAGAGGACTGTTCTGCGATGCCTACTGGACCGAAAAATAAGCCTCCTGCAAATCTCGACCTCAATAGTGACGGGCGCTGGCAAACTTGGGAATGGTGCCCTGTTGCAGGATCATCTTGGACCTATGTCACGCCTGTCTCATGGATTTTTAGCAAGCTCTATTGCATTAGGCGTGATGCGCTACTCCCGCCGACTGCTGCTAAGCAATTTGATTGCGCCGAATGAAGGTGAAGATTTGGAGGGAGATCATGAATCCACGTAGCAAGAAGTTATTTCTGACAGGTCTCGCACTCATGGCTGTGCTCGGATGTGGAGGCGGCAAGAGGCTTGTGACGGGCAGCATCACCGTGAGGGACACAGATCAGGCTTATTCGATAGGTGCCTTGTGCAGAACTGAAGGCGGCTACGACGACGTTCGAGTAGGAACTGATGTTGTAGTTAAAGATGGACAGGGTGCGATCATCGGCGTCGGCTCACTTGAGGGCGGTCAAGCCGAGAGCGCGTTTGATTGTCGATTTGACTTCTCACTTGAAGTCAAGGACTCAGAGTTCTATTCGTTCGAAATAGGGGATAGAGGAGAGATTAGTTATTCACGCGCAGACCTTGAATCTCAGGCATGGGACGTCTCCTTCACGCTCGGAAACTAGCTTCGTCTTCGTAGGCTGAAATCATGGCCTGGAATAGGTCACTGCGATCTCGTCGCTGTTGTCATCGTCTGGATCTCGGTAGCGCACGCCGTTCGGCATCACCGCACCTGCGAAATCCGTACCGAAGAGGACTGCTTTAAAGAGATCGGCCCCAGTCAAATCCGCGCCGCGGAGATCTGCCCCCGAGAGATCCGCCCCGCGCAGATTTGCACCGCGCAGGTTGGCGGCCGCCATCTTCGCCGAGACGAGCGTCGCCTCTTCTAGGTTCGCACCCGCGAGAATTGCAGCACCCATGTTCGCGAGCGTAAGGTTCGCACGGGTGAGATTTACCTCGCGAAGATCTGCACCGGTAAAGTCCACGATGAGCGCCTGCACGCCCGACAGGTTCGCACCGCGCAGATTGGCGTATTCCATCTGGGTGTCAACGATCCGCGCACCGCTGAGGTCCGCACCTTGGAGCGTGCACCGCGTCAGCTCCTCCTCGAGTGCGGAGATGTCTCGGCGACGGAGGTCGGCACCGGCGAGGTCGAGGCCCTCCTCCCAGCGATTCGCCAGCCTGCGCTGCAGCGCACCCGCATCGCTCGGGTTGTATGCGGCGGCGAAGATGCCGGCGCTTGCATCCTCACCGTCCTCGGCCATCGCGGTAATAGGGAGCTCCGTGCGCTGGGCCCTCGGGCCCGCATCCCAGCTCGGATCGAACGGCACGATCGGCCCGACGGGCAGATCATCAAACCTGGTTGAATTTGGTCGCTGCTCCTGTGGATCCTTCCGAGCACTCATGGCTGGCACCTCCAACTACCTCGGGGCAACCCCCGCTGGACGGCGCACAGTAAGACCTGAGGAGAATTCGCGCAAGCCGTCTCTCAATGCTCAAGTAGCTCCAAGATCGCTCCACTTACTTGTATCGAGGCGCGATCGATGAGTTCATTGGAGAGGCACAATTAAACCGGCTCGCTACATGGAGTGTCAGGGACGTATAGATGGGAGCCAATTGATCGCGCACGCTAAGTGTGTGCTGGGGGGCCATGGAGTGTCGGATCAAGCAATGCTGAGTGTCAACTCTACTGGGTCGCCCCCATGATACTGGCCGCCAGGCATTACCGCTTTAACTTCTTGTCGAAAAGAACTGTCCATGCAATGGAACAGATCACGGCTAGGGCAATATAGCCAAGTGATCCGTCAAATGAACCTGTCGAAAAAAACCCAATAAGCGCCGACCCTGATGACCCGAGGATCATCAACTGTAGCCCGATCTCTGGGAGTTTGTCCAACACACTCTTCATGTTTCCCTCGTGTGGATTTGACTTGTTCTTTACTTTTCCTCTTGAATCAGCAGCCTAATGCGTCTCTCCGACGAAACTCCACAGAAGTGATTGGCAAGTAACTATATTCTCCTCCCAATTTTGGGGATGACTATCTGCGCCACACCGACACCTCAGTTTAGTTTGGAACGAACGTGAATTCCCAATCGCAACCTGAGCTTGCGTCAACGTAGTACTCAGCGTCATCTAAGTTAAACAGGTTGCTGACGCCTGAAACCGGCTTTTTCCCATCAATGATTTCGTTTGCGAGTGTTTCAAACATGAATGTTCCATCAGCACGCTCCAAATTTGCGCCGTGATAGCAACCGACTGAACTATCTGCAATAGCGACCCATTGGAGCTCATAGTTTCCAGCTAGACGGAACGCTTTAGATGAACTAATTCCTTTGCCTTTAACCGTCACGGTTTCTCTCTGCGCTACGGCTTGAGTTGGCTCTTGAGTAGGTTGCGAAGTGGTTAAGCTCTCGGTTGTCGGGCCCGAGCCTCCACATCCGAGCGCTGCAAGCAGCAACATTGGAAAGAATGCTTTCACTATTTACCTCTTTGCTTTTCGGATTGTTCTCAGCGCTTTGGTCGAGACATTAGCCAGATGAGCGAGCCCACCACAAAGCCGAAGAACCAGACCATGAAGATCAACGTGACGCCAATTCCAGTTCCAATCGCGGCACCAGCGGCTTCATACTCGTTCGAGGTTGTGATCTGGCTGACATTGGCTAGGCCGCTTACTAGCCACAGAGCGCAAAGCCCGCTCCAGATGACCAGGCCCCAGGTTGCTTTTCGCCACTTCGGCATGATTCAAACCCCCTTGTTCTTACTACTTCGGCAAGCGCCTCAGTTGGTAGCACTATGAAGTAGGTTCAGATTTATTTCAATGCTTCCTTTTGAGGCTCGGAAGTCAGGTGGCTGGAGGCTTCTTACGCCTCGGCCTCAACTCCGCCGGGATGTCCTTCGCCTGGCGCGGACGTGGGGCTGGGCTCGATGGCGACCTCCGCTGGGAGGCCCAGTTGAATAGGTAGGCGGTGGCTCTAGCAATCAGCGCGCTCGCGCCAATAATGAGCTGGACGGCGAAGAGGGTGAGCGCCCAGAGCAGCTTGATGATGGCGAGGGTGGCCCAGAAGAGGGCCGCCACGAGGATCCCGATCCAGCCAAATAACGCTCCGAAGATGGCCCCGATCCACAACATGAGGGGAGTATGCGCTTGCCGTGTGCCAGTTAGGTGTCACACCACAGGGGGTTGAGGCGTAAAGTTGAGGAGAGTGGCAGCGTTGCTGCCTAGTTGAGGAGGCATCAGATGGAGTTCACGCAGTCGGTAAAGCGCAACATGACCACAGGGGCGTATGCGCAGATCTCGGGTCGGGCGAGTCGGTCGGAGTACTGGTGGTTCGTGCTCTTCACCGCCATTGCGAGTGCGGCGGCGGGGGTGCTCGACGTGCTCTTCCCTGGCGACCTGCTGCAGTCGCTCTTCGGGATCGCCACGTTCATCCCGGGGATCGCGCTCGGGGTTCGACGCATGCATGACATTGGGAAGAGTGGCTGGTGGCTGTTGATTGGTCTGATTCCGATCATTGGGTGGATCGTGTTGATCGTCTGGCTCGCCACCAAGAGCGACGCCGGTTCGAACCAGTGGGGAGTGACGGAGCGCGCGTAGCGCGCTACTTCTTCTCTTCTTCGCGCGGGCAGGTGCAGCGTTCTGATGTTGGGACATCTTTCAGGGCGTCCTCGATGTGTTCGCCGCAGCCCTCCCAGGTTGGCTTGTGGCAGGTGTCACAGGTGACCTTCTTGCACATCTGAACGCTCCTTTAGTTGTTGCTGGCGCTATGGCCCGCGCTAGTGCGCGTGCTTCCTGTTGTCCAATGATACCGCCTCTTCAATGCTCTTGATAGAGCGGAAGCTGCCGAAGCCGAACATGAGCAGCGGCACGGTGGTCTGAATCACCGCGGAGACGAGCAGCGCCACGGGGCGCGAGGTGGCTTCCGCAATGACGCCGCCAATGAAGAAGCCGAACGTTGCGCCGAAGCCCCACGTTGCCACGCGGTTCACCGACATCACGCGGCCCAGGAGTCGATCCGGCACCACCTGCTGTCGGAAGGCGGTCGCAGGGACCACATAGAGCAGCAGCAAAAATCCGCCAAGGAAGAAGTTGATGGCAACGAGCGGGAAGGCGAACTCGCGCGGCACAACGGCGGCGAGCGGCTGCAAGAATTCGATGCAGCCGAAGAGCACCGCGACCAAGAAGAGCAGCCTGCCGAAGCCAACGCGCTTGAGCGCGCGTGGCGCAAGGAGACTGCCGATGGCGCCGCCAGCAAAACCGATCGATGAGATGGCGCCGATCAGCGCCGGCTCAAATCCAAGGTCGAGACGCTGGTAGATGACGGACTGTCCGATCATGATGCTGAACGCAACGTTGCCGTTGATCGCTTCCAGCGTGATGAGGCGCAGCGTGGGGCGGCGCCAGACGGCGCGCAGACCATCGCGCAGCTCTTGCGTCACGGTGAGGCCCGAGTGTTTTGCGCGCGGTGGCTCTGGCGTCTTGATGGCGGCGAGCGAGGCGTAGCTCACCACAAACGTGAACGCGTCTGCAACAAGCGCGAACG
>Ga0315907_10004759_pt1 | contig 15085 bp, 15 predicted proteins | sample LakEriMetagenome_3_FD_203525 | JGI IMG/M metagenome (GOLD analysis project Ga0315907, IMG submission 203525) | Freshwater fungal communities from buoy surface, Lake Erie, Ohio, United States - Buoy 12 MA123 | ecosystem: Environmental > Aquatic > Freshwater > Lake > Lake biofilm | place: USA... | reverse complement strand
AGGCGGAAATATTTCTATTTTGTACAGTTTATTAGGTTCAAAATCATCAATTGATACGAAAGATAAAATTCTTTTTATTGAAGATTTGGATGAATATTTGTATCATATTGACCGAATGATGTACAATTTAAAGCGTAATGGTTATTTCGATAATGTAAAAGGAATTATTGTAGGTAGTATGACCGATATGCACGATAATGAAATTCCATTTGGGCAAAATGAAGTGCAAATTATTACAGAAATTGCTAAAGATTTATCTATTCCAATTGCTTATCAATTTCCAGCTGGTCATCAAAAAGATAATCGCACTTTGATTTTAGGAAAACAAGTACATTTTGAAGTAAATGAAAAAGAAATTAAGTTGATTTTTGATTGATGATTAACGATTTTTGATTTAAGAAATAAAATGGCAGAACACAATGATTTAGGAAAGCTTGGAGAAGAATTGGCTGTAGATTTTTTAGAAAAAAACGGCTATGAAATTCTAGAAACCAACTGGACGTTTCAAAAAGCAGAAGTGGATATTATTGCACAGAAAGGTGATATATTGGCTGTAATTGAAGTTAAAACACGCTCTTCATTAGATTATGGTTTACCGCAAGATTTTGTAAAACCAAAAAAAATTCAATTATTAGTGAAGGCGATAAATGAGTATATTACTCAAAATGAAATAGATGTAGAGGTTCGATTTGATATTGTTGCGATTCATAAAGAAAATAATAACTTCATAATAGAACATATTGAAGATGCTTTTCATTTTTTTTGATGTTATATCCATAACAAATAGTATTTATTTTATACATTTGTACAACTTAATCCCTAAAAAAGCACAATTCACATGAATACTATTTCTTCTGTAGTAGAACAATACATTAAATCAAAGCCTTTTTTATTAAGTTCCCTTTCGCAAGGAATCATAAATTTGACTTCTTTGTCAAGAATCATGATGCCTGAGTTACAATCCCATTTAGGAAAAGAAGTAAAACAAGGCGCCATTGTTATGGCATTAAAGCGATTATCGGAAGAATTAGATTTCAAGATTAATTATAAGATTTCTAAAGTATTAAAGAACATTGGGGAAATTACGGTTCGATCTTCATTAACAGATTATACTTTTGTAATTTCAGATACGTTATTGGAAAATCAAGCAAGATTATTAGCCGAAATAAATAGAAAACAAGATATTTTTTATACTTCATCAAGAGGGGTAAATGAAACAAATATTGTTGTGAGCTCCTCCATTGCTTCAATTATTGATACAATTTTTAGGGGTGAAAAACTTACCCACAAAATAGAAGATTTATCATCAATTACTGTAAAATTACCTCAAGAAAATATTTCAACTCCTGGGGTCTATTATTATATTTTTCAACGTTTAGCTTGGGAAGGAATAATTATTCATGAAGTAATTTCAACTACAAATGAATTTACAATTATTGTTAGTGATAATCAAATCGACATTGCTTTTAAAGTAATTAAAGATTTAAAAAACGTTTTAGATTAACAAAAAAAGGCATATTTTTTTTCACTTCAAAAAAAGAAACGTATTTTTACCATCCTATACATACTAAAACCAACTTTTAGTAGTTTAGATAAAAACGTTTTTACTTTGAAAAGCACAATCATAAAATATACTTTAGTAATTGGTTTTCTACTTTTTTTAATAGCGTGTTCTGTTAAAAAAGATAGATTTATCAATAGGAATTTTCACGCGGTTACCACAGAATATAATGTTTTATATAATGGTAACATTGCTCTAGATAAAGGATTAGAAAATTTAAAAACAACTTATCAAGATAATTTTTGGGATATACTTCCTGTGGAAAGAGTTTCAGTTGTTGAAGTGGTTGCATCTAAAGAGCAACCTAAAAATCAAGATTTTGAAAAGGCCGAAGAAAAAGCGGTAAAAGCCATTCAAAAACACTCCATGAACATTGGCGGAAATGAAAAAAATCCGCAAATGGATGAAGCATATTTGCTATTAGCAAAAGCGCGTTATTATGACAATCGATTTATTCCTGCATTAGAAGCACTAAATTATATTTTGTATAAATATCCGTTAAGCGATAAGATTTATCATGCAAAAGTTTGGCGTGAAAAAGTTAATATCCGCATAGATAATGACGAAATAGCCATCAAAAACTTGAAAAAACTTTTAGAAGATAAAAGAATTTCTGGGCAAGATTTAGCAGATGCAAATGCCATGTTAACACAAGCTTACATAAATATTCAGGCTAAAGACAGTGCAATTGCAACAATTAAAATAGCAAAAGAAGTTACCAATAATAATGATGAAAAAGCGAGATATTCTTTCATTTTAGGCCAACTATATGAAAGTTTAAATCATCAAGATAGTGCTTTTGCAGCTTATGAAAGTGTCATTCAAATGAACAGAAAAGCGCCACGTCGCTATGTGATTCAGGCAAAAATAAAACAAGCACAACAATTTGATTATAAAAAAGGCGACACACTGGTTTTTGTAAAAGACTATACAAAGCTATTAGAAGACAGAGAAAATCGCCCTTTTTTAGACGCACTACACCATCAATTCGGACTGTTTTATGACAAACAAGGAAACAACACTTTGGCTAGAAAGCAGTATAATAAATCTTTAAAAACCAATTCAAAAGACAAGTATTTAATTGCTTCAAATTATAGAAATATAGCCGAAATTTATTTTAGAGAATCAAAATACAAAACAGCCGGAAAATACTACGACAGTACGCTGGTAAATTTAAATGACAGAACAAGAGAGTACAGAAAAATAAAAAAGAAAAGAGTCAATTTAGACGATGTAATCAAATATGAAACCATTGCTCAAGCAAACGATAGTATATTATCTGTAGTAGCGATGACCGACTTAGGCCGAAAATCATATTATGAAGAGTACATCAAAAAGTTAAAAATTGAAGACGAAACTAAAGCTAAGTTAGCTGCTATTCAAGCCGAAAAAGAAGCAAATTTAGCAGCAAGCAATAGTACTTCAGGAGGCTCACTTATAAAATCTGATAAGAATAATCTATCAGAAGTGATGAAAGATCCAGTAGCAAAACCAGCACCAGGATTTGCAGATATTGGCGGAGATAAAAACAGCGCATTTTATTTTTATAATCAGGTAACGGTTGCCTACGGAAAAAAAGAATTTGCTAATAAATGGGGCAAAAGAGCCTTAAAAGATAATTGGAGATGGAGTTCAGATGCTAACACAGATTCTAGTTCAAATTCGGATACTAAAGAAGATGAAGTAGCTGAAAATGAAATAAAAGATAAAGCATCTACCGAAAACCCAAAATATACTACCAAATATTATCTTGAGCAGCTACCGTCTGATCAAAAAGTAATCGATAGCCTTTCTAAGGATCGAAATTTTGCGTATTATCAACTCGGAATTATTTACAAAGAAAAATTTAAAGAAAATGAATTAGCCGCTGCCCGATTTGAACAACTGCTAAAAAATAATCCTGAAGAACGATTAGTACTTCCGGCAAAATATAATTTGTATAAAATTTATCAGATAATTGCACCAGCAAAAGCCGAACAATTAAAACAACAAATTATAGCAGAATATCCAAACAGTCGCTATGCTGAAATCATCAAAAATCCGAGTATTGAAATTACTGATGAAGCAAATCCTGAATTAGTGTATAACACACTCTACAAGAAATTGGAAAACAATCAGATAAGAGAAGTTTACACAGAGGTAGATGAATTAATTAATCGATTTACAGGTGAGGAATCTGTGGCTAAGTTTGAGTTGCTAAAAGCAAAAGTAGTAGGAAGGTTGCTTGGTTTGGACGAATATAAAAAAGCCCTAAATTATGTGGCGCTTACCTATCCAAATATCGAAGAAGGGAAACAAGCTGAAAAATTACTTACAACCGACATTCCAAAACTTGAAGCATTAACTTTTGCTAAAGAAGATGCAACAGAATGGAAATTAATCTTTCCAAAGAAATTCCCGTTAGATAAAGAAGTAAAAAATTTAACTGATAAAATTGAGCAATATCTAAATGATTCAAAAACAGAATTATTAAAGTATTCAAATGATATTTATACAATGACTGATAATTTTATTGTTATTCATGGCTTTGCTTCAAAAGAAGCGGCAAATTCAGTTTTGTCTATATTAAAAGAGCACAAGAATTATAAAATAAATGACAAAGTCTACGCTATTTCGACAGAAGATTATAAATTTGTTCAAATGAAAAAAATCTTTGAAGAATGGATTTTGTTGAATAAATAAACCCCTAAAATAACCTTTAAAATGTTTGATAAAGTTAAAAACCAAGATCATTTATTAGGAAAGACTAATAGAATTGTTGAAGGAACTTCCATCACAGGAGATATTGGTACCAAAGCCGATTTTAGATTAGACGGAACTTTAACAGGAAATTTTACATCAGAAGGAAAAATTGTAATTGGTCCTACGGGCGAAGTTAAAGGCGATATTATTTGTAAAAGTATTGATATAGAAGGAAAATTTTCAGGAAAACTTCAGGCAGAAGGCATGCTAAACATCAAATCAAAAGCCCATATAACAGGTGAAGTAATTGTAGGAAAATTAGCAGTGGAACCGGGTGCAAAATTTGAAGCCAGCTGCGAGATGAGAAATTTATAATTTCGAATCCAACGAATCCAAAAAAATGCATATTGAGTTATATGAAATCGATTTAAGACCAAATAATGGCTAACAACAAAAACCAATTCAACAAGTGGCTAGCCTTAATTAATATTCCTATCCAAATGGGAATTGTAATTTTTGTTTTTTCCTATTTTGGCAAATGGTTGGACGAGCAATATGGAGATTCAAGCAATACCTTCACAAAAATAGTAACGTTAATAGGTGTTTTTCTCGCGCTTTACAATGTTATTAGACAAGTAAATCAACTAAATAAAAATGAAAAATAGTTTTGCAACCCTAAAAAAGCTAATTATAGCAACTTTACTTTTTTTAATGGTACATGTGTTACTTTTTAAACTTCCTTTTTTTAAAAATATAGAATCCGAATTTTATTATAGCATACCCGTTCTTTATTTGCTGTTTTTTATCTTTTCATCACTAATATTGATAGTCGTAACTAAAATTTCTGAAAAAAATTTCGACAATACCGGAATGGTTTTTATGATTGCAACGAGTATAAAAATGGCTGTTGCTTTCTTTTTAGCACGCCCAATTCTTCATCTTGAAGACCATAAAATTGAGAAAATTAACTTTTTTGCGATTTTTATCCTATTTCTACTTTTTGAAACAATTATTGTGGCAAAAATTTTGAATAAAAAATAGTCAAAAAAACGCAATAATTTAATTTGGAATATAAAGAAAAAATGTACCTTTGCACCAAATTTTATAAACCTCAAAGTTTAAGTTTACAAAAGATATGGTGATTTCAAAAAAACCACTCCAGATTATACTTGCAATTGCAATAGCTTTAATGCCTGTTGTAACTCATGCAAATTCTACAAATGATTCAACTAAAGTTGAGGCTCATGCAGCTCCAAAAACTGCTGAAGTTGCTCATGAAGAAGAACATGGTCATGCAGAACCAACAGATATTAAATCTCAAGTAAAAGCTTTCACAAAACACCACGTTTTAGATTCGCATGATTTTACATTATTTTCAGATTTTAAAGAAGGCAAGCATGTTGGGTTTTCACTTCCTATAATTTTATGGGATAATGGAATACAAGTATTTTCTTCTTCAAAATTTCACCATGGCGAAAGTGTAGCTGAATCAAACGGGAATTATTATGTAATCAACCATCACGACGGTAAAATATATAAAACGGATGCCAACGGAACAATTCATGAAGATGAAAAAACCGGACATCCTTCTAATGCTAGACCAATTGATTTTTCAATTACAAAGAGTGTTTTATTTATTTTTATTACCGCTTTTCTAATGTTTTTCATTTTTGTAAGACTTGCAAAATCTTATGCTAAGAATGGTGGAATTGCTAAAGGTTTTGGAAGAATTTTCGAACCGTTAGTGGTATACATTCGCGATGAAATTGCGATCCCAAACATTGGAGAGAAAAACTACAAGAAATACATGAGTTATTTGTTAACCATCTTTTTCTTTATCTTATTTTTAAATATTTTCGGTTTAACACCACTAGGAGTTAATGTAACAGGAAACTTAACCATTACCTTTTCATTAGCAATATTAACCTTTTTAATTACAAATTTAACGGCTAATAAAAACTATTGGGGGCACATTTTTTGGATGCCAGGAGTACCAAAAATAATGCGTTTAGTACTAGCGCCTATTGAATTATTAGGGGTTATAATTAAACCATTTTCATTAATGATTCGTTTGTATGCCAATATTTTTGCGGGTCACATTGTATTGATGAGTATTATTGGTTTAATGTTTATTTTTAAAAGTTGGATTGGAAGTACATTGTCCTTTGGACTATCGTTTGTTCTTTCAATTCTTGAAATATTAGTTGCTTTTTTACAAGCGTATATCTTCACAATGTTGTCTGCGCTATATTTTGGTTCAGCAAACGAAGAGCATCACCACGAAGAAGCACATCATTAAAAAAAGTAGAGTTAGTTTTCAAAACGCTGATTGCTAAACTCTAAATTATAAATTGAATGTTTAATTTTTAATATATATATTATGCAAATTCCAACTATTGTAGGAGCAGGATTAATTGTAATCGGAGCAGGTTTAGGTATTGGTAAAATTGGTGGTTCAGCAATGGACGCTATCGCTCGCCAACCAGAAGCTTCAGGAAAAATCCAAACAGCTATGCTTATTGCTGCTGCGTTAATTGAAGGTATTGGTTTCGCTGCTTTATTCGCTGCGTAATTAAAAACTAAAAACAATAGTTGCATCGGTTGGTTGTAACTATTGTTTTATCATTACAAAAAAAGTTTAAAATCATATATAATGGATAAATTAATAAATCAGTTTGAATTTGGATTATTCTTTTGGCAAATGGTAATATTTGTCGGATTGATTCTATTATTAAAAAAATTCGCTTGGAAACCTATTCTTGATGCGGTTAACGATAGAGAAGAAGGAATAAAAAACGCTTTATTAGCAGCTGAAAATGCTAAAAAAGACATGCAAAACCTTAAAGCGGATAATGAAAAATTATTAGCAGAGGCTAGAGCTGAAAGAGATTTAATGATCAAAGAAGCAAGAGAAATCAAAGAAAAAATGATTGCTGATGCTAAATCTGAAGCGCAAGCACAAGGTGAAAAAATGATTGATCAAGCAAAAGCGTCAATCGAAAGTGAAAAAAATGCAGCTATGGCAGAATTGAAAAACCAAGTGTCTTCATTGTCATTAGAAATTGCTGAGAAATTGTTACAAGACGAATTATCTAACAAAGAAGCTCAAACTAAATTAGTTGAGAAAATGTTAGGTGATGCAAAATTAAACTAATATCATGGCAGGAACTAGAGCAGCAATACGATACGCTAAAGCTATTTTAGACGTTGCAAAAGACAACAATAACGCAGCTGCTGTAAATGCAGATATGACTTCAATTGTAAACGCAATTAAAGGCAGTGCCGAATTGAAAGAATTTTTGCACAGTCCGGTAGTGAAAGGAGAAATTAAATTTTCTTCTGTAACTGAAATTTTTGCTTCTGCTCAAAAAGAAACAAAAAGCTTGTTTCAATTGCTTTTAGTAAATAAAAGATTTGAGTTGTTGCAAGATGTTGCCTTTCAATATAATGCTTTGCACGATGAACTTAACGGAATTGAAACGGCGGTAGTAACTACTGCATTTCCAATCACAACCGAGTTAGAAACTAAAGTATTAGCAAAAATTGCAACCTTTTCAAATAAAAATATTACCATCCAAAATATTGTAGATCCAGCCATCATTGGAGGATTTATTTTACGAATGGGTGACAAACAATACAATGCATCTGTGGCAAACAGATTGCAAAATTTAAAAAGAGAATTTAGTAATTAATATCCCATTAAAGATATATCAAAATGGCTGAAATTAAACCTGCTGAAATATCAGCAATATTAAAACAACAATTATCAGGTTTTGAATCTGGTGCATCGTTAGAAGAAGTTGGAACAGTACTTCAAGTTGGAGACGGTATCGCTCGTGTTTACGGATTATCAAACGCTCAATATGGAGAGTTAGTACAATTTGAAAACGGATTAGAGGCTATCGTATTGAACTTAGAAGAAGACAATGTTGGTGTGGTACTTTTAGGACCATCAACAGGAATCAAAGAAGGTTCAACGGTAAAAAGAACACAACGTATTGCTTCTCTTAAAGTAGGAGAACAAGTAGTAGGTCGTGTTGTAAATACACTAGGAGAACCAATTGATGGTAAAGGTCCAATCGGTGGTGAGTTATACGAAATGCCGCTTGAAAGAAAAGCGCCTGGAGTTATCTTCCGTCAACCGGTAACAGAACCATTACAAACTGGAGTAAAAGCAGTAGATGCAATGATTCCAGTAGGTAGAGGTCAACGTGAGTTGGTTATTGGTGACCGTCAAACTGGTAAATCAACCGTTTGTATTGATACCATCTTAAATCAAAAAGAATTTTACGATGCAGGTCAACCTGTATTCTGTATATATGTTGCAATTGGGCAAAAAGCTTCAACTGTAGCAGGAATCGCAAAAATGTTAGAAGAAAAAGGCGCAATGGCTTATACGGTTATTGTTGCTGCAAATGCTTCTGACCCAGCTCCAATGCAAGTATATGCTCCTATGGCAGGTGCTGCTATTGGTGAGTATTTTAGAGATTCTGGTCGTCCAGCGTTGATTGTTTATGATGATTTATCAAAACAAGCTGTTGCGTATCGTGAGGTATCTTTATTATTAAGAAGACCACCAGGACGTGAGGCATATCCTGGAGACGTTTTCTACTTACACTCTCGTTTATTAGAAAGAGCTTGTAAAGTAATTAACAACGACGAAATCGCTAAAAACATGAACGATTTACCAGATTCTATCAAAGGAATCGTTAAAGGTGGTGGTTCGTTAACAGCGTTACCAATTATTGAAACACAAGCGGGTGACGTTTCTGCCTATATCCCAACCAACGTAATTTCGATTACAGACGGACAAATTTTCTTAGATGGTGATTTATTCAACTCGGGAGTTCGTCCTGCAATTAACGTAGGTATTTCGGTATCGCGTGTGGGAGGTAATGCACAAATTAAATCCATGAAAAAAGTAGCAGGTACGTTAAAATTAGACCAAGCGCAATTCCGTGAATTAGAAGCGTTTGCAAAATTTGGTTCTGACTTAGATGCGGTTACTTTAAACGTAATTGAAAAAGGAAAAAGAAACGTTGAAATCTTAAAACAAGGTTTAAACTCTCCTTTCACAGTTGAAGATCAGGTGGCTATCATTTATGCAGGTTCTAAAAACTTGTTGAGAAACGTACCAGTTGTAAAAGTTAAAGAATTTGAAAAAGATTTCTTAGAATACTTAAACGCAAAACACAGAGATACATTAGACGCACTTAAAGCAGGTAAGTTTGATGACAACATCACTGACGTTTTAGAAAAAGTAGCGAAAGAAATTTCAGCAAAATATAATTAATTAGTCAATTAGACAATGTGTCAATTAGACAATTAATTGGCACATTGATAAATTGGCACATTGACAAATTAACAAAATGGCAAACTTAAAGGAAATACGTAATAGGATTACTTCTGTTTCATCTACGATGCAAATTACATCGGCGATGAAAATGGTTTCTGCTGCAAAATTAAAAAAAGCGCAAGATGCTATTACAGCGATGCGCCCCTATGCAGAAAAACTTACTGAACTATTACAAAACTTAAGTGCAACGCTAGAAGGAGAAGTGGGCGGTGCTTTTACAGCTCAAAGAGAAGTAAAAAAAGTACTTATCGTGGCAATTACTTCAAACAGAGGTTTGTGTGGCGCGTTTAATACCAATGTAATTAAACAAGCTAAATTAGTTGCTGATACGTATGCAGGAAAACAAGTTGATATTTTTGCTATTGGTAAAAAAGGAAACGATGTGTTGCGTAAAACTAATAACGTAATCGAAGTTAACAATGTTATTTTTGACCAATTAACGTTTGAAAATGCTTCAGATATTGCACAACAGTTAATGGATAAATTTGTAGCGGGCGATTACGACAAAATCGAAATCGTGTACAACGAATTTAAAAATGCTGCAACTCAAATTGTTAGAACGCAACAATTTTTACCTTTAGCTCCAATTGTGGGTGGCGAAGTAGTAGCATCTGATTATATTTTTGAACCTTCTAAAGAAGAAATTGTGTTGACATTGATTCCAAAATCATTAAAAACACAATTATACAAATCCATTAGAGATTCATTTGCAGCAGAACACGGAGCGCGTATGACCGCAATGCATAAAGCAACCGATAACGCTACAGAATTAAGAGACCAATTAAAATTAACCTACAACAAAGCGCGTCAAGCAGCTATTACAAATGAAATCCTTGAGATCGTTGGTGGAGCAGAGGCGTTGAATAATTAATTTTAATTCAGATATTATAAAGAGTCCCGATTTATTCGGGACTTTTTTTTATAAATTTCAGAAGAGTAGTTTTTTTATTCCTCTGAAATTAACAATTAATGTTCGGTCACATTAGTCGTATTTTAAAAATAACTAAAAAAAAAACACTTGCATAATTTAATATAGCAAGTGTTTAATTTATTTTTATTTAATTTATACGTCAAATAATAATATTAATTGAATACCGGACGTAATACTTTATTGACTCCATGAATTACCCCATTTGATGCTTGAATGTTAGCTTGGAATACTCTAGAGAGAGTATTAGAAGTATCTCTTATGTCTACAATTCCTGTACCAAGAATTACAGTTGTATTTTGGACTGGACTGGTTATCATAGGAATAACTTGGTTATTTGTCAATTGATTTGAACGGACATTTCCTGCAGTTGTCACATGATATTGTAATACTTTTGTAACCTGTTGTGCCGTTGCACCTACAGCAAATCCTGTTCCAGTAGTAGCTGCAGTAAAAGCTGCATTATTAGGAGCAAATAATGTCGCTGGAGCACTAGCAGTTAGGCCTGATAGAGCACTTAATACGGCACTTTGATTTCCGAAAGTACCACTAGTACTCGTTACAACTGCCTGAAGTGTATCAAATTCAGGGTTAGCAACAACATGATCAACTACAGTTGGAATACGAATTACCGCATTAACGATATGTATTACACCATTACTTGCGTCAACATCAGGTGTAGTAACTTTTACACCAGTAGTTGCTGTTCCTCCATTAATAAAAACATTTGATCCAGACTTTTGAACAAACATACTTATTGTTGGAGCATTTACGGATGAATTTATTGGTGATAATGTAGAAGCATAAGTTGCAGAAGGAACTGCAGCACTCATTATTTCTGAACCTATAACATGGTTCAATAAAATTGCCTTGAGCACATCTTCGTTGACATTATTAACATTAACTCCACTTCCAAGTGAAGCGAAAAAAGTGTTAAACGCGTCATTTGTTGGAGCAAAAACAGTAAATTGCCCATTACCATCTAAAGTGGTAGCAAGGTTTGTGCGATTAAGAGCAGTAACTAAAATTGATAAATTTGGATTAGCAACTGCAATCTCAGTAATTGTTTGTTGAGAATTGTTGTCCTCATTATCACATGACAATACTAAAGAACATATTACAACTAATGTAATTTTTTTTAATAAGTTTTTCATAATTTTTTTTATTTAACATTTTTAACAAACTTAAATAATTTGTTTAATAAAAATTAAAAAAAGTTAAACAAAATAATATTAAATTTTTATATGATACATATAAAATAAATTAATAATCTAACCCGCTTCGCGTAATTGCATTCTTTGCCCACAAAGAAAAAAACACCACACAGCATATTCATTTAACAAAACCTTTTTCCCTCATTTACTTTTATTGGTATATTTGTAAGTAACAAACTATTTTCCAATGAAAAAATATTGCTGTTTCTTCTTACTACTTTTCACAATTTTTGGTAATGCTCAAAATCTTCGTTTAGAAGACATCATGAAAGGTGACGAATTCATCGGGCACCAGCCTGATAATCACCGTTGGTCAATCGACGGTCAAACCGTTTTATTCGATTGGAATCCAAATAACGAAATCGATAACAGCACGTATTATTGGAATAAATCCAGCAAATCGCCACAAAAAGTAACGGCATCAAATCCTATTTACGATGTTGATTTCATAGCGGCGCAAAAAGACTACGATGTGGTGTATTATACTAATCAAGGGGTTTTGTATGCGTATACCCAATCCACAAAAAAGACTAAGAAAATCATCCAATCGGCTGACCGAATTAGTGCAGTGCAAAGAAGTACCAATCCTGATATTGTTTTCTTTCAGCAAAATAGAAACGTGTATCAATTCAATACCAAAGATTTTTCGATGGTGATGTTGACCAATTTTAAATCGGGAAAAGAAAATAAATCAAAAGAAGAAGATTCGTTCTTGAAAGACCAACAAAAGGAATTATTTCAATTTGTGCGCGATGAAGCAAAAGCAGACGATTGGTATGAAGCACAATCCAAATCCAAAAAAGAAAAGTTTCCAAAAGAAATTTTCTATGATAAATCTTCGTTAGAGCAAGTAAAAGCATCACCCGATGGAAAATTTGTAACGTTTCGACTTTCTGATTATCCTGCTGAAACTGCAACTAATGTTGAAAATTTTATTACCGATGATGGGTTTACCCAAAGCAAAAAAGCACGTTCAAAAGTATCGACCGATAATTTCAGTAAACATAAATTCGGAATTTTCAATGTTGCAAAAGACACTACGTATTACGTTTCGTTTGCCAATTTATCGGGCATTAAAGACGCACCAAAATATTATCAAGACTACGAAAATCTGAAAGACAAAACAGATTATGAAACCGCAATTGTAATGATGAGTCCGGTGTACAGCCAAGATGGAAAAAATGCCGTGTTGGAAATCAGAAGTCAAGACAACAAACACCGCTGGATTGTGCAATTGGATGTAGCTTCAGGAACCATTACCGAGTTAGACCATCAACACGACGACGCTTGGATTGGCGGCCCAGGAATTCCAGGCTATAGTTTTGGTGGCGGAACATTAGGTTTTATTGATAATTCGACGATTTATTTTCAATCGGAAGCAACGGGTTTTTCGCACGTGTACACTTATAATTTGAAAACCAAGCAAAAAGAAGCGGTAACAAAAGGCAATTGGGAAGTTCGAAATGTACAATTATCGAATGACGCCAAATCATTTTACCTCACAACCACTACAACACATCCAGGCAACAGAAGTTTTTATAAATTGGACATCGCTTCCAAAAAAATGACAGGTATATTAACGAACGAGGGCAATTACGAAGTAGAACTATCGCCTGATGAAAAAACACTTTTAGTGCGCTATTCCTATAAAAACAAACCTTGGGAATTGTATGTGGGAGCCAATAAACCAAATGCCGAATGGAAACAAATTACGTTTTCCACTACGCCCGAATTCAAAAAATACAATTGGAAAACGCCCGAAGTCATCACGTTTAAAGCCGAAGACGGAACGAATGTGTATGCACGTTTGTACCAACCCAAAGCAGAAAACAAGAACAAAGCCGCCGTTATTTTTGTGCACGGCGCCGGTTATTTGCAAAACGCACACAATTATTGGAGCACGTATCACAGAGAATATATGTTTCACAATTTGCTTACCGATTTAGGCTATACGGTTTTAGACATTGATTACCGAGCGAGTGATGGTTATGGTCGCGATTTTAGAGCGGGAATTTACCGTCACATGGGCGGAAAAGATTTGTCGGATCAATTGGATGGAAAGAAATATTTGGTACAAAATTTAGGAATTGATGCCAACCGAGTAGGAATTTACGGAGGTTCGTATGGCGGATTTATCACGTTGATGGCGTTGTTGACCAAACCAGGCGAATTCAAAGCAGGAGCAGCTTTACGTTCGGTGACCGATTGGGCGCATTACAATCACGGCTATACTTCTAATATTTTGAATTTCCCTGAAACCGATCCGGAAGCCTACAAGAAAAGTTCGCCAATTTATTTTGCGAATAACTTACAAGATAAATTGTTAATGCTCCACGGAATGGTAGACGATAACGTGCAATTTCAAGACATTGTAAGATTAACGCAACGTTTTATTGAATTAGGCAAAAAAGATTGGGATTTAGCCGTGTTTCCAGTGGAAGCGCATGGATTTAAAAGAACCTATTCTTGGGTAGATGAATACCAAAGAATTTTAAATTTATTAAACGAAAATTTATTAGAAAACTAAAATGCAGCAAGTAATTGAATTAGGAACGAAAACCGAAATGATGGAACAATTCCCGCTCATTCAACAACTTTACCCCGATTATACATTAGAAAAATATGGGGATTTGTTAGCAGCAATGATTCCGCATAATTATAAACAGATAATTGTGGTTGAAAATGGAATTACGATAGGTTTGGCAGGATTTTGGATAGGTACTAAACTATGGAGTGGAAAATATCTAGAAATGGATAACGTGGTGGTGCATGAAAATTTTCGTTCGAACGGAATTGGAAGCATCATGACCAACTATTTGAATCAGAAAGCCATTGATGAAGATTGTAAGATGATTGTTTTAGATGCTTTTTCCACAAATTTTGGAGCACATAAATTTTATATGAATCATGGTTTTGTTCCGAAAGGATTTCATTTCATCAAATTTTTAAATTAAGAAACATGAAGCAATTACTTTTACTACTATTTTCGATAACAATAATAAGCTGTTCAAGTCAGAAAAAAGCACTTCAAGAAACCCTTCAAGTTTCTTTTGAAACTTGGGTTGCAGGTGTACGTGGTGGTGGAAGTGGCATCAATTTTTATGTTGATTTGAAAACACCATTAAGCAAAGAAATCGAACTTAAAAAAGTTATTTTTAGAGGCTATGAAGCTACTTTTGAAAAAATAGACGCACTGCATTTCATTGCAAGAATAAAAACCGAAGGCAATCAACAAAAATTTGATGGTGACGATTCCCAAATATACACCAGTCCTAAAAATGCGTTAACATTAGGTCAAAACGAAGCTATTTTACTATTTTCAGAAAAGGGAAAAGAATTTAATA
>Ga0315907_10004755_pt1 | contig 15090 bp, 25 predicted proteins | sample LakEriMetagenome_3_FD_203525 | JGI IMG/M metagenome (GOLD analysis project Ga0315907, IMG submission 203525) | Freshwater fungal communities from buoy surface, Lake Erie, Ohio, United States - Buoy 12 MA123 | ecosystem: Environmental > Aquatic > Freshwater > Lake > Lake biofilm | place: USA... | reverse complement strand
GATGATCTTATCATTGATATGACGAGCATAGCTCTTGCTGATGCGTAGATTACTACAAGCACCAAATAGATCCTTGTGTTCAAACTGCATGACTGCTAGATCGAAATGCTGTTTGGTTAGATCTCGATAATAGTTGTTTTCCTTGGGCGGATCTTCTGCACGGACGAAAGGTATCGCCAGTATCAGCAATAGTGTGAATAACAACAGCAATACAACGATTTTACGATTAGTTCCTTTTGGCATTATTTCATCTCCTTACGATAGTTTCCCTTGCCTGGGATTGTATTGCGAACACCGCCCACTGGATCCTCTACGTCACCATAGCGCCTAGGTATGACATGTATATGTGGCCACATGACTGTCTGTCCTGCGGCTTCTCCATTGTTCATACCAATGTTGAATCCGTCCCACTCGCCTATGGCTACCTGATGACGTCCAATGCTCATGGCATATTTGAACGCTTCACCTAAGGCAGTGAGATTATTGTATTTTGGTACTACCAGCACGTGTCCTTTAGTCACTGGATACTTGTCCAGGAACACAGCTATCTGATCATCTTCTGATATCTTATCTCGCCACGGTATGTCTTTGAATTCCATCATAGTTCCTTCCATCTCCATCCTTGTTTGATTTCCTTTTTAGTCCAACCGTAGTTGTCAATCAAGTCTTGATTCCACTGTTCATAGACATAGTCCTCAAATACGAATGTGCTGGGGAATGGTGGCCTCTTTTGCTTGACTCTGAACCGTGGAAACATTCGTTCAGCTCTCCAGGATCTATCCTTGAGCAATTTGTTAGGTTTGTATTTTTCTTTCTTTTTAAATAGTTTCTTTATTCTTTTGATTATTTTAAACATATAAACTCCACTCCGTCGCTATCTGTGCCTGTGTCAAAACGACCAGCTAGTTCTACTGCTTCAGGTGCTGTCTTGCCTAAATACATGGCCGCAAGTGCGAAATCACGACCACTACCAATAGCATATTGCTTATTCAAACTCATATCCTGCGGATAAGCCGCGCCTTGCCATAAGAATACCTTGCGCTCAGGTGTTACTACAACAAAGTCTACACGGTCGTCATCATTTAATTGGCTGTCAGGAAAATCTTTAGGTTTAGCTCCTGCCTTCCACCAAGCAAACATTTCTTCACCGTGTGAGCAAGGGCCTGCCCAAGCAACTAAGTGTCCTTTGTGCTTGCGGATTTTTGAGATTTTTAGTTTAATATTGCCACTGTTGCATCTAGTATCAGATGCTAGTGTCTTACCGTCCCATGCTATGGTTGTCAATTATCCTCTCCTCATCTTTGAAATATCCACAGCATCTTCTTTGCTGAACACAGGAATGCTGTTAGACTTGTGTAGTTGTCCTATGCCTAACATAGCAGTGCCTGTATATTGTTGCACTTCTTTCTTGACAGCTACACCACGCCCAGTATCCAAGCTAGGAATATGGTTGGTACTGCGGCGAGGATCAACCACAACACGTGAATTAACAACTGGATTGAACTTGGGCTCTGATCGTAGATTTTTTCTATTAGTTCTGTTATCTTCACTTTTGATTCCCCATTTATCTAAAAAAGCCTGCCAAGATTCTGCGTTCTTGCGTGCTGTGTTAGCAACATCAGCATTACGGAATTTTTTCTTGCCCCGCTTCTTACCTGTGGTTGATAACCAAGGTCCTTCCATGTGCATGCTCATAGTTTAGTTACCTCTGCTTCAATCGAAGTTGACATTATTTTGACATTAGGAAACATAGCATCAGCAGTTTCCCATAGTTCTTTTTCTGAAGAGGCTTGGCAGATATAATGATGGGTAAACTTGTCGTGCATACGGAACATACCATCTACCTGTTCTACGTAGACCAATTTGACAGTTTTCTTGAAACGGCTAACATCTTCTATTAGATCAATTTCTCTGCGGATATTACGCACTAGTCCAATAAGGAATACAGTAGTGAATATCATGGATATCACACCATACGCGATCAAAATATTAGTTAAAAACTGCATACGATCTGCACCTATTATTCTTATTATATAGTATAATTATAGCACCTTTTTACCAAATTGTCAAGTGATTTATAGGTGCTGTAAGATAACCTGGATACGGGTCTTTTCACATTCAAAATGGAAACGATAGTCTGGTTTGAACAGGTGTATAGGGGTCATATCCCATTCATGTTTGTCCAAATTGTCCTTGCACCATTCAGCTATGCTGTTGATCTTTTCACTGTCTTGGACGCGAATGGTTAGTTTACTCTTGTTCATATAGTAGGCTTTCTAATGTTTTGTAGTGATCGTATGCGTCTTGTAGTGCAGAATACTTTTCTTGCAGTTCAGAATTTGGTCTTAGTATAGTTAAACGCCGATCAACAGTAGACATCCACTCGCTGAGGCTCTGTCCGTTGATGTAGATGTCAGCATCTTTACCTTCGACTTTGAGTTTACCGTGGGCAGTGGTCTGGGCATTAGTGCTGGCCCAACTCGCACCTGTACCACTGCTGGTATATACTGGGCTAGAGGTGGTGCCCCCTATAACTACATTACCGTACGTAGGATGAACTACAGCCATTATTCTTTTAACTCCACGGGCTCACCACACTCAGGACAAGCCAATGCACCATCCCAATCGTTGCATTCATCTACTGTGCCTTTCCACTCGCACTGTACACATTCTGCATCATGCTTAGGAACTTCAATGCTTTCAAGTTCATCTTTGAGCGCCTGCATCTTTAGTGTATCCTGTGAGGGATATGGATATACTTCAGTGCTGACCTTGCGTGGTTTACGTTTGGGCTTGTTCTTCATGTCACTGGTATCCCAATTTAAACCTGACCATTCTATAACACCTGTGACTTCTTTAGGTTTGTCATATTCATATTCTAACCATTTACTACCATCCCACTCTAAGGTGCCATAGCTAGTGCCCCAACCTGGGCTCCAACTACATTTATAATCACCTGGCACGGGTGGACGATTCTTTTTATTAAACTTAAATGATTTAGTCTGCTCGTAGTCTTCTGGCCAGTAGTTGATGTAGGTGCTCTCGGGCTCTGAATAGTTTTCCACGATCTCACCATCTTCAACCAGATAGAAATAAAAATCACTGCTCTTACCATCTGTGTTAGCACCATAGTTATCAAGGTCCTCACCGTTATAACTTACAGTGTAGACAATATCTTCATTTTCAACTTCATCGTATACGAGAGTTAATTTCTCTTGATCAAATGGTGCTGTCAAAGGTAATTCAGCATCAAAGAACGTACCTTTTTCATTACTGCGTCCAATGAACACTACACCGTCACCAACTGAGCCTGGCCAGTATTCATCATTGATTGATAACTGTATATCTGTACCATCGATAGTGTCAAGCTCACGATTTAAGATCTCATTGCCATTTTCATCATCTACTTGGATATGACCAGCACTCTTGCTGACGCCATTGGTATGACAGATGTCATCACAATCGTACCATGATCCTGGAGTAAATGGCCACATGTCTTCTGGAATCTCCTTGGCTTCAGCATATTCACTGTCCCAAGCGAAGTCACTGACACTTAAACGATTCTCTTTAAAATAGTCGTAGATCTCACGGCTAATTGTGCCCATGACCACTTCACCACCATAACCCCACATGCTGACACGATAAGTGCGTGGAGTGAATTTAAGGGTTTGTATTAGCTTTTCTTGCTCAGCGGCTTTTTGTTCTGCTAGTTCTTTCTTTGTAGGTTTCTTAGCTTTAGCTGCCTTGGGCGCAGTACCCGCTGGGAATGGCCATTGGGCCTCGGATTTTTTCTTAGTTGCCATGTCGTCTCTCCAATAACCAAACGATATATAAGAATGCCGCTAGGTGTGCGAAGTTGTAAGCACCCACGGCGCTGAACACGATATAAACAAACACGAATACAAAAATACGCAGATCATGATTGCCATCTAACTTAAGATCATGCGTGAGATGTTGTAAAAATAATTTTAACCAATGGATTTTATTTAACGCGAATAATTTTATGTCTGCCCAAATGCTTTTTAATTTCACTTCTGTTCTCCTATGTACAAGTCTGTTGGATTAGTAATTTTATCTTGGCTAGATCTTCTAATTGCTGTGTGTTTTTTATCGTCACACGTAGTGTTCCGTAGACGTTGCTCTGTCCTTGGATGTAAGGCCTACTTGCTGTGTGTAAGTCCCGTAGATTATATGTTCCTCTGGGTCTGGTATATTGTATGAATAATTCGTTATTGATCCTCGCGCATCTGGTATCAATTATGTTGCCACCACTATCTAACATATCAACTCTTAGCCCTAGGTGTTGCTGTCCTTGAGTCTGCAGATTACTGTTAATCATTTCTAATGTATTTGTATCCGCAAAATAATAGGCCTTGGTATCCGCTAGCCAACTCCGTTTAGCAGTTACACGCAGATCAGGTTCACTGATACAGACATCTGCGGATAATCTTTTCACACCATTACCAATACCTACTTGAGTCTGTGATACTGCTTGGGTAAACCTAGACTTTAGATTGCTACAGGTCGTAGAGTCAACTGCTACCGCATCTAAGGCTTCGGTGAATGCTGTCAACCAAGATTGGCTCATGGTTATAGAGTATGGCACATCCACATAGGCCTGTCTGAGCTTACCCACATGAAATTCAGTCTTGCCAGAATTGATCACATAGGCATTTTCTGGATAGCTGGCTAATACCGTTGATATTAGATGATCACCATCTGCACGCTGATCTAATTGGCTCTCCAATGAGTCTTTGGCTTTTAGACCATCTACGAAATCAACACGTTCACTCCGTGACGTCTTACGCTGTGCTATCTTGCTACTGGCTATGGTTACGGACATTTCTAACCGCCACCAACCGTGATCATCTTGCTGTTGCTTTTTGATCACGTAATCGTCTATGTATCCAGCACTGTACCTGGCCACATTGTCCTTGGTTATTCTGTCACCGCTGACTTCTAGATCACTGACTATCAGCTGACCTACTACCTGTTCTATAGCAGAATCGAAGCAGGATTTCTTAGCCGATTCGAATGAATAACCTTCACAGACGTTTTCAACTGTGACTGTAGGATGTGCACCGCCGGTCTTAGCTACTTCAGCACAGGCTAAAGTAGATGATATCAAACCAACTGCAAATAATAACCTGTGCTTCATCCGACGGTCAACAATCAGCTGGCCAATTGCTGGCTGGTAGTCTTGACTTTGCTAACTCCATGATCTAAGATCTGTGCTATACCACCAAAGCCCACAGTAGATATGATTATACCTACTACTACACCTACGACAAATGATTTCATATTAGTTAGACCCCATTAATCTACGTAGTTCATTTGCGGCATTGATATTCTGCACACCTGTTTTAATTTCTACAACAATAGTGCGACCAGCTTGATCAATTTTTTCATCAACTATAACAGATCCACGTAAAAGTGCTGTTGAACTGGTTGTGATATTCTCGCGTACTATCTCAGCGATTTTCTCACTGTTAGTATTAGGATTACCTTCAACAGCTGGTTTAGGTGCTGTGTCTTTTGATCCATCGTTATAAGCATTGATGATCACAGGGTCACCGTTGACATCGAAATCTTTGTCATCTACCTTGACTTCTTCAACCATACCATTTGAAGTATTTTCTAAGCTCTTTTGTACCGCTGTGCTTAATACCTTGACTGAACGTGTGGTATTAAGTTGGGTTGAGATAAATTCTGCGATATTACGTTTAGCACGCAGTTGGGCAACTTGTGCGGCCTGTTCGATTGAAAAAGCATTGTTACCTGCAATAGGTGCTGTGCCTTTTGAAGATATTTCAACAAATTTACCGTCAGGACTAAAAGTAATAGTCATAGTACCTTGTGGTCTGTGGAATACTGTGCTCACAGGTTTTGGACGTATGCTGTCGGTTTCTGGTTTAAGATCTGCGTTTTTGATAATGCCGTTATTACTAGCACAACCTACTACTAATAGCGCACCAGCAACAGCAAGGCTGATTTTCTTAATGTTCACGAATGAACTCCTTTCAAGTTATGTGATTAATCTATCACGTTAAAAGCATTATACTATCTATTTTGGTTTTTGTCAATTGGTTTATCCTGCCATTGATCCATCCACTCTTGTGGCATCTGTAATGGTCCTGGACCAGCTGTTGGGGTGGTGGCATTTTGAGTCTCGTCTATGAGCTTGCGATATGCAATTTCTCTCTTGGATTGTTCTAATATCTGTGTATTAGCGCATCCAACTGTGACTAATAGTAAAATTAATATCAACTTATTCATAGATACATATCTCCTTGTTTGAACGTGATCGTGCTTCTAATAACTGCTGTTGGCTTAGCCCAAACTGTTGATATCCTTCTGATACCATACGGTAGTAGCCATCACTTGGACCAAACCCCTTTTCTCTTGGATTCATGATATAGGTCATAGCGATATAGTCTATACCTTGTTTGATTTTAACATATTTTTTATCGTAAAATTCTGGATAGCCTTCTAATATGTCCAAGGCCTGTTCATCACGATCAGTGATGGTCCAAAGCACTCCTTCCACATAACTGTCTGTGTCTGGAACGATAGTAGCGAAACTTTTAAACTCAAAACGATATCCCTGTAGTATGGCCTTGCCCATGGGAACTGCGGTTGGGCAACGATAGGCCATTTCATCCTTATTAGTATTCATGCCATAGGCAAAATATAGTTTTACAGACTTAGCCATGATCCCTTAGCTTTGGTATAAAAAATGTGTTTACCAATTTTACCAATTTGTTTGTCATTATCACGCCACGGTGGATTAGTATAGTCAGCATGATAGTATAATGCTTTTTTCAATGATTTTATCCTGAATCCCTGTGATAATACCGCCTGCGCGACTGCACGGCTTTCAAACCAATTGTCGCTGTCTAGTTTAGCCGTAGCTAATTCTCGATTTGCTGTCCAACTAAACTGATCTGGACTATAGACTACTGAACAGATATTATGCCCCCAATACCCGCTGGATAATCTATTTAAAGTTACCTGTGCTACCGCATATTTGCCCATGGTATCTTCTGTCCCTGCTTCAAAGAAAATATTACGAGCCAGACAGTCTAGATCTCTAGCTGTATATCTAATAGGATGTATTTCCTTGAATAACACTAATTCTGTAGTTTCTTTAATGTTACTGTTTTTTATTATAGCCATGGTACGTTCCATGTCCTGCATGGCTTGATTTTGTGTAATGAATCCATAACTTAACCAGGCTAGTAACCCAAAGATGACATATTTAAACATGATATGATCTCCATATTGTTAGGTTATTATACATTCGTATTAGAGAAAAGTCAATCTAAATGATAAATAACTTTATAGAAGTATCTTTTTAAGGAACTAAAAAAATGGCATTACTTTATTACGTTAAAATAACCAATCCAAATGATGTTGACACATTACCTCCTTCGCTTAGAAATGGTTCATATGGTACTAAACTCAACCAAACTATAGCTAGTAAGCCATCATTTACATGTAAAGGAGGATCTTACGTACAGTTATTTGCCGACCAAGCCGAATTAACAGCTTATGCAAACTCACTAACTCTTACATCTGAAGAAAACACAGCATTAACAGAATGGAAAACTGCTAATAGTATCACTATTAGTTACGAAGTATTTGATTTACCAACTGCTAGTGGTATTACGATTCCTACACCATTCGGAAATTAAATTATTAAATAATTAAACAAAAAGCCCCAGAACGGGGCTTTTTGTTGGTCCAAATTGCAGGGACTGTTAGTTGAACATCTTAGCACGTGAACCGTTTAAGTCACGAGCAGAGATACGGTAAGCAGTGTTACCTGATGTGTTAGTGATAGTTTTCACATTTAAACCAGCTGCACGCATTTCAGCGATACGAGCTGTTAATTTCGCAATACCATAGTTGGCTTGAGCTTGTGCTACAGACAATGTTTTGTTTGTACCACGAAGATATCTTTCTAAGAATGATACTTGGTTTTTAACTTTAACTAAGTTTGTTGATTTACGTTTTGCCATTACTAGTTTCTCCGTTTTTGAAAATAAACTTAAAATAGACATTTCTGCCCTTTCATAAAAAGCTGACAACCCATCAGCAATATGTATATTATACATGTGTTTAAAAAATGTGCAACCTTCAATTTAACCAAAATCAGTTAATCTGTAGATCCACGACGTTGTCCACTCGGAAACTACGCCATTCCCGTTTGTCCAAACACCAAACACTGACCACACTGTCATTGGGTTTTTTGGTGCCTTTGTGTTCTACAGCGGGAACGATATCATCTCTGAGTGTGCATGGCATGACCCGTGTTTCCCCATTTACTTTGGTAAAAGTCACAGTGCATTCATGATTCTTCAGTGCTTCAAGCAATATGTTTCTATCCATTATTTCTTTCGTCCTTTCTTAAGATCTAAAATAACCTGAGCCTGTTTACGTTGCAGTTCTTGTGTAACATCTATATCTTTGTTGATAGCCACATCAGCGTTGGTTAATTTAGTTATCTGATGTCGGAGTTCTTGATCTTCTGCTTTGATTTTGTCAATTTGTCGTTGTAGATCTACTGCGGCTCGTTTTGATTCTTCTAATTGACTGTCAACTTTGATAATAACAGCTAATAGCATCAAACTAACCAATACCGCAACAATAAATACCGACCAAAGTGTTTGTTTATTAGTCATTTTGCTCCTGTAGTGATTTCCAAGTTATTGATTTTGCACGATCATCTAGATCACGTTCCTTGGCCTGTGCCAACAAAGGTAATAGAGCAGTCATGGTCTTTAATACCATGTCACAGCCCTTAGGTGTTAGTTTGCTATATTGCGGTCCAACATTACTATTATAAAAATAGTCAGGATTGTCAACGATGGCTTTGACACTGCCTTCGATCATGGTCATGACTTCTTTGGTTGACAGTTGTTTTAATTCTTCGATCATAGCTTCTCGCCTGCGTCGAATCCACGGAAACGTAAAAATCTCGGGAATCTTAAACTCCACGTCCCCTCCGAATCTTGGCTTTGAGTTGCCGCGTCTGCTCGAACTTCAACCGTGTGTCCGATGACATCTTGGCGACTTTGCCAATAAGAATCACGATCACTATCAGTAAAGCCACTACCGACATTGACCTTAATAAGTTTTCCATCATCTACTCCTTCACAAATAAGTGCACCTAATTTACCTTGATTACGTCCTGTACCTTCTTCTACTGCTATGACTTCAAGGCTGACTTCGATAAATGGTTTAAGTTTTAACCAACTAGTGCTACGCTTACATTCATAAACAGCAAATGGATCTTTGATCATGATGCCTTCATAACCGCCAGCGATAGCATCTTGATTGATCTGTTTAAATCTCTCTCGACCAACTTCACTGTCTAAGTCTACTTGTTCTTGACCGACTACTGTGACGTTAGGCATGTGATCGTGGAATTGTCCGTACCATGCGGCTAAACTATAGCTACGATCGATCTGTTTGTGATCCCCATACCCTCGGCTGAATTCTTTTAGTGAAAGTATATCGAATAAATTTAATACAGCATCATTGGCTTCAACATCACTTTTACGATGTACCTGCTTCATCAGGTCTTGGAATGTAGCCGACATGATCTCACCATCGAGTACCACTGGCTCAGCAAAGAACCGGGCATGTTTAGCGATTTGTTTTTTAATGTGTTCAAAATTTACCAACTCTTTACCGTTACGGCTATACTGATCAACATGCCCATTTGGATAAACAACAGTAATGACTCGAACTCCATCTAGCTTGACTTCGACTAATTTAACGCCAGTGACTTTAGATTCGTGATTAGTACTGTCGTGGGCCAATTGGCAACTAAACACAGGAATGGCATAATCTTTATGTTTTTTCTCTACTACCTTGTTTACGGTTTTTTCGCTAGTACCACAGCGTAGATCTTTGATTAATATACGTCGGTACCAGTTGTTCCATTGCTCTTCTGTAGCCTGTAGACGATGTTGATTGATCGCAGTAATAGCATCATTGCCGGTTAATTGTCTGGTACTGAGTGCAGTAGCAAGTTTTTCAAAAGTAGGCCAACTTAGTCCACGACCTTGACCATCTTTGGTCAATACCTGTTTTACTCCAAAAGTAATCATACTATCTAACGCTAACTTAACTCCAGCAAAGAATTCATCATTGCCAGCTTCAGCTTCGCGAGTGATGATAGCTTCTTTGGCCAAGCGACTGTTGTCTGCTTCTAGTTCTACAATAATATCCCAGGGATTGTTCATTTTTTACCCTTTACTAAATATCCGCCAAATTTAATTGTTTTTCCTCGTTCTACCATTCTTATCAAGTCTACTGGTATTAATATTTTCTTAGGAGGTCTACCACGCAACTTTATAAATTCAAATTTCATTAGGCACCCACCTCTGTGATATGACGACATGATTTACGATATGTGAAACCTGGACAAGTACAATTATACTGTCCTTTTTGGCGGATTACAAGATACTCATTACCTTTTGAACCTTTAACAGTCCATTGCTGATAATCTGGATCAACTTTAACTGTGGCTCGTTTACCTTGGGTATCACGAATCCATAAGATATTTTTCTTATGCAGGATACTGAAACCGTTTGGGTGAGCAGGGTTACTGACGGCTATCTCATCAGGAGTTAACCATTTGATATTAGTTAGTTGCTCGCCGGTGATCTCATGCTCAAAATAGCTGTCAGCTCTATGATAACTAGGCTGATATAAGCGTGTTCTTACGGTAATTTGACTCAAACTAGACCTTTCTAACCATTTATATACTGCTATTATACAGTCTTTTGGTTAAAAAGTCAAGTGATTTTTAGACGCGACCTACTACTACTTCAATAATTGAAATATCTGCAGAATCAATGGTTTGCAAGGCCTTGCCAATGATACAGCCTGGCTCATATTGTGTAGATTCTAGGGCTTGTGCTACTCCAGCGATATGGCTGGAAACCACTCGATCGCCCTTGTTAACCGGGCCTAGAACACGGCAAGGTACACGACCTTGGAGAGCCACGGGCACACCAACTGCATCGTGATTCATTAAATAGGCTGGTTGTGTGGATACTACGCCTGCGATTCTTGGATCATGCGGACTGTGGCTTTGTGTGACTTCTGCTTCACCACCAAATACCACAACTGTTCCAGCTGGATACTGTTGATCAGATGTATATATCTCAGCCAAGTCAGCGTATTGTGCTGTGGTAGCTTTAGCAAACACAGTATTGAAAGTAGCACCTGTAGCACCAATATTACCTACTCCATTAGTGCCAGCATTATGAATAGAAGTCAATCCACTGGTTATACCTACTATAAAACTATTTGCACTGAAAGCCGCAACATTGGTACCATTGACAGCTACATTAACAAAACTATTATCTACAACAACATTACTACCAGTTTGTTGTAATTTGTTAGAACTTAAAGCATTTATTTGTGCAGTCACATAGGCTGTTGTGGCTACATTAGATCCACCTGCTGTTGATCCATCATGGACACGTATGCTTTTATTTGTGGTGTCAACAGTAATTTCGCCCAGTGCTCCAGTAAATGCATTATTCTGAGATGCACTGCCACGTCTATATTGTATCTGGGTTCCTGCCACTTTGTCTTTCCTCTATAATGTATTTATGTTAGCTTACAATAGCTCTATCAGTTACTCTGCGCCAGTTAGTACCATCACTAAAAGCTAATACTGCACCACCTGTTTCATTGCTTACATAAATTAACTGTGCGGCTATTGTTGCAGATGGTAATGTTGAAACGGTGTACGATGGTAAAACTAACTGTCCAGGATATATCAATCCATCGGCACTAATTAGTGTGCCTAAGTCAAGAGTTGCTGAATCTGTAGTGATTAAATCTCCAAGATCTAATGTAGTAGAAACTGCATCAGTCGTTAATCCAAAATCATTGTCTGTGGCGAATGGACCAGTAGTAGAAACTGCAGAAATTGTAACACTGTCATTGTCAGCATCTGTAGTAATACTGATTCCAGTTCCACCCACCAATGTAAGCGTATCTGATATGCTGTCTGCTAACACAGGTGTTTGTCCAGTTACAAATACATTACTAAATGAATTAATACCTGTGAGTTGGCTACCATTACCTATAAAACGTGTGGCATTAACGTTAGCAGCCAGCACATTACCCGAAACATTCAAACTATCTAATGTGCCAACAGCAGTGATATTAGTCTGACTTGCCGTTTGTAATGTACCTGTTAGATTTGTAGCGACTATAGAAACAGCACTGATATTGCCAGTGGTGTTGATATATGAATTGCTTAAAAATGCTTTGTTAATGTTCCAACTGTCTGTTGTGCTAGTATATAATAAAGTAGCTTGAGATCCATCTACGGTTAATCCGGCACCATTGGCTGCGGCAAATGTTGCGGCACCTTTGGCTACAGTGATATTAAGATCACTTACATCTAACGTAGTTGAATTTACTGTTGTAGTAGTTCCCTGTACCGTTAAATTACCTTGTACGGTCAGACTACCACCGACGGTTACTGCACCACCTAGATAGGCTGTTAGATTAACATTTGAATAATTACTAAAGCCCATAGATTCAGTATAGGCTTTGACATTGACATTACCATAGTTTTGGAAACCCATGGACTCAGTATAGGCTTTGACATTGACATTACTATAATTAGTCAACCCATTTGTGGTTACGTAAGCCGCTACATTTACATTGCCATAGTTTTGGAAACCCATAGATTCAGTATAGGATTGAACGTTTACGTTTGAGTATGCTGTTGGTAATCCAGTTAAAAATTGTCCGCTACCTATGAAATATCTGGCAGTAACGTTACCTGAAATATTTGCGCTGGGAGGATTAAAATCATGATTTATACCTAAATTTATATTATGTCCATCGCTGGTAAATGTCCATGTTCCATCAGGGGCTACATGGATAGCTTCCTCTCCTATATAAACACTATTACCACTGAAATATGCACTGCGGAATCTATTAGTAGGACTACCTATATCATAAGTGACGTTTGCTGCCGGTAATAAACTGCCCTTAATAAATGTATTTGAACTGGTGAATACTACTGTATTAGCAACACCACCGACTGATACTGCGATATTACTACCTTCATAAGTTGTAATATCACTGTTGCCGCTGATAATTTTTACAACACTTGTAATAATACCACTTAGTTGGCTACCATTACCAAAGAAATAACTAGCAGTAACATTACCCGAAATATTTGCACTCGGTGGATTAAACTCTGTTGCGGCGCCTAAGTTTACATTAGCACCCGAGCTAGTAAAAGTCCAAGTTCCGTCGGGAGCTACACTTATAGATTCACCACCTATATATACTGTATTACCACTGAAATAAGCACTACGGAATTTGTGCGTAGGACTACCTAGATCATAGGTAACGTTTGCTGCTGGTAATAAACTACCTGTAATATAAACATTAGGTAATACACTTCCACCGCCGATATTACCATATAAAGTACCTACTGTTAAATTAGTATAATCGCCGATGGAGATGTTGGCATTACTTATTCCACTGTTTGTAGTAAACGCTGTAACAAAAGTATTAGCTGATTCATCCCAAAATAATGCCACGTTACTGCTAGTACCACCGTCTCGATTGAATATAAATCCAATGTCTATATTAGCCTGTGTAGAACCCTTATTTAATACTGAGATGGGGTCAGTAAAATTGGTAATTATGGTATTAAGTTGTTCAAAACGTGGTCTGGTTAAACCCATGGGATATTTCTTCTCTTTGATGTATTTATCAAGAAAATAGGACCCGTAGGTCCTATTGTTCTATAATGATATTTTAATGTTTACCGACTACAACTTCAATAATACCGGATTCACCATCAAAGTTTTCTAGAGCTTTACCGATAACTGTACCAACTCGTGGAAGATTTTCAGCGCGAGCATAGCCTTCACCTGCCGAAACCATAAGATCGCCTTTACGGACTGGACCACGTACTTTAGTCGGCACACGTCCTGTTAGTGCAAGTGCTACTACATGAGTATTTTCTAATCGCCCATTCATTAAATAAGCCGGATTCGTAGATACTACCCCAGCTACACGTGAACACATATCAACATCACAGATACTAACTTCTTGTTCACCACCAAAATGTACTACTGTTCCTGGAGCATATTCTGCATCCGATGTATAATTTTCAGCCAAGTCAGCGTATTGTGCTGTGGCACTGACTGTGAATGCTTTATTAAACCAATTAGTGGTATTACCTAGTGTATATGTGTTGCTGGCTGTTGGCACAACATTACCAAAAATCTCAACGTTTTTAGTACCTCGACCTGCACTTAGTCTTAAGTGGGAATCAGTATAGTTGATACCATAAGCTGGATCTGTTTGTATACCTGTACCAATTTCAGTAACAGCACCACCTTTGCCCACCATGATAGTATTAGCTGAGAAAGCGATGTTACCTGAACCATTTGGTCTTAGACTGATTGGACCATTAGCGTCTGTTGATTCAATGTGATTGGTACCGATCTGTATATTACCAGATGTTGTACTACCAGCATCAACCGTAGCATCGATAACTACATCGCTGTTGTCTGTGATGTCTCGTACTGCTAAACGTCCATTACCATTGTCACGTAACATAACGTTACCAACAGTGATGTGTTTACCCACCGGAATAGTGATATTGCCGCTTGCTGCGTCGATCGTTGTTGGTCCTACTGTCAGACCATTATGTATTACGAAATTTGTATTTGCCATGGTTCCATATTCCCCTAATGAGCATTAATACAGTTATTTATGCTACCATAGCCAAAATAATAGGGCTCGTCAAAGCCCTATTATCTACTACTATTACTAATATTACATCATACCCGGCATACCATGTGGTTGCTGTGCTGGTTCTTCTTTAGGAAGTTCATTGATAGCACAGTCTGTGGTTAATAGCAACCCAGCAACACCAGCGGCATTTTGTAGTGCGCAACGTGTTACCTTAGTTGGATCAACTACACCCATAGCCAGCATATCACCGTAGGTATCGTTGGCGGCATTAAAGCCATAATTACCCGCGCCTTTGATGATTTCGTTGACTACTACAGAACTTTCTAC
>Ga0315907_10004754_pt1 | contig 15092 bp, 15 predicted proteins | sample LakEriMetagenome_3_FD_203525 | JGI IMG/M metagenome (GOLD analysis project Ga0315907, IMG submission 203525) | Freshwater fungal communities from buoy surface, Lake Erie, Ohio, United States - Buoy 12 MA123 | ecosystem: Environmental > Aquatic > Freshwater > Lake > Lake biofilm | place: USA... | reverse complement strand
GTGGGCGCTGAGGGTTTCGAACCCCCGACATTCTCGGTGTAAACGAGACGCTCTACCACTGAGCTAAGCACCCTTAAGTTCCACCGTTAAGTGGAGCCCTAAGTCTAACCTATTAAAGAGATGCGATCGCACCCTTGTAATCAGCGACGTTACGCGCATCGCCTAGGCCATTTACTACCTGCCAACGCAGGATTCCTTCTTTATCAATTACGAATGTGCCACGAGTTGCGCAACCACGTTCTTCATTGAAAACTCCGTACGCCTTAGCAGCTTCGCCATGTGGCCAGAAGTCTGCGAGTACTGGGAATTTGTAACCTTCTTGTTCTGCAAATGCACGTTGTGCATACATTGGATCGCAAGAGACTGCTAACAATTGAACGTTGTCATTTTGAAATGCAGCAAGGTCATCGCGAAGTGCGCAGAGTTCGCCTGTGCAAATTCCTGAGAATGCGAATGGATAGAAGAGAACAACAACGTTTTTCTTTCCCTTAAATGAAGAGAGCGAGACTTGTGTTCCATGTTGATCCATCAAATTAAATTCTGGGGCGGCTTGGCCAATTGTTAGTGTCATGTGCGCAAACTTATCGCTTGCCGGCTTTACGTGCCACTAGACGTGTGGCGGTCCAATCTTTTGCAAGCGGAATCGTCGATGTTTGGCTTAAGCCAGCGATTGGCGCAGCATCTTGAATCTCACTTGGTTCAACGTGATACGGGCGACCAAGCTTTGGAGTTATCACCCATATTGGACCTGTTTCAGATAAGTAAGTAAGTGCATCTACTAACTCATCAACAAGATCGCCATCACCATCTCGCCACCACAAAATAACGGCATCGACTACTTCGTGATTATCGCTACCAAGAAAGTCGGTTCCCGTGATTGTTTTAATCCCTGAGCGAAGTTCTTCGTCGCAATCAACGTCGTATCCGACCTCGAGTACAAGGTCGCCTTTGGCGACTCCCAGTCTGGTTGGCACGGGCTAAGTCCACACAATGATTGGCGCGAGCGCAAGTGTTTTGCTCGCTTTGATTGGCTTCAATTTCCACTAACAGCCTGGTACGTGGAGAATACGTCTATGAGCGAAACATTTGAGGCGCCAGATCAGATCATCGAACAGCTGGTGGATGTCGACCCAAGTGAAACCGCCGAATGGCAAGCCTCATTTGATCAAGCCCTCAAGCATGCAGGACCTGTACGTGCTCGTTACTTAATGCTTAATCTTTTAAAGCATGCGCGCGAAAATGGCGTTCCATTATCTGCACTTCGCACAACTGATTACATCAACACTATTTCTCCTGCACACGAACCAGAGTTTCCTGGCGATGAATTCATTGAACGACGTATTCGTGCATTTAATCGTTGGAATGCAGCCATGCTCGTGCATCGCGCACAGCGCCCTGGCGTCGGAGTCGGTGGACATATTTCTACATATGCATCTTCAGCGGCACTATATGAAGTTGGCTTTAACCACTTCTTCCGTGGTCAAGATCATCCAGGTGGTGGAGATCAAATTTTCTTCCAGGGCCACGCATCTCCCGGAATGTATGCACGCGCATTTCTTGAAGGACGTTTCACTGAAGATCAACTAGATGGATTCCGACAAGAACTTTCACACCCTGCTGGTGGATTATCTTCTTATCCTCACCCACGATTAATGCCAGATTTTTGGCAGTTCCCAACTGTGTCAATGGGTATTGGTCCAATCAATGCTATTTATCAAGCGCGCTTTAATCGTTACCTCCATAACCGTGGAATCAAAGACACATCAGATCAACGCGTCTGGGCATTCCTTGGAGATGGTGAAGTCGATGAAGTAGATACTCTCGGTGCAATTGGACTCGCAACACGTGAGAAGTTAGATAACCTCACATTCGTTGTGAACTGTAACTTGCAACGTCTCGATGGTCCTGTGCGCGGTAACGGAAAGATTATTCAAGAGCTCGAATCAATCTTCGGTGGTGCTGGTTGGAACGTAATCAAAGTTATTTGGGGTCGCGGTTGGGATCCGCTACTCGCACAAGATCGCGAGGGTGCACTTGTAAACCTTATGAACACCACACTCGATGGTGATTACCAGACATTTAAAGCAGAGAACGGCGCATTCATTCGCGAGAACTTCTTTGGTCGCGATCCACGTACTGCTGCGATGGTCTCTAATTTCACTGATGAACAAATTTGGGGATTGCAACGCGGTGGACATGATTACCGCAAGCTATTCGCTGCATACACAGCAGCTGTTGAAGATAATGGTCGCCCAACAGTAATTCTTGCAAAGACAATTAAGGGCTGGACACTTGGTTCGCACTTCGAAGGTCGCAACTCAACGCACCAGATGAAGAAGATGACTAAGGAAGATATTTTGACCTTCCGCGATCGTCTTCAGATTCCGTTAACTGATGACAAGCTCGATGCGTACTTACCTTCTTATTACAAGCCACCTGCAGATTCACCAGAAGCTAAATATCTTGCAGAGCGTCGTCAAGCACTCGGTGGATCTATTCCACGTCGTCGCAGTGTTTCAAAGCCTTTGCCGCAACCAGATGACTCAGCATATGAATCAGTAAAGCGCGGTTCTGGTCATCAAGAAATTGCTACAACAATGGCATTTGTTCGAATGCTTAAGGATTTAATTAAAGATCCTGGTCTTGGTGCACGCCTTGTTCCAATTATTCCTGATGAAGCACGCACATTTGGTTTGGATTCACTCTTCCCAACGCTAAAGATTTATTCACCAAATGGACAGCGGTACATGTCCGTAGATCGCGAACTAATGCTTTCGTACAAGGAATCCACCGAAGGTGTAATTCTTCACGAAGGTATCAACGAAGCCGGATCTGTTGCTTCATTCACAGCAGTTGGTTCTTCTTATTCAACACACGACGAACCAATGATTCCTATTTACATCTTCTACTCAATGTTTGGTTTCCAACGCACAGGAGATGCTTTCTGGGCAGCAGCTGATCAACTAGTACGCGGCTTCGTAGTTGGTGCAACAGCTGGACGCACAACTCTTAACGGAGAAGGCCTACAACATGAAGATGGTCATTCACATTTATTGGCTGCAACAAACCCAGCCGTTGTTTCATATGACCCAGCATTTGCATTCGAACTTGGTCACATTGTTAAAGATGGCCTGCGCCGTATGTACGGCCCTAATTCAGAGAACATTTTCTATTACCTAACTGTCTACAACGAGCCATACGTGCAACCTGCAGAACCAGAAAACCTAGATGTCGATGGTCTATTACGCGGTATTTATCTCTACGCTCCAGCAACCATTAAAAGCAAGAAAAACGTTCAACTCTTGGCATCCGGTGTTGGCGTTAATTGGGCACTTAAAGCACAGAAGTTATTGGCAGAAGATTTCGATATTGCAGCATCTGTCTGGTCTGTTACTTCATGGAATGAACTCCGTCGCGATGGTCTTGCAGTTGATCGTCACAACATGCTCAATCCACAAGATCAGCGCACCGCATACATCACTAGCAAGCTAGATGGCGCAAAGGGTCCAGTTGTTGCAGTCTCAGACTTTATGCGCGCTGTACAAGAACAGATTGCTCCGTGGGTTACACAACCATTTACAACACTTGGAACAGATGGCTTTGGTCTTTCAGATACTCGTGGTGCACTTCGTCGCCACTTTAAGGTTGATGCAGAATCAATTGTTATCTCTGCCCTTCAGCAATTAGCGGCTCAAGGCGATATCAAACCTAAGTTGATTCAAGAAGCAATCGATAAGTATCAGATCAATGATGTGCGAGCCGCAGATGCTGGCAACACAGAAGGTTCTGGCTGATTCTTAAAATAAAGCGTTAGCTAAATCGCTACGCGCTTTTATTAATCGTGGGTCTGCAGGATCTACCAAAGCAAAGAGTGCGAGCAAGTGATCCTTGGCTTGTTTCTTGGCTTCATCAGAGCAATTTCGCACACAGTGCAATAAGCGATCAAAAGCCGGTTGTACTTCTCCGCTAATGACTTCCATATCGGAGCACGCCATTGCCGCTGCGACATCGAGTGGGTCTTTATCTGCCGCAGCCTTTGTTGTTTCTGGATTTAATCCGGCGGTGCGAATAAATAACTCTGTTTGTGCCAGGCCTAACTTTGCATAAACATCTTGTGGCTTTCTGGCGAGTAATTTCTTATACGCAGCTTGTGCGGTTGCAAAATCACCTAATTCAAGGGCTGTCATCGCCTCTTCTTCTTCAGGCTCGATTACTTCAGCAGGTGGTGCACCGACGCCTTGTTGAGAAGATAATTCCAGAACTTTGTTAATCACTAACGCAATCTGCTCTTTGGCATATGGCTGTTCAAAGAGTGGAACCAATTGACCCGCAACAAAGGCGACTGCATATGGAACTGTTTTTGTCTGCAGTGCTTGCGCGACTTTTGGCTGTTCATCAATATTTACATTTCCAAGGCGCCACGCACCATTACTTTCAGACTCTAATTCGCCCATGATTGCAAGAGTCGCAATGGATTCGGCGCTTCGTGGTGACCAGCACAAAACAATTGCTGCTTTAGTAGATGAATACTCTAGAAAATCAGTTGTTAGATTTGTTGGCGTAACTGAAATACCCGCAACAGTTGCAGGTGCCTCTGGTGCAGGTTTTCCAAGAGAAGAAAGATCTACAGCGCGGCCGAAGTTTGGTGGAAGCGTCATAAGGTGATCCTGCCAGAGTCACTTCTAAATGGAAGAATTTCAGAAACATATGACTTGGTTGCATGATCTAATCCAACATCTCCGCCAGCTTTTTCACTTAAATACCAGCGGTGTTCCAAAATTTCATGAAACATCTGAGCAGGTTCGACTCGTCCCACTAACTCTTGTGGCACGTGCGAAAGCGTTGGTCTAAAAACTTCATTGAGCCACTTCAACGCACTCTGATTTACGGGTGGTCGTGGTTCTTCCATGCGAGATCGATATCTATCAAAGGATGCAAGTAAACGTTTGGCTTGAAGTTCTTCGGTCTCAAGTCCCATTAACTCAAGCAAGCGTGCTTGGTGATAACCAGCTGCCACAAGTTTTGGTTGAAAGATCAAAGATTTATTTTCACCATCTAAAGAAACGGATACTTCTTCAACAGTAAAGCCAAGATCATGCAGCGCGCGCATTGCCCGTTCAACTGCGTGGCGATCACTTGGGTCTAATTTTTGTGGTTCCTTAAGGGCAGTCCACAAACGGCGATATCGCTTGATAACTGTTTCACTCGCGCGGATTGGATCTATTTCGGGATACAAAGCGCCGGATAACGCTAGATCTTCTAGTTCTGCTGCCACATTAAAGTGTGCGATTTCTAAATCATGTTCGCGTTGTCCATCGCTCAGAGTTTTCTGAAACTCACTCGTTTCAGCATCAACAAGGTATGCCGCAAAGCCTTCGGCATCTCGTCTAAAGAGGGTATTTGATAGTGAACAATCTCCCCACCAAAATCCCAATAAATGTAGGCGTACTAGCAAAAGTGCCAACGCATTTGTCATAGTTGTTATGTCATGGGCTGAAACATTTCCTGAAAGTAATACGCGATAAGGCAATGAGTACGGCAAGAACCGCGTAGCCAATGCGCATGGAAGTTCTTCGCCTTTGCTATCTGTTCGACCTTCTACAACTGCAATGGGATCAACGCTAGGTGCACCTAATTGCTTTAGTTGACGCAAAATTTTGTACTCACGATTAGCAAATTCTGCAACTGTTTCTTTGATGGCATAAACCTCGGCATCTGGTTCATCACTTGCTCGAACCAACCGCACGATGTGACGAGAGATACCACGCTTTTCAGCGAGTGCTGGATCTTCAGGCCAATTCTCTAAACTCGTTTGCCAAGGCAACCCCGTTACCGCAGCGATTTCTTCGCCGAGTCCAGTAATTCGAAGTGCCATGTTCTTATTCTCTCATAGTGAGCCTTATCGGCTTACGAGTGCTTTAGAATGATGTTATGGCTCTGGCAAAACGAATTATGAAACCTCGTGCGAAAAAAGAAGTTGCTAAAACTAATTATGGAGTGATGGGCGCTCCAATAAATCGCTCAAATCCTTTCTATTTTGGTTTTATCGCCACACTCGGTGGTTTGTGCGCAATTGTTTTACTTCGAGCACTCGGAAGTGTCAGCCAAGTATTTGTTCTGATTATTGTTGCGCTTTTCTTAGCAACAGGCCTTAATCCAGCTGTTGAAGCCATCAGATCAAAAGGGATGTCTCGAGTAACTGCTGTTGGCATAATTTTTGTCGGTGTAATTTCATTTGTAATCTTCTTTGCATGGGTTGTGGTTCCTCCTGTAGTTTCACAAGGAGCACAACTCATCAATAACTTGCCATCCTTGCTACAAGATCTGAAATCAAATGCCACAATTAATCGGTTAAATGATCAATTCGGTTTGATTGATACCTTGCAAGCAAAATTACGTGAATTCACCTCCGATGGCACCTTACTTATTTCAACATTTGGTGGAGTAATTGGTGTCGGTAAATCTGTTATTTCTGGGACTTTCTCAGCACTAACAATTCTGGTGCTCACTCTTTACTTCATCACATCACTGCCACAAGCCATCGCACTTGGTGTGCGCCTAGCCCCAGCCAGCCGTCGTGATCGAGTGGCGAAATTAACGAATGCGATTATTGGCCGCATTGGTTCATTTGTTGGCGCACAGATATTGATCGCGTTCATGGCAGCGATTTTTGTCTTTGTCCTCGGAATGATTCTTGGATTACCTTCACCCGTTGCCATAGCAATGGTGGTATTTGTCTGTGCACTCGTTCCATTGATTGGTCATTTCCTTGGAAGCGCTGTCGTGACAATAATCGCGCTAACAGTCTCCATTCCTGTGGGAGTAATTGCATTCATTACTTATGTTGTCTACGTTCAAATTGAAAACTACGTTGTAACTCCAAGAATTATGAAGAGAACCCTTGAAGTTCCAGGCGCGGTAACCATTATTGCTGCTCTGATTGGTTCATCTCTGCTTGGATTAATCGGTGGTTTGCTAGCAGTTCCTATTGCGGCCGCAATCATTCTGATTTTGGATGAAGTTGTTTATCCGCGTGCGGATAACTCTTAAAACTCTTCCGGCAGCGGTAAGCGATTCGGTGCAATCGCTTTAGCAATCTCTGTAAGTACGCGGTAAACAGCAGGTTCTCCAACCCATAAGTGTTTTGCATCTTCTACTGCAATTATTGAAATCTGCTTTAGTGGCGCAAAACTAATGCGCGCAGCATCGGGCTTTAGATAATCATCATGCTCAGGAACCAGCGCAATCACTGGACGTCCATCGTTGTTCCACCATTGCAGGTCTTCTTCTTTTGAATAACGCAGTGGCGGGCTTAAAAGTATTAGTCCATTGACTCTTTTATCTCTTGCAAATTTAAGTGCTAAATCTGTACCGAATGACCAACCAACTACCCAGAGATTTTCTACCCTTAATTCATCAAAGCAATAGTTGATCATTGCTTCAACATCAAAGCGCTCAGATATCGCATTATCAAAGTGGCCTGTACTTGTTCCTGCTTCACTTGTTGTTCCGCGTGTATTAAAGCGAATGACATTGATGCCAGCCATTGCAGGCAATCTATTAGCTGCTTTTTTGTACACGTGGCTATCCATCATTCCGCCAGCTGTTGGAAGCGGATGCAACATTAAAATCGAGCCTGTTGGCTTATCAAGTGAAAGCGCTACTTCGCCAACGAGATCGATTCCATCTTCAGTGCGAACTACAAAGGGGGTGCGCGCAGCAGGTAAAACAGTGCTGGGACGTATTAGTTCGGGCATGTCAGCAATCTTATCTACCAACTGGATTATCTGCCGACTACTATTTGCACATGCCTACACGTTCAAAAACATTTGACTCACATTACCCAGTAACCGGCGATGCAATCGGAACTTTTCCAATTCATACAGATGCAGACGTTCGAGTCGCAGTTGCACAGGCTCGTATTGCATCCGATAAATGGGTAGAACTCGGTTTTCGTGGCCGCAGAAAAGTTTTATTGGCGTGGAGCAAGTTAATTATGGAACGCATTGAAGAGTGCACCGCACTTATTTCAATGGAAACAGGAAAGCCAGTGAGTGATGCAAAGCTTGAAGCATCACTTGCAGCTGGCCACTTGGCTTGGGCTGCGCGTCATGCGCAAGAAGTAATGCGCACATCGCATCGCTCCCCTGGCGCTGTAATGGCAAATATGTCCGCAACTGTTGAACGCTCACCTGTTGGTGTTGTCGGAGTAATTGGTCCATGGAACTATCCAATCTTTACGCCGATGGGATCGATTGCTTACGCACTTGCTGCTGGAAATACAGTTGTATTTAAACCTAGTGAATACACACCAGGTGTTGGTGTCTGGCTCTCTCGCACATTTGCAGAAGTTGCTCCATTTTCAAATATTTTGCTCTGCGTAACAGGACTCGGCGATACAGGTCGTGCTTTATGTGAAGCACACGTAGATAAATTAGCTTTCACAGGTTCTACAAAGACTGCAATGGTTGTGGCTGCAACGTGTGCAAAGACAATGACACCAGTTGTGCTCGAGTGTGGTGGAAAAGATCCAGTCATCATCGCTCATGATGCTGATATCAAGCGCGCCGCTGAAAACACTATTTGGTCATCAATGTCTAATGGTGGGCAAACATGTATTGGCGCCGAGCGCGTCTATGTTGTTGAAAGCGTTGCAGATGAGTTTATTGCCGCGATGTTAGAAGCGGTACAAAACATTAAGCCAGGCGAACCTGGTGTTGGAAACTACGGTCCAGCAACCATGCCAAAACAGTTAGACATCATTGCTTCACATATTAAAGATGCAATCAAAAGTGGCGGCCGTGCAATTTATGGTGGTACAAAATCAGTTAAAGGACCTTATGTCGAGCCAGTTATTTTGGTTGACGTTCCAGAGGATTCACTAGCCATGCAGGATGAAACTTTCGGTCCAACGATTATCATCAACCGTGTAAAACATGTGGATGAAGCAATCCTGCTTTCCAACGCTTCTCGTTATGGTCTTGGCGCATCTATCTGGTCAAAGCGCCAAGGCAAAAGAATTGCGGCTCAGTTGCACTGTGGCATGGTTGCCATTAATTCAACAATTTCATTTGCAGCAGTTGCATCAGTTCCATTTGGTGGCGTGAAAGATAGCGGATACGGACGTATTCACGGCCCTGAAGGAATTTTAGAGTTTACATATGCACGCACAATTGTTCGTGCACGTTTTCAATTGCCAATTGCGTTCACAAGCTTTAAACGCACTGCTGGCAACGATAAGTTGATTATTAGATTAACAAAGTGGCTTAACGGCCGCTTCGGTTAATTAGTATCTGGGTGCATTTCTAGTACGTTCGGTTCGCGGTTTTCTATCGCCACGTTTTGACCAACATGCATTGTGCCAATGACGTCGTCCATCTTCATCATCTTCAAGCCATGCAACAGTGTGTGGTGTTGCCATTGGAATCATTTGATCGCACCCAGGACATCTATATGGTTTATTTGAAGATGAACCTGTGATCTTGCGAACTACATAGGAACCATCTGTGTGTTCTTCAATACTTTGATTAGAAGTTGCGATGTCGCGATCTTCACTCTTAGGCCGCTTGTTTTTGGGATAATTCTTACGCGGGCTCATGTTCTTATTTTCTCGCACTTTTGACCTAATTGTGGCAAGGTAGCCATATGAACGTCATTGAAGTTCAAGGATTACATAAGTCTTATGCTGATACAAAGGCTGTAGATGGCATAGATCTCACAATATCCAAGGGAGAAATCTTCGCCCTTCTTGGACCAAATGGCGCAGGCAAAACGACAACTGTCGAAATCCTTGAAGGATTTAGAAAAGCTGATTCCGGTTCAATTTCTGTCCTCGGTTTTGATCCAGCCACTCGCGGAGTTCAATCACGTATCTGGCGCAATCGAATAGGCATTGTTTTGCAATCAACGGCTGATGCTGGTGATTCAACGGTTCAAGAAACTCTTTCTCACTTCGCAAAGTATTACTCCAATCCACGCGATGTTGACGAAGTAATTAACTCAGTTGGTTTAGATGAAAAGCGTGGAGCATTAATTCGCACGCTTTCTGGTGGACAGCGCAGGCGTTTAGATGTTGGTCTAGGAATTATTGGATCGCCCGAACTTCTATTTTTAGATGAGCCAACAACGGGTTTTGATCCAGAGGCTCGACGAGCTTTTTGGGCCTTGATTGAAAGTTTGCGTGAGGGTGGAACAACAATTTTGTTAACCACTCATTACCTGGATGAAGCAGAGGCGTTGGCAGATCGCGTAGCAGTGATTACCCGCGGAAAAATTCTCGAAGTTTCTACTCCAACCCAACTAGGTGGCCGCGCATCTGCAAAAGCTCGCGTTCAATGGAAAGCTAATGGGGTCATTCAGGAAGAGTTAAGCGATAACCCAACTGATGTTGTTCGTCGATTGGCCTCTCAATTTCCTGGTGAGATTCCAGAGTTACAGGTTCTGCGTCCATCTCTTGAAGATATTTACCTCTCCATGATTGGAGAAAAGTAAATGAGTGCCAAGAAATCTTTGCCAACAACAATCGCTTTGGGTGTTGCTCGTGGCGGCTTAGAAATTCGCCAATTCATGCGCCAACGCGAATCAGTTGTCTTTACTCTGGCTTTTCCAATTATTCTGCTTGCAATCTTTGGTTCTGTCTTTAAAACTACGTTGGCTGAAGGTGTGACATTTAGTCAATACTTTGTCGCTGGAATGATTGCATCTGGTCTTGTTAATACAGGCTTTCAGCAATTAGCAATTATCATTCCTATGGAACGTGAGTTTGGTTCGCTTAAGCGCTTACGCGGAACGCCAATGCACGTTGCAAGTTATTTCATCGGAAAATCTATTCTGGTTTTTGTCAGCATGACGATTCAAGTAGTTCTACTGTTGGCCGCAGGAATCATCTTCTTTGGTGTGGAATTACCAACTGATCCATACAAGTGGCTCACCTTTACATGGCTAATAATTTTAGGAAGTGCTGCATCTACTGCTCTAGGTATTGCATTTGCATCTGTTCCAAAGAGCGGTCGTGGTGCATCTGCTGTTGTTTCACCTGTTGTAATCATTTTGCAATTCTTTAGTGGCGTCTTCTTCGTCTTCACTGATCTGCCTGGATGGATGCAGCAAGTTGCAGCAATATTCCCCCTCAAGTGGATGACACAAGGCATGCGCTCAGTCTTCTTGCCTGACTCTTTTGCGGCTCGCGAAGTAGCGGGAAGCTGGGAAACAGAGCGCACATTTGTGATTTTGCTAGCCTGGCTCATTGCGGGAATCTTTCTCGCGATACGAACATTTAAGTGGAGCAGAGATTGAAAAAATTCATCGCAACTTTTCTTATTTCAATTCTGACTCTTTCTGCAACTTCTGCCTTGGCAGCAACATCTTCGCCTGCTCCAAAGCCAACAGCTAAGACCAGCGCCAAGCCATCGGCTGAGTCATCAACTAAAGCAACAAAAAAACCTTCAGCTGAGAAGAAATCAGTTAAGAAGAAACCTGTTAAGAAAAAGAAAAAGAAGAAGTTGCCACCACTTCAACCTGTTTTTTGTTTTGGCAAGAATTGGCCTCCATCGGGCTTTACGCAAAATGGCGAGGTCTTTGCAATGATTCCAACCGCGGCGCAATTGCAATGTGAATCATCAAATAACCATGCTCCCTCTAAAGTTCCGCTCCGAGCAGATCTTAAGAAGTGTGATGACTTTGCATGTGGGGCTGTTGCTGTTGCTTCCGAAACTGGTTGCACGTGGTGGGAAGTTAAATCCACCTTTGAACAGATAGATTTAAAGAGTGGAAAAATACTGGCCACACTTGGAACACTGCGAACTGTGTCTCAAAGAACTAAACCCAAAGATATACAAAGCATCATGTTAGTCAGCGAGATTAAACATAGGGATGCAGACGGGAAAGTACTCAACAACATTAAAGCAAGTGGCCTGGAAGTTAGCTGCCATCACGATGCAGCGCCAGATTTAACTCAGAGAAACTTCTTTAAATCTAACTAACGATTGGCTCCTGGCACCCACAGTTGATCACCAATCTCTTTGTTTGCAACGCGTGCAAGAACAAAGAGAAGATCTGATAAGCGGTTGAGGTACTTAGCTGTTAGTGGATTTACGCCACCACCGAATGCGTGAATTGCAGCCCATGTGCGGCGTTCTGCGCGACGTGTAACTGTTCGCGCGACGTGCAAGTGAGATGCCGCTGGTGTTCCAGATGGCAAGATGAAAGATTCAAGTGGATTTAACTGTTCATTGAACTTATCGATTTGTGCTTCTAGATAAGCAATTTGTGATTCAACGACGCGCAAAGGTTCGATCTTTGGTTCATCAACAACAGGTGTGCAGAGGTCTGCTCCCACATCAAAGAGATCGTTTTGAATGCGCACGAGAAGTGAGCGAAAGTCTCCGCTGATTTCATCAGTTGATAGAACTACGCCGATGGATGAATTGGCTTCATCAACATCTGCATACGCCTCAAGGCGTGGATCGTTTTTGGATGTCCGGCTCATATCTCCAAGGGAGGTTGTGCCGTCATCGCCTGTCTTTGTATAAATACGCGTTAAATGAACCATGGGTGGAGCCTATTGGGAGAGTTACGATGTGACCACTCAAACTATGAGTGTTTAGGCAATTTTGGGGCGGAGGCGAAAACATGGAAAGTGCTGATCGCTTTCGCGTCCAAGGCGGTGCCAGTCTCCGCGGAGAAGTGCACATCACTGGAGCCAAAAACTCGGTTTTAAAGTTAATGGCGGCTTCTCTATTGGCCCCCGGCACTTCAAAGATCACTAACGTTCCAGACATTGCTGACGTAGACATCATGGCTGACTTACTCACTCGCTTGGGATGTACTGTAAAACGAAGCGGCTCAGAGCTAACAATTAGCGTTCCAGAAAATCCAGGACATCGCGCAGATTATGACTTAGTTCGAAAAATGCGAGCATCGATTAATGTACTTGGTCCACTTGTTGTGCGCACAGGACAAGCTGAAGTTGCACTTCCTGGCGGAGATGCAATCGGTTCGCGCGGATTAGATTTTCACATCAAGGGTTTAGAAGCACTCGGTGCAAAAGCGCATATCGAACATGGTTATGTCGTCGCAGAAGCGCCTAATGGCTTAACCGGTGCCACTATTGAATTAGATTTTCCAAGTGTTGGCGCGACTGAAAATATTATGACTGCTGCCGTGTTAGCCAAAGGAACAACAACGATTGATAACGCTGCGCGCGAACCAGACATTGTTGATCTCGGTGAATTTCTGATTGCAATGGGGGCAAAGATCACTGGACTTGGTTCACCGGTTATAACAATTGAAGGTGTAAAGAAGTTAAGCCCTGCGACACATGCAACGATTGCTGATCGAATCATCACCGGCACATGGGCTTTCGCTGCCGTTATGACACAAGGTGACATAACAATTCATGGTGCTAGACCACAAGATCTTGAAATACCACTTGAAAAGCTAACTTCTGCTGGTGCAATCATTACTAGTACAGATGACGGAATTCGTGTGCGTATGGATTCACGTCCGCAATCAATTGATGTTTCAACGCTTCCCTATCCAGGTTTTCCAACAGATTTATTGCCGATGGTTATTGCGCTTAACTCCATCGCAACAGGCGATGCCATCGTCACTGAAAATGTCTTTGAGTCGCGCTTTATGTTCGTAAATGAATTAACCCGTCTCGGTGCACAAATCACTATCGATGGCCACCACGCCTCGATTCACGGCATTTCACAGCTATCTGGGGCGCCCGTAGAAGCAACTGACATTCGAGCAGGTGCTGGTTTGGTTTTGGCTGCGCTAGTCAGCGAAGGTGAGACAACTGTTGATGGCGCCTTCCATGTCGATCGTGGCTATCCAAACTTTGCAGAACAATTACGCGCTCTCGGCGCAGAAGTGGTTCGTGAATAAAGATGAGCACTCCGCAAAATCCAGATCGTAACCTTGCCCTAGAACTTGTCCGTGTAACGGAAACCGCGGCAATAGCTGCTGCGCCATGGGTGGGCCGTGGTGAAAAGAATTTAGCTGATCAAGCAGCAGTACAAGCCATGAGACAGATGATTAATACCGTCGATATGTCAGGTGTTGTTGTTATTGGCGAAGGCGAAAAAGATGATGCACCAATGCTTCATAACGGTGAAGAAGTAGGAAATGGGCTTGGACCAGCATGTGATGTTGCAGTTGATCCAATTGATGGAACATCACTAACAGCAAATGGTATGAATGGCGCAATCAGTGTCATTGCTTTAGCCCCACGTGGATCGATGTATGACCCATCAGCAGTTTTCTACATGAACAAGATTGTGACTGGCCCAGAAGCAGCAGGTGTGATCGACATTAACGCCAGTACAAAAGCAAATATTCAAGCCGTCGCAAAAGCAAAAGGTATGAGCGTTTCTGACATCACTGTGGTTGTTCTCAACCGTCCTCGTCATGATGTGTTGCTTAAAGAAATTCGTGAAGCTGGTGCTCGCATTAGATTAATTCAAGATGGCGATGTTGCAGCTGCCATCGAAACTGCGCGTCCTGACACTGGAATTGATTTACTCATGGGAATCGGTGGAACTCCCGAAGGAGTCATCACCGCAGCTGCAATGATTTGTTTAGGTGGATCAATTCAAGGATTGCTGCATCCAAAAGATGCCAACGAGAAAGAACGTGCAATAGCTGCTGGCCACGATCTCAAGAAGGTTCTTTCCACGCGTGATTTGATTAATTCTGATGATGTTTTCTTATCTGCAACAGGTATCACCGATGGTGAATTACTTCGCGGAATTAGATATACGTCATACGGATCTATTAGCGAGTCACTGGTTATGCGTGGAAAATCGCAGACTGTGCGTTTAATTCAGACTGAACATCACCTTAAATAAGGTTGTCCTGCGTTTTCTTACTGTTTATTTGTTGATTCAGTAAGAATTGATACACGGTTATTTGAAACCGAGATAAATCCACCGTAAACATTAAATTCTTTTGATGTTCCATCGACGCCATCAATGCGCACAACACCGTCGACTAGTACGCCAAAGAGCGGAGCGTGATCTGGCAATACACCCAGATCACCTTCGATAGTGCGAGCAGAGATGAACTTTGCTTGCCCTGACCAGACTCGC
>Ga0315907_10004752_pt1 | contig 15094 bp, 15 predicted proteins | sample LakEriMetagenome_3_FD_203525 | JGI IMG/M metagenome (GOLD analysis project Ga0315907, IMG submission 203525) | Freshwater fungal communities from buoy surface, Lake Erie, Ohio, United States - Buoy 12 MA123 | ecosystem: Environmental > Aquatic > Freshwater > Lake > Lake biofilm | place: USA... | reverse complement strand
CACCCGTTGGGTATTGTTCCGACCAGCATTACCAAAATCCCCCATGTGGTTGTTGGCTAAGGACAACAAATCAAAACCCGAATCTTGTAGGTAATCTACCAAGTAATCTGGTTGACGAAAGGCATAGCATTTGGAGGGGTCGCTGCATTGTTTTACGTCTCCACCTTCATTGAGGACTGTTCCTTCCAAGTTACCGAAGGTTAAATCTGCGTTACGCAAGATTTCACGAACGGGTTCAAGAATGTTTCCTTTATTGGGCGGAAGATAGGCCGCGCTGGGGTAATTCGTTCCCAGCATGATGTCGCCAACAGCAATCAGGGTAAGGATTGAATCTTCGGGATTTAATGACTTTTGATGAACAACAGAATTATCTTTCTGATTGATAGAACTATTTTTAGAATTACCGGTACAGAACACCAATGGAGCGACCAAAAAAAGAATTGAGGCAAAAATAAATAGACGTAGAACTCGATTAATCATAATCAAAGTTAACAATGTTCACATTAAAAATGGAATTGTTTTAAAGCGCTAAATCCAAATCAATCGCAACCACATAAATATGAAGTCGGAGAAGAAAGGACACTCGGCTCAAACGAAACGCCATCAAACGATTGGGAAATACGAAAATACATCACTTCGCAAAACGAATAATCTGCCATTGTGTTTCGTATGAGTAATGTACCGTCCTTGTATCTATAATCAACAAGACCGCTTGGGTTCTTAACTAATTTCCAATCACTAAAAGTTAATCCGCTTTTTCTAGGTTCGATGTGTGGTAGTAACGAAGCCTTCATTAATCCCTCAGATGAGGGATCTTTTGCACTAAAATCTGAAACTGCAGGTTTAAAGTTTGGAATTTTAAGACTTAACATCGGTTTGATTTCATCCATTTTAGCGTTCAGCACATTTTTATTCGACTGTGAGATATTGGACCCAACCTTTTCAAAAAACTTAGCTCTTACAGTGTCGGAGATTATTCGATATGCCCATTCAGAAGAGAAGGTATTTTTATAAAGTCCAGTACTTCCCGACTGAAAAGAGACTACCGATTTTTTCAAATCTTCGAGTTGCATTTCATAAACTAATATGGCACGTGGGTCATCCGGTGCATTTTTTGAATCTTTTGCCTCTACTACCTTTCCTTGGCTGAATATTGAGAGTGGCAGGAACAACAAAAAGGACAATGATATTTTATTCATAACATATATTTTACAATATAAATTTATATAAAATATTTCCAATGATTAAGACTTACTAGCCTAATTCTTAAAATCGTAAATTCGTTAATAATTTGAATTTATGATAACAATAGAAAACTACTTAGACAGCCACTACATACACCGAAGTAATTGGCTTCGTGCTGCGGTCTTGGGAGCGAACGATGGCATCATATCTATTTCCAGTTTAGCTGTTGGGGTAGCCACAGCAAGTCATACGAACGACCCTGTAATCTTAGCTACTGTGGCAGGATTAGCAGCCGGTGCCCTGTCGATGGCAGCGGGGGAATATGTTTCTGTGAGTTCACAAACCGATACAGAAAAAGCCGACATTGAACGAGAAAAAGAGGAATTGCGGACTATGCCTGAAGCCGAATTGAATATTCTAGCGGCCATATACGAGCAGCGTGGTTTAAAAAAGGAAACTGCCATGCAAGTTGCTGTTGAATTAACAGAAAAAGATGCTTTAGCTGCACACATACGGGATGAACTGGGAATAACTGAAATAACGCAAGCCAAACCCATTCAAGCGGCCATTGCCTCCGGAAGTGCTTTTACTGCGGGGGGAGTTCTTCCACTTCTGGTAACCTTATTTGCCCCAATTGAATACATGCCTTATTTCCTCTATGGATCCACCATCATATTCTTAATTCTGTTAGGATATTTATCAGCGAAAACCGGCGGGTCACCGATTGGAAAGGCCATATTACGGATCACCATTGGTGGAACCTTGGCTATGGGAATCTCCGCTGGAGTTGGATATTTATTTGGTGTGAATGTGTAGAAAAGAGATCATCGAAAGGTTTAATGATCGCTCAATTTCATTATTTTAGTAAAAAAACTGATATGAAATATTCTATTCCGTTTATACTCCTACTTATCTTGACAGGTACTAGCTGTACACGATTTTACATCGTCAAAGAAGATCAAAGACTCACAAGATTCACTGAGCCTAGGGAAAATAGTTGGGAGTATTTGGACAGACGAAATGTAGTTCTTGTACACCAAGGAAACAATATTTTTGAACTCACATCCATAACATATAATGAGAATAGTAATAAGATTACTGGAGGAATAAACAGTTTGATTTCTACCCCATTATACTATTATAACAAAGCCCTAAGCAAACCTAGTCACATCGCATTTCGAAAATTTGGAGATGGATTGGCTGAATTAAGGCAGGTTCATTTATTTGTCGATGATACCACCATGAATGTAAATGGTACATGCAACCTAAACCTAAATGACATTTATAAGGTTGATATTTCAAAACAAGCAGAAGGAGTCAATGCCTTGGCAGCAATCCCGATTGTTTTTGCAGGTGGAATTGGCTTTCTCGCGATTGTTTGCGGATGTCCTCATGTTTACATTGATAATGGACAACAAATCACTTTTGAAAAGACCCTGTTTACTGGAGCAAAAGCTCCGCAATTAGAACGAAGTGATCTCAAAGAAATCCCTGATTATTTCCCTGATCAAAACCAACTTTCACTTACAATTAAAAATGAGGAGAAAGAAGACCAATACATAGACCAGTTGTCATTAGTGGTTATTGAGCATACACCTGGTGTTGAGCTTGCGATGGAAAAAGATGGAAAAATCTTTGCTTATCAATCCGTTATTCAAGCTGCATCTATCTTGGATCAGGACGGGAAAAACCAAGAGGAGGCGGTAAGAGCAAAAGATAGCTTCGCTTATGATTTCAAACCGGAAAAACTTACCGATTTAAGTACGCTTTATGCCACGTTTAACCCGAATGTACCTACAGGTAAATCAAGCTTGATTTTACATGTAAAAAACACCAAATGGTCTGGTTATTTATACAATGAATTCAATAAATTATTTGGATCTGAGCATACTAAATGGGTGGAAAAAAATAAAGATAAAAGTAAAGAGGAACGCGAGGCCTGGATGCGACAGGAAGGGATAAAACTATTAGTTGAAGTTAAACGAAATGGGCAATGGGAATCTCTATCAGAACTTGAACTGGTAGGCGACGTTGCTTATGAAAAGTTGGCAATCCCTGTAGAAGTAAATGGTTTGGGGACATTGGAAATAAGATTACGTTCTGGATTTCATTTCTGGGAGGTTGACTACATTGGGTTAGCAACATCAAATGAGGGGCTAATCGTTAATGAAACTCGAATACAACCAACATCAGTGGTTGATGAAAAAGGCAATTCGAACACTGATAAAATAATAAACTCAGATAATGTCTACGTGGCAAGCACCCCTACTGATGCGGTAAACATCATTACATTCGAAGGAATTCCTGTTAATCAAAAATTCCAACGAAGTTTGTTCATCGAAGCAGAAGGTTATTATTTAATGAAAACAACATATACAGGCAACCCTAATTATAAACGACTTTCTAAGTTTAAAAAACCAGGAGAATTGTCCAGATTTTCAAAAGAAAAGTATACCGACCTTCAAAAACAGATATCTTTCCAGTAGGATGGGGATTCGATATCAACTTGAACCCTATTTGTTTTATAAAATCGTTACCGAACGGGTTGATGCTTTATTTTAACAGCAATAAACGTTCCAGGCGAGCCAACGTCTAGTTTTACCTAAAGTCTGCGCTCTTAATCTCATCCTATGCGCTTTGTTATTATGCCATTTAGCTGTTCAAAAGCCAGTTTTGCTATCCTCGCGATGAGTTGTATGGGGCCTTTTACTATATCAATAGGAATTAATGTGGCGCATGATGTTTGAAGCAGAATTGAATATTCTTGCAGCCACATACGAACAACGTGGTTTAAAAAAAGAAACAGCCATGCAAGTCGCTGTAGAATTAACGGAAAAAGATGCCTTAGCCGCACACATATGGGATGAACTAGGAATCACTGAAATAACGCAAGCCTAACCCATTCAAGCAGCCATTGCCTCCGGAAGTACTTTTACTGCGGGAGGAGTTCTTCCACTCCTGGTGACCTTATTTGCCCCAATTGAATACATGCCTTATTTCCTTTATGGTTCGACCATCTTATTCTTAATTCTATTAGGTTATTTATCTGCAAAAACAGGCGGATCACCGATTGGAAAGGCCATATTACGGATTACGATTGGTGGAACCTTGGCTATGGGAATCTCTGCCGGAGTTGGGTTTTTATTTGGTGTGAATGTGTAGTGATTCTGAAGGCGGATTTTATGTTTTGACAGGAAGTAAAATCTTCCAAAACAGGGGATTATTTTAATTGTAATGTAAAGTCAATCAGTATTTTTCATTAAATTAGGTGTTGATTTTGGTGTAATTTTAAATCGTATACAATGAAAAAACTCAACTCAATCCGATGCCTTAACTGTATCCTACTTGCAGCATTGTTTTTTGTTTCCAGTTGCACACAGTACATTAAACTTCTTCCAAATCAGAATATAGAAGAGTACAAAGCCTTAACCTCTGAATCATGGAGTTTTCGAGATTACAAAAATTTCATCATCGTTCACTACGGAGATCAAACTTTTGAGCTGTCAAACATAAGCTACAACCAATCAAATACGTCGATTATAGGGAAAATGAACCTTGCCATTTCAAGCCCCTTATCATATTACAATTTGGTAAAAAAAGACCCTAATCATATAAATTTAATGAGTAACGGGGATCCAACATCGCTTGCAGAACAAATTCATTTATATATCAATAAGGGACAAATAAAAGAAGACGGAACCTTTGAATTTTCAATTAATGACATCTCGCTAATTGATGAAACCGAACTGACGTCGCAAGGTAATACAGCCGTAATTAATAATACTGTAGGAAATTCTGACTATAAATCAGATTCCAAAATTGGCCCAGGTGGTATTATCGCAATTGTTGCCGCTTCCGTGGTTGCAGTTGGAGTTACAGCAATTATTATTGCCTGTGGTTGTCCTCACGTATATATTAATGATGGCGAGGAACTTAAATGGGAACAAACCTTATTTACCGGTGCAAAAGCGCCTCAGCTTGCACGGTCAGATTTAAAGGCTATCAAAGATTATTTTCCAACACAAGAAACATTAACACTAACCTTGAAAAATGATGAAGAGGAGCAACAGTTTATTGATAAGCTATCGTTAAAGGTTGTTGAACATCCAGCGGATGTTAATCTTGCCATAGAAAACAACGGGAACCTGTATGCCTACCATAAGGCAACTTCCCCAATTGCTGTTACCGACCAAGACGGAAAGAATCAAAGCCAAGCTACAGCGAATAAAGATGGTATTTCTTATGATTTCAAACCGGAAAAATTAACAGATTTGAGCACATTGAATGTGACGCTTAAACCTGAATCAATAGGAGATTCACGCTTGATTTTACACCTCAAGAATACCAAATGGTCAGGATATTTATACAACGAATTCAATAAATTATTTGGAACGGAACACGCAAAGTGGGTAGAAAAAAACAAAGATAAAAGTAAAGAGGAAAGGGAAGCTTGGATGCGTCAAGAAGGAATTAAGCTTTTGGTTGAAGTTAAACGAAACAATATTTGGGCACCCCTTTCAGAAATTAATCTAATTGGAGATGTTGCATACGAGTCAATAGCGGTGCCAATTGAAGTTGAATCGTCAGAAAACCTTGAAATTCGGTTGAGATCTGGATTCCATTTTTGGGAGATTGATTACCTTGGATTAGCCCATCAGTCGGAAAATATAGACGTTAAAATTCATGATTTACCCCCAACTATTGCAACAAACTCCGAAGGTGAATCTCAGTTAGACAAGCTCCAAGGGACAGACGAGAAGTACCTCATTAGCACACCTGATAACCCCTCAACCGTGGTTACTTTCGATAACCTTCCAATACCAAACCTGGGTAAACGCAGTTTATTTTTAGAGGCTAATGGGTATTATTTGATTCAAAAACAATATACAGGAAAACCGAATTATAAACGACTGTCTAAGTTTAAAAAACCAGGAGAATTTTCCAGATTTTCAAAAGAAAAGTATACCGACCTTCAAAAACAGATATCTTTCCAGTAGGATGGGGATTCGATATCAACCGGAACCCGATTTGTTTTACAAAACCGTTACTGAACGGGTTGATGCTTTTTTTAAGATTAATAATCTTTCACGGCAAGCAAACGTCTGGTTTTATCTAAAGTCTGCGCTCTTAATTTCATGCTATGTACTTTGTTATTATGCCATTTACAGCTGTTCAAAAGCCAGTTTTGCTATCCTCGCGATGAGTTGTATGGGGCCTTTAGCTATATTAATCGGAATTAATGTGGCACATGATGCCGCTCACAATGCCATATCTTCTAAACAATGGATTAATCGTAGTTTTCTTTATCTCTTCGATGCCTTAGGAGCAAACTCATATATGTGGAAGAACCGACATGTGTTTTCGCACCATTCCTTTCCAAATATTTTGAACGAGGACGCTGATTTAAAACAACATCCCTTAGTTCGTATATTCCCAACCGATATACTGCGTAAAATCCACAAATATCAATTTATTTATGCCCCCTTCCTCTATTTACTTTATACCATAAATTGGTTATACGTACGAGATTTTCAGGACTTTAATGCACAGAAAATTGGTTCCTTAGAAAACCAACGACATAAAACCATAGAATGGATTAAACTCTTTTTGTTCAAAGCCATTTACATTACCGTAATCATCATTTTACCCGCATGGTATTCCCCACTCAGTTTACCCGCCTTTATTCTTGGTTTTTTTTGCATGAATTTTGCCGCAAGCATTACGATTACACTTGCCCTTATCCCCTCACACGTAGCTGAATACTCTCGATTTCCGTTACCGGATAAAAATGGCTTAATGCCCTATTCATGGTCACATCATCAGGTCCTCACTGTAATTGACTTTGCCACAAAAAACCCTGTATTAAATTTGCTTTTTGGCGGATTCAATCACCATGTAACCCACCATTTATTTCCTTCCATTTGTCACATTCATTATCCTAAACTCACACCAATTATCGCTCAAACCTGTCAAGAGTTCGGCTTAGATTACCGACATGAATCTAGCTTTTTGAATGCATATTTTGCTCATTATCGCCTATTAAAAAACAACGGAACACCGGTTTCATTAAGTGATTTATAATGTTTTACATCCTTTTTGTCCCACTTGCTGCCATCACATGGATACTGTTTTTCGAGTATTTACCATGGTTGTTTGGACCTCAAATGAAGCGATTAATCATCCCCGGAAGACAAAGCACAAAGACTTCGAAAAAGGAATATTTACTTAGTTTTCTTAATCTGCTCGTGTTTACTGGTTTTGGTGCTTTATTGGATTTCTTAAAATCAGCAGAACTTACTAAATTTTACTTCGAAATTCAATTTACTTGGAGTAGTCTCCTTTATTTACCTGCCAGTTTATTTCTTTCCCTTTTTATTCATGACCTCTTTTTTTACCTCTCGCACCGCTTGTTACATTTGGCCTTCATGCACAAGTATATACATGTACATCACCATCAATCGCACACTATAAATGCCTGGGCCACCTTCTCCTTTCATCCCATTGAAGGGTGTATTCAAATTTCTATTGTATGCTGGCTGCCATTGGTTCTTCCAATCCACCCTGTAATTCATGGAATATTTACAGTTTTTATGCTTTTCATGTCTGTTTATGGGCATTCGGGGTTTGAACTACGCGCGAAAAAAGCACCTATTTTCGATGCCTTTAACACCTCGTTTCACCATGCTCAACATCATCAATATGGAAATTATAATTTCGGGATTTACTTAAATTTTTGGGACCGCTTATTTAAGTCTAATCATGCGACATATGAAGATGGGTACAAACACCTTCGTGAGCACATCAACGGTTCCAAGGACGTCGAATAAAATAAATAATAAGCCCTTTTGAGTCCTGGTATTCATGATATACTTCAAAGCCATATCGAAGATACATGGCCAAGGTCCGTTTTGAAATTGTTTCTGCAATAATGTCTAATTGGTATGCCCTGGAGCGCTGAAATACAAACTCCTTTATTTCTATGATTGTTTCCAAGCCAAAGGACTGATCTTCTACGGCAAGCATCCAAAAATAAAAAGCGGGTGCTTTTGATCGGTAACTTTTAAGTATTCGCTCCCGCTTTAACATCGGTATAGCCCTTAACCAACCAACACTGTACTGTCCTAAATAAGCATATAAACGCAATGCATCCATTTTGGCAAGTTTATGCGCTGATTTGAACATCAATGCTACCCCTTTTCTATTTGTTGTGATATAAGCTCCTTGTTTTTTTCGCGCCACACGAACGCAAAAGGTACACAAATGAAAAATTCTAGATTTAATTCGATGATCCTCCTTCACAAAAGCACGCACTCCTGGATTCGTTTCAAAAGATGCTGCTAAAATGCGAATGGCAGTTTCTTCAGTCGAATAGTCAATTGGTAACATCACTAAGCAGCGGCTTCACACAAGGATTCCTCAACCCTTTCTTTAGGTAGCGGTAGTTTGCAAAAAGGACACGGATAAAGCTGCCCATCAAAATCCAAAAAAATGTAGGATCGTCCACCACCGCAGGTCATTTGCTTCCGATAACCAGCAGGGAATAAAACGGTTGGATAGGTGACATGCGCTTTCTCAAAATTAAAGCGTTCACTCAATTTCCAAAGGTGGTCGAGCTGCTTGGCATTCAAGGCTATGTCTTTATCCTGGTAATTCCCTACGGCACGTGGTTCAAGGATATTTACGATCGGAACTCCTTTATTTTTTGCCCATTCGATAATTCGTTCTACCCCGTATTCATCAACTAGTTCTCTTGTCGGACAAACATTTAAAGCGACTAAAATCCCCACTTCAAGGCAATGACTAACACTTTGATCAACCCATTCAAATGAATTCGAATTCCCTCTAAACGCATTGTGTTCGTTCGGATCAAAATGATCTAAACTTATTGCGACACCATTCAATCCAGCATCTTTCAAGCGCTTGGCACGATCCAAGGTTAGTCCATATCCTGAAGTATACACCCATTGGTCACATCGATTTTTATAACGCTCAAGTAAGGAAATTAAATCATCAAAACGACTCAAGGGTTCTCCACCTGAAAAAACCAATTGTCCCACCCCCTGCTCAACAAATGGGTCAATTTTGTCATAATAATCTGTTAAGGAAAGTACATCTTTTTGATAGAGTGTTGCAGCCTCACTGCAATGCGCACAGGCAAGGGGACAACGTTTGGTTATTGCTACAATCAGACGACGCAATACACGATTATCTGCGGGCGTGGCTTGAACTTCAATTAAATGACGCTTAAAAAACGCATTAAATCCAGGGGAAGGCCAAGCAGGATTAAACATATCCCACGCGTATTTACCCTCAATTTTAAAGGCACGAACCAAGGTTTTTCCGCCCATCATACGGCTAAAATTCTTAAGGAGTTTAACCAATACAACGAATGATTTAAATGGGTTTTTGTACAAGCGTGTTCCAATCCACCATATATTAATCAACATTAAGACTCTAACCGTATGGTACTCAAACCCAACAACTCGTTTTATCATATGTATTCACAGTTTGAAATTATGAATCATGTAAAAATAGAAAATCTAAGCGTTATTGTAACCAATTAAAATGCTGTTCGGCTATTTCCGTTTTATGCGACATGATAAAGGTCCTAAACGCCTCAGCCACTGGACCATGACGCTTGCCTTTTAAGGAAATAAGTTGCCACGCCGTATGAACAGGCAAGCCTTTAATTTTCAATATTTTTAGCTCTCCCGCTTCCATTTCATGCTTTAATCCGATTAAAGGCATAATGGAAAGACCAAGACCTGCTTTTACCGCCTGTTTAACAGCCTCATTTGAAGTCAATTCAAGTTTTCGTTCGAGCTTTACTTGATGTTTTTTTAGAAATTGTTCCATTTGTTGTCGTGTTCCAGAACCTTGTTCACGCATAATCAAGGGATACTTTGCTAAATCACTAACGGCTAGTTTACGATTATTGGAAAACGTATGATCACCTATTAAATACAAGGAATTATCGAGTAAGTTGATAGAATCAACGCTTAAGCGGTCTGGAAGGATGGAAACTAATGCGAAATCGATCTCGTTACGTCCCAGACTTTCAACCACCAATTCTTTATTTGTTACATCCATTTGCAAATCTACCCCAGGGTTAGCATCCAAAAATGGTTTTAAATAAAACGGGATTACATACTTTCCGGTTGACACTACGGAAAGTTTTAATGTTCCTGTAAGTGCCCCTTTAAATTGCAATGCTTTATGTTTAAGTAAGTCTGCTTGAAAAAGAATTTCTTTCGCAGACTCAGCTACTTCTTTACCGAAGGCGGTAATGTGAATTCTTCTAGAAATGACTTCAAATAATGGGATTTCAAATTGGTCTTGAAAATTTTTTAATTGCATTGATACCGCGGGTTGAGTCATATGTAAATACTCGGAAGCCTTTGTAACACTCTGATATTCAACAACCTTAACAAAGACATTTAATTGACTCAAGGTATAGTTCATAATTTTTAATTATATTTTATATCAAATATATAAATAATAATATATATATAAAAGGGTACATCTTTGCCAAAAAATAATCACCATGAGAATAACTATTGCTAAAGGAGATGGAATCGGTCCAGAAATTATGGACGCCACCTTACAAATTTTAGAAGCCGCGGGTGCGGATTTACAATTTGATGAAATTCAAGTTGGAGAACAGGTATACCTTTCAGGAAATACCGCCGGAATTTCCAAGGAAAGCTGGGATGTAATCCGAAAAAACAAAGTCTTTTTAAAAGCTCCCATTACTACGCCACAAGGCGGTGGGTATAAAAGCTTGAATGTTACCACCCGAAAGTTCCTTGGTCTATATGCCAATGTAAGACCATGTAAAAGTTTGCATCCATTCGTACAAACAAAACACCCAGTAATGGATGTGGTCATTGTTCGAGAAAACGAGGAAGATTTGTACGCGGGAATTGAACACCAACAAACAGACGAGGTAGTACAGTGCCTAAAGTTGATAAGCAGACCTGGATGCGAAAAGATCGTACGTTATGCCTTTGAGTATGCCAAGCAACAAAACCGTAAAAAGGTAACGTGTTTTACAAAGGATAACATCATGAAACAAAGTGATGGCTTATTCCATAAGGTGTTTGATGAAATTGCCTCGGAATACCCAGAAATAGAAAATGAACATTGGATTATAGATATCGGTGCAGCTAAATTAGCAGACACTCCGGAAGCGTTTGATGTAATCGTAATGCCAAATTTATATGGTGACGTTTTGAGTGATGTTGCCGCACAAATTACGGGAAGTGTCGGGCTAGCAGGTTCATCAAATATAGGGGAAGAATGTGCAATGTTTGAGGCAATTCATGGATCTGCCCCACGAAGAGCAGGTCAAAATCTTGCTAATCCATCGGGTTTATTGCAGGGTGCAATCTTAATGCTCATTCATATTGGACAAACAGAGGTTGCGGAGAAAATTCAAAATGCTTGGTTAAAAACCCTGGAAGATGGAATTCATACGTATGATATTTTCAAAGAAGGAATTAGCCAGGAACAAGTCGGAACAAAGGAATTTGCTCAAGCTGTAATTTCGCGTCTTGGTCAAACGCCAAGTACCCTTAACGCTGTTTCTTATGATTCAAATTACAAAATGAATCTTCCAACATACGAGCGTAAAGCACCAAAAACAAAAACACTTGAGGGAGTTGACCTCTTTGTTCATTGGGCTGGAAATGAACCAGATAAATTGGCAGAATCACTTAAGCGATTAAATCATGATGGAGTAGAATTATCTATGATCACCAACCGAGGAATCAAAGTTTGGCCGGATGGTTTCAGTGAGACATTCTGCACAGATCATTGGCGATGCAGATTCAAAGGTGCCGATCAAAAACTAACAAAATCGAACATAATTTCTCTACTTGCACTTGCAGAAGATCTTAACATCGATGTGATCAAAACTGAGAATCTATATGCTTTTGATGGCGTGCAGGCCTATTCACTCGGACAAGGACAATAAAAAAATTAAGACCATGAACATTAACTTAATCGAAGGAACGTACTCCCTTAGCGAGGCTCAGGAGCTACTAAACAAAATTATCCAAGTTAAAATTGCCTATCTGGAATCGAAAATTTCAAGTTCTTGCAACGAAGAAGATATAAAGCAGCGAGAAAATCGAATCAAATCTTTACAATCGCAACGCGCTGAACTTAACAAGTTATCAGCAGAAGAGATCAGAGGCATAACAATTCAACTTAACATTGACTTAGAATAACAAATGGCGTTAATTGTCGGATTTATCATCTCTATAAGTTTCATCGCTTATTCCATAGTTAATACGGGCACATTAATTTCAGAACTCGCTTCTATAGCCTCTGTTTCTTGTGCCCTAATTACTATCGCTTATGCTAAAAAATCAAACCCATGAACGAACTCAAACTAACACTGATCAATGGAGCATTCACCGTTGAGGAAAGTCAAAAAATCATTTTGGATGTAGTTGCAAGTAAAATTCAATTTCACGAAAAGAAAAAGTTAAGCGCTTTAATTAAAAATCAAACCTTAGATTCTTATTCTGATGAACGAATTAACAACTTAAAGCGAAGCATGGATCAAGTTAAATCACAGTTATCTGAACTTAGCGAGGGTTCTGAAATAACGATTCAATGTGACATCCACATTAAAATAAACCACCCTAAGGCATAGCATGTTTGATGGAAGGCGTTTGTACGTAGCCACGATGCACCGGAAAGAAAAGGTAATTGCTCCAATCTTAAACTCCAAGCTCGGTGTTACCTGTTTTGTATCGCAAGAACTAAATACAGACCAGTTCGGAACATTCTCTGGTGAAATTGAACGAACCTTATCTCCATTAAATGCCGCACGTGCAAAGTGCGATTTAGCACATCAGCATACCGGATGTGATCTTGTACTAGCCAATGAAGGATCCTTTGGTCCGCATCCAAATCTGTTTTTCATTCCCGCAAACGAAGAGCTTATGCTATTACGGGATTATAAAAACAACCTAAGTATTTGGACTAGCATACTTTCAACCGAAACAAATTTTAATTCACTCGAAATATCCAACAGTAAGCAGCTTGTTGATTTCGCAAAATCAATCGGATTCCCAAGTCACAATCTAATTCTTTTATCTTCTGATAGATCCCGGATAAGAAAAGATTTTAATACCCTAGAAGAAGCTAATCATATGCTGGTAGAATTAACCAAAGAAACTGGCCGCTGTATTGTAGAAACTGACATGCGTGCTATGAATAATCCAACACGAATGAAAGTAATTGAAGAATTAACGCATAAACTCTTGAAAAAAGTTAATTCTAAATGCCCTTTTTGCAACACGCCTGGCTTCGATGTAATTCGAGCAATTAGCGGATTGCCGTGCATGGCCTGCAAATCCCCAACCTCTTCTACCCTATCCTTAGTAAAGGGATGTATATCCTGTAGTCATGAAGAACTAATTGAATACCCAAACAATAAGGTTGAAGAAGATCCCATGTACTGTAATTACTGTAATCCTTAAGTATGAAAACACTCATTAAAAATGCCCGCATCATCAATGAAGGTAAGATATTTGAAGGCGACCTATTAATCCAAAATGAACGCATTGAACGTATCGACTCAGCGATTAACGAAGCCCATTGTACCCTAATTGACGCGGAAGGCAACATACTAATTCCGGGGATGATCGATGATCAAGTACACTTCCGAGAACCTGGACTCACGCACAAGGCAGATATAGCATCGGAATCACGCGCTGCGGTAGCAGGTGGAATTACTTCTTTCATGGATATGCCCAATACCGTTCCGAATACGCTAACGCGTGAATTGCTGGAAGAAAAATATCGGATTGGGGCGGCTTCATCCCTTGCCAACTACTCTTTCTATATGGGCATCAGTCAGACAAATATGGAAGAGGCGCTACGTACCAATAACGAAACCGTATGCGGAATTACGGACGATGGCTTATACTTCAATCAAGAAGGCAGCATCCTTTGCAATCACCCGCAATTTTTAGAGCACCTTTTCGCTCGGTCCGAGGCCATGATTGCACTCCACTGTGAAGATGAACCCCTAATTAAACGAAATACACTGCAAGCCGAAGCGCACTTCGGAAAAGAAATCCCATTTAATCAGCACCCCTTTATTCGTTCGGTAGAGGCGTGTTATAATGCAACAAAAACCGTAGTTGAACTGGCCCAAAAACACCAAAACAGGGTTCACATTTTCCACGTATCAACAGCTGCAGAAACCGAGTTGTTTGATCACCTTACCCCCATTCGAAATAAACGAATAAGCGCAGAAGCATGTGTGCATCACCTTTATTTTAACGACCAAGCGTATGATTCTCATGGAAGCCTAATTAAATGGAATCCCGCCATTAAATCCGAACAAGATCGGCTTGGATTAATTCAAGCCTTGAACGCGAATAAATTAGACATCATTGCCACGGATCACGCACCTCATACCTTGTCAGAAAAAAACCAACCTTATTTGAGTGCATTATCAGGTGGTCCGCTCGTTCAGCATGCACTGCCTGCAATCCTTGAATTATATCACGAAGGCTTGCTTACTTTGGAACAACTTGTTCAAAAAACTAGCCATAACGTAGCTGAACTCTATCGAATGAAGGACCGCGGGTACCTTCGTGAAGGATACTACGCTGACCTTGTCTTGGTTAATACAAATTCCCCCTGGAAAGTTTCCACCGACAATATCTTATCGAAATGCGGATGGTCCCCATTTACTGGAAAGACCTTCAGAAGCAGCATAAAGAAAACCTTCGTAAATGGAAACTTAGTCTACGATACAGGTAAAATAAACCACACCACTACAGGAAAACACTTAACATTTGAAAAACACAGAATTTAATGAATTTATCTTTACTTGCCGAAAACCTAACCACTCCCGCCCTACTCTTCTTTATTTTAGGAATCA
>Ga0315907_10004748_pt1 | contig 15103 bp, 16 predicted proteins | sample LakEriMetagenome_3_FD_203525 | JGI IMG/M metagenome (GOLD analysis project Ga0315907, IMG submission 203525) | Freshwater fungal communities from buoy surface, Lake Erie, Ohio, United States - Buoy 12 MA123 | ecosystem: Environmental > Aquatic > Freshwater > Lake > Lake biofilm | place: USA... | reverse complement strand
GAAGAAGGTATTGTTCCCGGTGGTGGTGTTGCTCTCATTCGCGCATCCAAAGCACTTGAGAAAATGAAAGGCGCCAACGACGACGAGCAAACAGGTATTGCTATTGTTGTTCGTGCAATTGAAGAACCGCTTCGCCAAATTGTTGCTAATGCAGGCGGAGAAGGCGCGGTAGTAGTTAACAAGGTTCGCGGTGGCAAAGACGATTATGGTTACAATGCTCGTAAAGAGACCTACGAAAACCTAATTGAAGCGGGAGTAATCGACCCAACAAAAGTGGTACGTGTTGCACTCGAAAACGCGGCGTCAATCGCCGGTATGTTGCTGACCACTGAGTGTGTCATCAGCGATATCAAGGAAGATGCTCCAGCTATGCCGGCCATGCCGGGCGGTGGCATGGGCGGAATGATGTAAGGAAACCGCATTCAATAAGAACGTTCAAAAGGCCCCGCTCATTCGGGGCCTTTTTCATTGGAAACTGACATTCATCGTATCGCTTCTTAATTGGAGTTTTACCTTCGCCCCTGCACTCTCACTTACTATGAATCGTTCGCTGCAATTTCTTCTCATCGGTGTGCTTTTGGTTGCTATTCTTTATTTGGGTAGAAATGTATTTGTCCCTCTGAGCTATGCACTCCTCATCGCTTGCATTCTCTATCCCGTTTGCCATTGGCTTGAAGAGCGTAAATTTTCTCCTGTGATGGCCATAGCCCTGAGCATGACTCTTCTGGCAATCGGTGTTGGAATGCTCGTTTCTCTTTTGGCATGGCAACTTACGGGCTTTGCTTCTGAGTGGGGTAAACTTCAATTAAAACTGAATGATGCTTGGCAACAACTATCGCAGTGGCTTGCCAACAGTGCTCATATTACACTTGAGGAACAAAAAGATTGGCTAAGCACTATGCAGTCAAACTATGGCAATGAAGTACTACCCTTTCTAAAAACAACAGCAGGCAATCTATCTATCGCGGTAGTCATGTTCATTCTTATTCCTATCATGGCTGCTCTTATTCTCTTCGAGCGCAAGCGACTCGTGCAGGTTGTGCACGCCCTAACTCCTTCCATGCCCTTCAGTGAATTAAGATCCATCCTCAATGATACTATTAACGCCTATTATCAATTCATCAAAGGAATGATGGTCGTTTATCTCTGCGTTGGTATTCTAAACAGTGTCGGACTTTTATTATTGGGTGTGCCGCATGCCATTCTCTTCGGATTCATTGCGGCGATTCTTACCTTCATTCCATACGTTGGAATTATGATTGGCGCATCACTGCCTATTGTGGTCAGCTGGATCACCTTTGACTCTATTTATTACCCGCTTGGCGTTGTCGCCATTTTCACTTTCGTTCAATACTTGGAGGCAAATGTCATTTTTCCATGGGCTGTCAGCAGCAAGCTCAACGTAAATACCCTGATGACCATTGTTGCCATCCTCGCAGGCGGAGCATTATGGGGTTCATCCGGTATGATTCTATTCGTTCCGTTTCTTGGAATACTGAAGCTCATTGCTGACCGCATGCCCGGTTGGCAACCCTTGGTACTGCTGCTGAGCGGACCCGACAAATCGCTATCCAAGCAAACTACTCGTCCCGCTTCGGTGTCTTCGCATGACGCGAAATGAAATCATTGATTTTACCTATTAAAGCATCGGTCCATTCGTGGACCTTTTCGGAAACCTGATTTTCCGCTTTCAACAAAAGACGCTGCAAGACAAGACTTAAACCGAAAACAAAACCGTTATTGACGAACGTAGATTTCGACATTTGAACACCGGTAAGTGATGTAATCGTATTCATCAGGATGTTCATGGGCTTCAACTGTTCACGTAGAGCCGCAGCATCACTTCGGATAACAGTTTCCTGCTCATTGGCTGCGGTTCGCAGGCGCGTAATTTCAGCGCGTAACTCTTCAATGTTAGAAATCTCAGCCATGATTTTTTTCGTTATAAATGTTTCTCACCATTGCATTCATCAATGGCTTCTTCAAAAGAACCTTCCTCAAAAGCATGAAAAGCAAACCTATGAGTGCATATGCTGAAGCCAGCACCCAATATCCCGCCAACGGATCATCCATGGATCTCGAAATCCACCCTGCCAATCCAAGACTGGCAAAAAGAGCCGCCATCGCAAATACTGCAAACAGCACGTAGGCTGTGACCATGGTAGAAGTAAGGACAACAACCTTTTCTGTTATGACATGTTGCGTAAGTTGTTGGCGCGTTTTAAGATAATCTTCAACGTGCACAATCATTTGATCAAGCGGTGATTTCTGTTCTTCCATTGTTCTGAATGGGATAAGTTTCGATGTGGCAAGATGACTGCAATCTCATCACCATACGTTGATATTCGTCACCGGTGACACTGAACGAAACTGATTCCTCGCATATAAAATTGTTTATTTTTGACCGAATCAAATCCTCCCATATGAACCTCACAGAACGCATAAATAACGACATCAAAGAAGCCATGAAGGCCGGTGAAAAGGACAAACTCATGGCATTGCGTGACATCAAGAGTAAACTCCTACTAGAAATGACCAAAGACGGCAGCGGCGGCGAGGTTGATGACGCTCGTGGAATTGCCATTCTCAACAAACTATATAAGCAACGCATGGAGTCTATTGACATTTACAAGACTCAAGGACGTGCCGATCTCATAGAGGAAGAGACCAAGCAAGCCCAAGTTATTGCGGCTTACTTGCCTGAACAACTTTCGGGTGAACAACTGGAAGCGGAAATTCTTGCAATCATTGCTTCTGTCGGCGCAGCAGGTCCGGGTGATTTGGGAAAAGTTATGGGTGTCGCATCCAAGAGTCTTGCAGGCAAGGCCGATGGAAAAGCCATTTCAGAAATGGTTAAAAAACTCCTCACCCAAGGATAAACCAATCGCGTGGAGGCGAAGGAACGCAAACTGACTGTCATTGGAAGACACGTGCGCGTGTCGTTCCCTGACCTAGGTTTTACTCAAGTAGATGCCAAGGTCGATACAGGAGCATTTCGCACCGTGCTCCATTGCGAGCGCTGTGAAGAAGTAGAAACACCCGAGGGAAAGCAGCTTGTGGCCGATTTCAAACTCGAGGGTGACAAGGTGAACCGTTTCTATTTTACAGACTACTTTTCCAAGGATTTCAAAAGCTCCTTTGGAGAGAAAGAAAAGCGCTTCTGCATCCAAACCACGTTGAAAATCGGCAGGAAGAAAATCAAAAGCAGTGTTTCACTTACTGACAGAAGTGACATGAAATTTCAAGTACTCATTGGAAGAAAGACCTTGCTCCGAAGATTCATGGTTGATGTGAGCCGAAAATTCGTTTAGACTATACAGTCACTCCGATAACCAAAACGTCATCCACTTGTTCCTGGTCACCTCGCCAATCATCAAAGCGTTTTTGCAACGCTGCTAATTGTTCGTTCATGGGTAGTGAATTCAATTCAAGAAGGAGTTGACGAAACTGCTTGCGCATGAACTTCTTGCCCGCCGGCCCGCCAAATTGATCGGCATAACCGTCGCTAAAAGCGTATATGCAATCACCGGATTTGATTTCTGCCTTCTTCGCAGTGAACTCGCGTTCGCCATTCACGTATGAACCGATGCTGAAACCATCAGCCTGAAGTTCAATTAACTCACTTCCTCTTACGATATAAACCGGGTTCTGCGCACCGCTATATTCGAGCTCCATGATTTCAAGGTCAATCGTGCAGAGCGCGATGTCCATTCCATCTTTTACCAGGTGATTTTCATTAGCTCGCAAGGCCTGTGCAGATAGGCGATTGACCGTATTGAGAACTTGTGATGGTTTGTAGTACACTTTGGTTGCCTGGTTCAACGCATTGTGACCAACTAAACTCATGAATGCCCCAGGCACACCATGACCGGTACAATCGGCTGCCGCAAACATGAGCTTCTTTCCCTTGTTGGCAAACCAATAGAAATCACCGCTGACAGTAGCCTTTGGTCTATACATGACGAAGTGTTGCGGGAACACCTCGCGTATAGCATCCTCACTTGGTAAAATAGTGTTTTGTAGTCGCTGCGCATAGTCTATGCTCGCCTGCAAATCCGTGTACAGCTCGGTTACACGTTCATTTTGTTCCTCGACACGCTCCTTCTGTTCTCGTATTTCAAGAGTTTGAGCAGCAACCTTCTCCTCCATCTGGTGGCGGTATGAAGCCAAATCATCACGCATCTGGAGAAGGGCTCCACCGAGCTCGTCATGCTGTGATAGCGGCTCATAAGGCATGTCAAATTTTCCTGCACCCACACTCAATGAGAACTCTTTGGTTCGCTCAAAATTCCGAATAAGCCTATCAACAGCCAAGGCCATATCACCTATTTCATCGTTATTCGCATGTGTTTCGTGAATGGAATAGATTCCTTTTGAAAGGTTATACAGCTTCTGTCGCAGCGCATTAACCGGGCGAACAATGGAGCGAATGGTAATAAACGCCAGGAATATTCCGATTAAAACAACCACGGCCGCAACCCAAATGAAAAGTTGCGTGAGTTCGCCAAAAGAATCGTTCATCTTCTCAATTTCTATGGCCATTTCGGACCGCTTATCAGCCGTTAGTTTCCGAAGTCGGTTTTGCGCATTCGCCTGATAACTTTGTATTTTACCTCCTTCAATGAAAAGCTCTTGTGCATTTATGACAATAATCGGGTCCGTGACTTCCGGGTCATAACTGTTAAAGTCCGGCAACAGCTTTTGTACTTCGCTATAAAACAACAACACTGATTGAATATCACTGGTCATGATGTTCTTTTCAGTCTGTTCCTCTATAGGCCATTGTACCGAAATTGAATCTATTCGGGCCAACTGAGCGGGTATAACTTGCGTACAAAACGTGAGAGCCTCAATGCGTTCCAAATTGTCCGCTCGTTGTTGAACATACGACCATTGTTTCATGAGCTGATTAGCTCTTACCAGCTGATAATCCAACTCTTCCAGCGACTTAATGGAAGGTGCATAGATTGTATTAATGCGCTCATTGATTGCGCGGCTATACTTCAGCGTATCATCCGTGTAAAGCGCTAGTAGAATTACACAAAAGATGTAGACGCCAAATCCAAACTTCAATTTATTCGATATGGAAAATCGGACTTTCAATCGGATTATTTCTGTTGATCGGCCGTAATTTTTCCTTCTCGAATTAATCGAGCAATCTCCAATTTGAAGTATTCAACATCCTTTTCATGATCCAATGCTCGATGTAAGATAATCTTACCCCTAACTACTTCTCCCTTTTCCGGAGCGAGGACGTATGCCTTATCCATGAGAGGAAGGGCCTTCTCACGAATCAACTTGGAGGCAGCTTCCTGGATTGTCATCATATCAAACAAATCGGTTTCATGATCAATCTTGCGGTACATGAAAACAGCTTGATTGTAGTGGATAACGGCAAGATTGTAAAACGCATCAACATCAGAGGAGTCGAGCTGTAAAATTTTCTCGTACTGAGCAACAGCTTTATCACGATACTGGGGATTATCCGTATCGCGCTGCCACAGACTGAAATATCGCTGACCTATCGATTTCGTAAATTCTTTTTCATAGCCGGTCATGGATATGCCCGGTTCTGCTATCGGCATCCATTTTACGAATGATGCAAATAAGGTTTGAGCCTCTTCTTCGCCACCCTCGGAAATGGATTGTGCCGCCTGAAGTGCATCATTGTAATATGTCGATGCCAGATATTTCAATGCAAGGCGTGTCATAGCTAGATGCTGTGAAGCATTCTTCCGTTTCATGGAATTCTCAAAGGACTTAATAGACGCTTCACGATATGTGCTATTTCTCAGTCCATACTCGCGTGACTTATAGATCTCCTTCAAAATAAATCCATTTACATACCAAGCATATGCGTCGGCAGTCTCTGTTTTATCCGCAATGGATAAAGAGCTTTTTTCCAAGGCCGCATCCAACTGTGCTTCGCGACATAAGCGTGCAGCTTCGCCGGCAAGCGGAAGCTGTTGTGCATGGATAATCATCGACATCAACATAGTCATGCATGCCAAAAGACTTTTTAAGTGCTTCATTGAATGGCCCATTGTACAATTTTTACTCCCGGAGTTACAGCCGATTCTTGCATGCCGGTTTTATTCATTTCGAAGCGAATCGATCCGTCAATAGATAGAAAGTTAATATGTGCTCCCTGCGATAATGCACCCTCCCAATTGGTCACTATTAATGTACTTACCCCGCGCAAGTCGCGCGTGTACTTTGCCAAATCGGCCTTCTTAGAACGATCAACAAACAAGACGTGAACATGAGGGGCTGTTGCGACTTCACTAGCGCCGATTACCGTAAGCAACTGACTTCCGATGGGTTTCGATGCATACTTGGAAACCATTATGTCGTATACATCCGAGTTACCAACGATTCCGACCACAAACGGCCCCTTTTTATTTTCTGCCGGCCAATCGCTGTTATTGGCGAACTGATAGAGATAGTTCGCTCGGATAATGGCCACCGTATTGTCGTCAGGTATTGTCTGGGCTCGCCATGGGGCGGCGAATAAGTAAAACACCAACACCAGCAGTGTATGAAGGCCATATTTCCGAACGTGAAAATCCATCGACCTCCAAAGCTACCAAGTAGCCATTGTCCAGAAGAGACTGGCTTCAGCCGATAATGAACGTAGAACTGTTAATGACCGATTCTGTTAAAGATCTTCGTCAATGCATAAACTAAACCTGTCTACATTTGTTATCCAAAAAACTTCCACCATGCTCAACAAAAAAGTAGAGAAAGCGCTCAACGATCAGATCAAAGTTGAAGCAGATAGTTCGCACGCTTATTTGGCGATGGCTTCTTGGGCTGAAATTAATGGCTATCCGGGAGCAAGTACTTTTCTTTATGCTCACAGCGATGAAGAACGCATGCATATGCTCAAATTGATAAAGTTCGTCAATGACCGAGGTGGTAAGGCCATAATTCCCAGTGTAAGTGAACCCGGTAAGGACTTCAAGAATTTGAAAAACATTTTTGACTTACTTCTGTCCCATGAGCACAACGTTACTGCTGCTATCAACAACGTAGTAGATGTTTGTCTGAAAGAAAAAGATTACACCACACACAATTTCATGCAGTGGTATGTAAGCGAGCAAATAGAGGAAGAAACATTGGCTCACCACATCCTCGATCAACTTAACTTGATTGGTAATGACAAAGGTGCTCTCTATTTCTTCGATCGCGATGTTGCAAGCATGAAAGGAGCGCCACCGGCCGGCGGTCAAGCCAAATAATTGGCTAAGAGCTTCGCCTCCTTCTCTCCTCAAATCGCTTCCAGTGCACCTCTTTCATGATGGGATTCCCTTTGGTTAGGTGATTGAGTAAATGCTCCACAAAAAATGGCACAAGCATTACTCCACGCGAGCCAAATCCATTGAGTACTCCCAGTCGCCTATGCACGTCATGCATACCCACCACAGGCTGTCGATCGATGGTCGTTGGACGAAATCCGGACTTGTGATCAACAACTGAATACATATGCTTAAGACTTTTTCCGAGATCTTCCCGAATTTCATTGGCCACATCCGATGGCAAAGCATCCAGTGCTCCATGTTCATAGGTAGAACCTGATCGAAAGAAACCGTTTCCCAGCGGAATCATGAACTTGCCAAAATTGGACATATAGCTCTCTGTGAGGCCATCGACTTTCAGGGTAAGCACCTGGCCCTTATTCGTATGAATCGGAAGATCATTCCAGAGGCTATCTGCCATCGGTTTCCAGCCGGTACACTGAAACACAAAATCGCCTTGCTCTAACCAGCCGGATATATCCGCTACGGATATTTCACTCTCCTCAAAAGAATGCTGCGCTGTCAAAAAGACACGAGCCCCATCAATAAACGCGAGCAAATCAAGCCATCCCGTGCTCTTTACAATACCGCTGCCGAAGGGTTGAATGAAATGCTTATCTACATCTTCCGGTATATGCGAGTCGATGTAAGGCGCGACCTCAGGGTGAGCCGCCCTTTCCTCCCATAAATTGGCAGCGCCGGCATCCGGAAAAATGCGTAACAGCGGCATGGGATGGTAAAATGACCTGTTCAATTTCTGCTCGAAACGGGTATACATGCTCTCGACCGCCGGAAGTAATTCATGAACAAGCCACGCTCGTTTGAGATTGACGAATGATAGCGGATTCCACATGCCGGCTGCAACACTGCTTGATGATGTGCGGTAACCATTGTCATAAACCCGCACCTGATATCCTAAGTCGTGCAGTCGCAATGCCAGGGCGCTTCCTGCCAATCCCTGACCGACAATTCGAATGGTCGCTGTTTCGTCAGTAGGAGTGCGCAACTGAACCATAAAACACGATTATATGACGCCAAGCTCCTTACCCACCTTCGTAAATGCAGCAATGGCCTTATCTATGTGCTCAGGCTCATGGGCAGCAGAAAGTTGAACGCGGATACGAGCCTGTTCCTTAGGAACTACAGGGAAGAAAAACCCGATTACGTAAATACCTTCTTGTAGAAGTTTATCTGCAAAAACTTGCGACAATTTCGCGTCATAAAGCATGACCGGCACAATAGCAGAATCTCCATCCTTGATATCGAATCCCGCAGCCTTTATACCTGATTTGAAACGCTGAATATTGCTCTCCAGTTTATCACGCAATTCGGTCGTACTCGTCAATAAATCAAACACTGCAATGCTAGCTCCTACAATACTCGGAGCAAGTGAATTTGAAAAAAGATATGGACGTGATCTCTGGCGGAGGAGTTCAATAATCTCCTTTCTTCCGGTAGTAAAACCACCCATTGCACCACCTAATGCTTTGCCAAGCGTGCCTGTAATAATATCCACGCGTCCGAGCACGTTTTTCAATTCTATTGTTCCACGCCCTGTTTTACCTATGAACCCGGTAGCATGGCACTCGTCGACCATGACCATTGCATCATATTTGTCCGCTAAATCACAAATCTTATCCAATTGCGCTACGTAGCCATCCATCGAAAAAACTCCGTCGGTCACTATTAGCTTAAAGCGTGCTCCCGCATTATTAGCCTCTTGAAGTTGCTTCTCCAAATCAGCCATGTCATTGTTACTGTATCGATAACGCATTGCCTTGCAAAGACGCACACCATCGATGATGGAAGCATGGTTTAGCGCATCGCTAATTATAGCGTCCTGCTCACTCAACAATGGTTCAAATACGCCGCCATTCGCATCGAATGCTGCAGCGTAGAGAATAGTATCTTCCGTATGAAGAAACTCTGCAATCTTCCTTTCGAGTTCTTTGTGTATGTCTTGAGTGCCGCAGATGAAACGAACGCTGCTCATACCAAAACCATGGGTGTCAATCGCTCGTTTTGATGCTTCAAGTACGAGCGGATGTGATGATAAGCCCAAGTAATTATTTGCGCAAAAATTCAATACTTCCTTTCCATCAGAAGTATTAATAACAGCGCCCTGAGGAGTTGTAATAATTCGCTCGCGTTTATAGAGTCCTGCTTCTTCAATAGCCTTTAATTCGGCTGCGAGATGCTGTTGAAATCGAGTATACATAGACTAGCTGAATTTTGTCCCGAATGTACGTGCTGAATAAAAAAGCGCAATAGCGATTCGCTTATTTAGAATCGAAGATCTTTTCACAGGCTTTTTTAGCGGCTTTTTGCTCTGCTGATTTTTTAGCACCTCCATCACCAACGCCATACTCCTGTTCGTCAATAAGGAGAGCTATTTTATAGTAACTCGCTCCCCCTTCATTGCGATGTGCAATTACTTTGAACTGCAATGTTCTCTTGTTCTTTTGACACCACTCGTGCAGTTTGCTTTTATAGTCTACATCATCGTGAACTCGAGTATCCAGACCATGCTGCTTCAATAATCTCAGCACTATGTCACGAGTGGCATTAAATCCTCTATCCAAGTACAAGGCACCTACAATCGCTTCGACAGCGTTTCCCACTATCGAATCATGCATGTCTTGCTTACCCAGATTCAAATGCAGCAACTCGTGAATGCGCAATGTGTAACCTATCATATTGAGGTTTTCGCGTCGCACCACTTTGCTTTTCATTTTGGTGAGCTCGCCCTCGGGTAACATCGGGTATTTCGTGTAGAGATAATGAGCGACCACCGAGTCGATAATGGCATCGCCTAAAAATTCGAGGCGTTCATTGCTGTTTTTCAGACCGGGTCTAATTTTCGTAGCGGCTGAGCTGTGACGCAGGGCCTGCTCATAGATGGCAGTATCAGAAGGGGAAAAACCAAAGGCCTTCTTTACGAAGGCCTGTATTTCGGTGTTAACTTTTTTACGCTTAAAAAGCGAGCTTAACCAACTCATTCCAACTTTCTGAAAATGGCTGAGGTATTGTGGCCCCCGAATCCGAAAGTGTTACTCATGGCTGCATTGACTGTTCGGCGCTGCGCCTTATTGAACGTGAAATTCAAATTAGGATCAAGTTCAGGGTCAGGATTGGCAAAATTAATAGTAGGAGGTATAATACCATGTTGGATGGCCATGATGGTAGCAATCGCTTCGATAGCTCCTGCTGCACCCAACAAGTGACCTGTCATGGATTTGGTGCTGGAAATATTCACTTTATAGGCATGTTCGCCAAAGACACTTTGAATGGCACGCGCCTCTTGAACGTCTCCAAGCGGAGTCGATGTGCCATGCACATTGATGTAATCAATATCTTCTGCTTTCATGCCGGCATCTTCTAAGGCGTGCCCCATTACCAACTTGGCACCAATTCCTTCCGGATGCGGTGCTGTAATATGATAGGCATCTGCACTTAAACCGCCACCCATGACTTCACAATAGATTTTGGCACCCCGCGCTTTAGCGTGTTCGTACTCCTCTAGGATCAAACATCCGGCACCTTCGCCCAAAACGAAACCATCGCGTGTTACATCGAACGGCCTTGAAGCTGTTTGGTAATTTTCGTTATTCTCGGAAAGAGCTTTGCAAGCATTAAATCCACCCACGCCCGCCTCTGTTACAGCTGCTTCAGAACCACCTGTCACGATAATATCGGACTTGCCCAATCGAATGTAATTGAACGCATCTATCATGGCATTGTTAGAAGATGCACAAGCGGAAGTTGTCGTGTAATTCGGGCCTCGGAAACCGTAATTGATTGAGATATGCCCAGAGGCTATATCCGCAATCATTTTCGGGATGAAAAAGGGATTAAAGCGTGGCGTTCCGTCACCTTTGGCATAAGCCACACATTCTTCTTGAAAGGTAAGGAGTCCACCAATGCCTGAACCCCAAATGACGCCTACACGATCCTTGTTGATTTTCTCAAGGTCCATTCCTGCATCGATAATAGCTTCTTTAGCCACCACCAATGCATAATGAGTGTAAGGGTCCATTCGCCTGGCCTCCTTACGGTCGATATGATCTTCGATATTGAAGTTTTTCAATTCGCAAGCGAACTGGGTCTTGAATTTCGACGCGTCAAATCGGGTAATCAGGTTAGCCCCGCTTACCCCATTGACAAGCCCGTTCCAATAATCGTTGAGATTATTGCCTAGCGGCGTCAGCGCTCCAAGACCTGTAATAACGACCCTTTTGAGCTGCATAACTATTCGTATTTAAACGTGAATTACTTCGCGTGACCTTCGATATACTCGATTGCCTGACCAACGGTGGCAATTTTTTCGGCTTGATCGTCCGGAATAGCGATGTTGAATTCCTTTTCAAACTCCATGATTAGTTCCACGGTATCCAGAGAGTCCGCACCCAAATCGTTGGTGAAGCTTGCCTCACGGGTTACTTCTGCCTCTTCAACGCCAAGTTTGTCAACGATGATGGCGGTCACTTTCTTTGCTACGTCTGACATGTTTTATAAGTATTAATTGGTTTAAAACGGGGCAAAAGTATGTTTTTTTGAGGGATTGCCAAGTTTTTTTTCTCCCCCGCCCCAGTAGCAATCCAATAAACTGTTTTTCAATTATATAACCATATTTCTCCAGATTGCCGTCAATCGACTTATGGCTTTTCGGAATACTCCCCTTGACATTCGAGTTATTTTGCCCATCGATTTTAGTCGAACGATAGAGCATGCTCAGTGATACGGACAAACATCAATTTAGTCGGCAGATGCGCCTTCCCGGTTTCGGGGAAGAGAAACAGTTATTGCTGAAAAGCGCTCATGTCATGGTTGTAGGGCTTGGTGGCCTCGGTTGCCCGGTTGCCCAATACGTTGCTTCAGCCGGAATAGGCAAGCTGACTTTGATTGATTATGATCGAATTGAGCTTCACAACATACACCGACAACCTTTATTCGGGACCCATGACGTCGGACAATACAAGGCTGAAAAGGCTGCTCTCAAACTCAAGGACTTATATCCCACTCTGGACATCGATTTCATTACACGGCGATTCGATGGCGAAAATTCAGGTGACATTCAGATGATAGCTGATTGCACCGACAACTTTAATGCGCGCTACAGTATAGATGCTTTTGCCTGTGAAAGGAAGATTCCTGTATTGTTTGGGGCAATGCATCAACATGAAGGCCGTTTGTCCTTATTTCATGGACGGACAGGAACGCGGTACACAGACGCCTATCCAAGGGCACCAATATCAGAACTCATCCAGGATTGTGAAACAGAAGGAGTGCATGGTCCATTAGCCGGCATTATCGGCAGTATGATGGCATCCGCCATCCTGGAGTTCATCACGACCGGCAAATCCGTTTTAGACGGGGCAATGATGAATTTTGACAGCTCTACACTCAAAACGCATCTATTCGAGATTCAACGCCAATTTCCTTCTACCCATAACGCCGCAATTACTTCACTAAATGCCAGCCTCGCGAATGCGCCATTATTGCAGTCAGTCTCTTATGAGCTTATTGATGTGCGCGAATGGTATGAGCATGATGAATTCAATATTGGCGGCAAATGCTGCCCAGCTGCCCAGGTTCGCGAATGGGAGAACCAACTCGATCCTAAAAAAACATCACTTCTTTATTGCAATCACGGCCATCAATCTTTCCTTCTTGCTCAGTATATTTCCGCTCGCTTACCACATATGAAAATCGCTCATTTAAATGGCGGATTGGATGCTTGGCGTGAGCTAGTTGATGCGAAAGAATAGAGCTGCTGTGCTTCCTTTACTTTCCCAAACAATTAAAACAACACTTAACTACTGCGATGATTTTTACTGATTTGAAGAGCCTACACCATTATTTTGGTCACTTCCGTGGTATTGAAGCCGCATACAATTTTCTTATTGAAACTGAGCACACGGAATTAAGCGAGGGTAAGCACACGATAGACGATGACGATGTTTTCGCCCTGGTCAGCTCGCCGGGTAATTCCGAAAATGCATCATGTCTGTTGGAAGCGCATCGTCAGTACCTCGACATTCACCTAGCGCGCAAAGGAAGTGAAATCATTGGGCTAAAAGATCTCGCTCTATGCTCGCAGCTTAGCGCTGAATACAGCACGGAGAAAGATGTGATTCTATTTGAAGACAAGGACTATTCGCGTCATGAAATCGCCAACAACACGCTCATGCTATTTTTACCGCACGATTGCCACGCTCCGGGTCTCATTTGTAAGGACCTCGTTAAAATCGTCATTAAAATAAAAATCAAGTAGTCCATGAAAGTCATTGCAGAAAGTGCCTACAACCACAACGGCAATTTCGATTATCTCATCCGGTTAGCCGATGCTGCCAAAAGCAGCGGTGCCGATTATTTCACGGTTCAACTCATGGACACGGAGGCGTTTTGCACTCCTGATTATTCCAAGTATCAACTCTATAAAGACACTGAGTTCAGCCCGAAGCAATGGACAGAATTATTTGATTACTGTAAATCCATCTCATTGGAAGTAATTCCTTGTCCGCTCGAAGAAAATTCATTCCAGCTGGTCTATGAATACGGTTTTCGATTGATAAAAATTCATGGAACCGATCTAACTAATTTCGGTTACCTCGATTTTATTCAGAAGAAAGGGGATTGCAGAATCATTCTTGAAACACAGGCTTCAACTGACCTTGAAGTGCTTCTTACTGTAGGCAGATATCGTGATATGATCGACTGCCTGTTTCATGGTTTCAGTAATTATCCAACGGAAATAGACGAGCACAATTTGAATGCGCTTGTTCATCTGAAAAACAGATACGGTTTACCTGTAGGCTTCGCTGACCATAGCCTCGATACTCAGATTATGCCTTGCATGACGCTCAGTATGGGTTGTAAATACCTCGAGAAGCACATTACCGTGAAACGTGGTGACCGCAACTTCGATTATCAGGTTTCACTAGAACCCCATGAATTCAGGGTAATGACAGAAACTTTGGGGCACTATTCACAGGCTTTTGGGTATCACTTGAAGTATCCTGTAGCCGCTGAAAAGAAGTTTCGCGATATTCTTTTCAAGCGCTACACCGACCAGGGCGAATTTAAACGGAGCAATAGTGGTCTAACGATGATAGACCGTGAGGTACAGTCATTTGATAAGTCGAATGTGACCGGCGTTCTGATTGCCCGACTGAAATCGGAAAGGTTGAAGCTAAAGGTTTTGAAACCGCTGGCAGGTTCGGAGCTTATTATTTCGCTGTACAATAGAATCAAGGCGTGCAGTCGCAAAACAACTCAACTTGTATTAGCCACAAGCTATCTGCCGGAAGACGCGCAGTTAGCTGAGCTATTCCGATCTAAAAATCTTCCTGTACACCTGGGTCATCCGCAAAGCGTGCTTGACCGTTTGCTGGAAGTCGGCTTTTCTTACAAATCGGGAGCTGTTTTTCGCATTACCGGTGACAATCCTTTCACCGACCCTGCGCTCATGGACCGCATGATTGAAATTATGCTCGAGAAAAAAGTAGATTATGTTCGGGCAAGTGGGCTGCCATTTGGTGTGAGCGCCGAGCTTTTCAGTATGGAATATTTGTGGAGTCTGTATTTGCGACTTGACACGCCCAATGAAACAGAGTATTTAACTTGGTATGTTTATAATGATACGGATTGTAAGCGTGCGCTCATTACAGTGAAGTCAGATAAAGATTACGCCTCTGTGGTCAATTTAAGTATCGATTATCAAGAAGACTACGACTATGCTTTGCGGTTATTGAATAGCATAGATGTATCCGAGTTTGAAAAAATTACTTTGGCGGACATTCTCC
>Ga0315907_10004744_pt1 | contig 15110 bp, 20 predicted proteins | sample LakEriMetagenome_3_FD_203525 | JGI IMG/M metagenome (GOLD analysis project Ga0315907, IMG submission 203525) | Freshwater fungal communities from buoy surface, Lake Erie, Ohio, United States - Buoy 12 MA123 | ecosystem: Environmental > Aquatic > Freshwater > Lake > Lake biofilm | place: USA... | reverse complement strand
CCGAATGCGCGGCCCCACCCCCATGCAGCGCATCAATTGCCAAATTGACGGGCACGCGCCCCACAAAGGCCAGCCAAATCGCGCCTGCGAACCCTCCAGGGCTCCACTCGTGAAATATCCGGGCTAGAACATCAACGGTACCTGACCTCGCTCGTATCCGAGATCAGGATAAGCGCAGCTGGCACCACTGCGAAAGGCGGACTTTACGGATCCGACCGGCCGCTTCGGGGCGGCGAGTTCAGGGTCGCGGATGTCGGTTCAGGGTCGAGTGCCGGCGGTCGTCTGCAGAGGGAGCAGTCATAGCGGGCAGCGGTCGACGCGCAGATGCTCTCGTCCTTCATGCGGAGGGTGAAGGGCGGCTTCCTGGGTGAAGGTGCCAACCAGCTGATGCAAGGGTGGAGGTCAGCTTCTGGCGGCCGCCGACGTTCGCCGCCTGAGCGCGACCGCCAGCAGCCAGTCTCAAGTCGACGATGACGCTCCCCGGGACAGAGTCGTTCATGCAGTTCCTGCTACACATGCAGGCTGAAGCACCCTATCGGTGGTGACGGCCTGCAAGGCCGGCGCGGCCGGGATTGAATGCCTCTTCTCTGTCTATGCAAGGACATGCTCGAACGAGGCTGCTTACAGGGCGAGCCGCCCGCACCATCCAATCCACAGGCTACAGTTCAGAGGCTGCACGAATCACCTCAAGACAAGCCTCAGCACAGCGCAGCACGCGTAGCCTGTGGGGTAAGTTGTGGGGTTTTCGGGCCGGCTGAAAGACAACCTTCATATGCGTCAAGCACTTGGCGTCGAAGTCGACATTCAGGTGCAGAACATTGAGTGATCGGATTACTCGAAGAACAGGCGCGAGACCGTGTCCACCACGCAGGCGGGCTTGTCGCCGCCCTCGATCTCGATGGTCACGCGGATCGTCACCTGCACGCCGTCCTCGCCCACCGGCACGGCCGCCAGCACCTGGCCACGCCCGCGGATGCGTGCGCCCACGCGCACGGGCGCGGGAAAGCGCACTTTGTCGCAACCGTAGTTCAGACCCATCTTCAGGCGGTTCCATCTCACCAGATCGGGCAGGAAGTAGCTGGCCAGCGACTGGGTCAGGTACCCGTGCGCCACGCAGGCGCCGAAAGGACCGGCGGCCGAGCGCACCGGGTCCACATGAATCCATTGGTGATCGCCTGTCGCGTCAGCGAACTTGTCGATGCGGTCCTGGGTCATGGTGAGCCACTCGGTGGCGCCCAGGTCCTGGCCGATGGCGGCCAGCACGGAAGCAACGGATTCGAAAGCAATGCTCATGGTGGTGCTGCGGTAGAGGCCAAGGATGAACAAGGTGCGCTGCAACAAGCGCCCCGCGCAGGATAACCCCGGTTGTTAGACTGCGGCATCCAAACCGCCGCAGCGCCCTCGCAAGGGGTCGGCCTGCTCCTCCGGGGTGCAGGTACTGGGCGCCGGCCGCCTTCATCTCATTTCATGGAAACACCTGGCAACCTGTTCTGCGTGGCCGCCCCCAGCGGCGCCGGCAAGTCCAGCCTCGTCAAGGCGCTGCTCGAACTGGATTCCCGGCTGGACGTGTCGGTGTCGCACACGACGCGAGCGCCCAGGGGTCAGGAACAGAACGGGCGCGAGTACTGGTTCGTGGACGAACCATCCTTCCGCGCCATGATCGAGCGCGAGGAGTTCTTCGAATGGGCCCAGGTGCACGGACACCTGTACGGCACCTCGCGCAAGGCCATCGAGGCGCGGCTGGAGCGCGGCGAAGACGTGGTGCTGGAGATCGACTGGCAGGGCGCGCTGCAGATCAAGCAACTCTTTCCCCACGCCGTGCTGATCTTCATCCTGCCGCCGAGTTGGGAAGAGTTGCGCCAGCGCCTGACCCGGCGCGGGGAGGACCGGCCCGACGTCATCGAGACCCGCATGGCCAATGCGCGGCAGGAGGTGGCGCAGGCCCGCCACTTCGACTTCGTTATAATCAATGCCCTGTTCGAGACGGCACTTTTCGACCTGAAAACCGTCGTCCACTCGCAGCGTCTGCGCTACGCCGCCCAGATGCGCAACCGCTCCCAGGTCTTCTCTGCGCTGAACCTGATCTGAGCGTCTCTTCCCAGCCTTTGACCGGAACCCGACCATGGCCCGCATCACCGTTGAAGATTGCCTCGAGAAGATTCCGAACCGGTTCCAGCTGGTGCTGGCGGCCACCTACCGTGCCCGCATGCTGAGCCAAGGCCATGCGCCCAAGGTGGAGACCAAGAACAAGCCAGGCGTCACCGCGCTGCGCGAGATCGCCGCGGGTGAGGTGGGCATCGAGATGCTGCGCAAGGTACCGATCTGAACCTGCACAGCGGCTCAATCGCCGCTGAAAGCAGCTTGATGTCAGGGGCTCCGTGAGGGGCCCTTTTCCATGGCGAGCCGGCAGGGTCGGCCTGGGGTAGATTCGGGGCATGGGCATCCGCTCCTTCGCCACCGAACTGCTGCCGCAGGCCATGCGTCCCGCGCCGCCTCGGGTGGCCGCGCCCACCGAGGCGCCCACCACCTTCGCCGGGCTGACGGAGCAGCTGCATTACCTGGGCAAGGCCGACCTGAAAAAGGTGCGCGAGGCCTACAAGTTCGCTGACGAGGCGCACCTGGGCCAGTACCGCGCCAGCGGCGAGCCCTACATCACCCACCCCATCGCCGTGGCGGGCCTGTGCGCCGAGTGGCGCCTGGACGCGCAGGCCCTGATGGCCGCGCTGATGCACGACGCGATGGAGGACTGTGGCATCACCAAGGTGGAGCTGATCGAGCGCTTCGGCGCCCCCACCGCCGAGTTGGTGGACGGCCTGACCAAGCTGGACAAGCTGCAGTTCAACACCCGCGAGGAAAGCCAGGCGGAATCGTTCCGCAAGATGCTGCTGGCGATGTCGCGCGATGTGCGCGTCATCCTGGTCAAGCTGGCCGACCGGCTGCACAACATGCGCACCATGCTGGCCATGGCGCCGCACAAGCGCCAGCGCATCGCCGCCGAGACGCTGGACATCTACGCCCCCATCGCCCACCGCCTGGGCCTGAACCAGACCTACCGCGAGCTGCAGGAGCTGTCGTTCCAGCACCTCTACCCCTGGCGCCACGCCGTGCTGTCACGCGCGCTGCAGCGCGCACGCGGCCACCGGCGCGACATCGTGGAGCGCGTGCAGAAGGACGTGGAGAAGGCCTTCGGAACGGCCAAGATCCGCCTGGGCATCTCCGGGCGGGAGAAGACGGTGTTCTCCATCTACCGCAAGATGCGCGAGAAGCACCTGAGCTTCACCCAGGTCAGCGATCTCTTCGGCTTTCGCATCACCGTGCCCAGCCTGCCCGAGTGCTACCTGTCGCTGGGTGTGCTACACCAGTTGTACAAGCCCGTGCCGGGCCGGTTCAAGGACTACGTGGCCATTCCCAAGGCCAACGGCTACCAGAGCCTGCACACCACGCTCGTCAGCCCGCTGGGCACGGCGGTGGAGTTCCAGGTGCGCACCGAGGCCATGCACGCGGTGGCCGAAAAAGGCATTGCCGCGCACTGGATGTACAAGCTGGACGGCGGCGGCAAGCAGGGCACGGGCAGTGACCCGCAGACCCTGGGAGCCACCTGGCTGCAATCGCTGGTGGACATCCAGGACGAGACTCGCGACGCCGCCGAGTTCCTGGAGCACGTGAAGATCGACCTCTTCCCCGACGAGGTGTACGTCTTCACGCCGCGCAGCAAGATCCTGGCCCTGCCCAAGGGCGCCACGCCCGTGGACTTTGCCTACGCCATCCACTCCGACGTGGGCGACAGGTGCGTGGCCGCCAAGGTCAATGGCGAGCCCGTGTCGCTGCGCACCGAGCTGCGCAGCGGCGACGTGGTGGAGGTGGTGACGGCCCCGGGGGCCAAGCCCAACCCGGCCTGGCTCAACCACGTGCGCACCGGGCGCGCCCGCTCCAAGATCAGGAACTACCTGAAGACCATGGAGCAGGAGGAGTCCTACGCCCTGGGCCGGCAAATGCTGGCGCAGGCCCTGCGCGCCGAAGGCCTGAGCCTGCCCAGCGAGGAGCCCGCGGAGGTGGACAGCGACGACAAGTCCGCCGTGAAGATCGCGGCCAACGCGGCATCCGTATGGCAGCAACTCACGCGGTGGTCGGGCTCGCGCACGCCGGCCGAGCTGTTGGTGGACATCGGCCTGGGCCGCAAGATCGCCGTCATCGTGGCCAAGCGCATGGCGCAGCTGCTGGCCGAGCAAGGCGCACGCCCGGACGCGGTGACGCTGACCCTGGGGCACTTTGCCTCCGACGAGAACGCGCCCAGGCAAGGCGTGGTGTTCATCGATGGCGGGCAGGAGGGCACGGTGCGCCTGGCCACCTGTTGCCGGCCCATCCCTGGCGACGCCATCACCGGCTACCTGGGCAAGGGAGAAGGCCTGCTGGTGCACACGGCCGACTGCCATACCGGCCGGCGCCTCTTTGAGCGCGACAGCGAGCGCTGGATGCACGTGGAGTGGGCGGAGGAGCCGGTGCGCGCCTTCGAGACCGGGCTGGTGGTGATGGTGGTCAATGGCAAAGGCGCGCTGGCCCAGGTGGCCACGGCCATCAGCCAGGCCGAGGCCGACATCACCCACATCGACATGGGCCACGAGAAAGGCACCGAGAGCGCCGAGTTGCACCTGCTGGTCAGCGTGCGCGACCGCGCCCATCTGGCCGACGTGATGCGCGGCTTGCGCCGTGCCGCCCCCGTGATGAAGGTGTCGCGCGTCAAGCCCTGAGACCGTGGGGGGGCGCCGGGTAGCGCACCTCCACCACCTCGATGGTTTCCACGCCCAAGGGTGTGATCAGCTTTACCTCGTCGCCCTCGCGGGCCTTGAGCAGGGCCCGCGCGATGGGGGAGATCCAGCTCACTTCGCCGGCCAGGCTGTCGCTCTCGTCAATGCCCTTGATGGTGACGGTGCGCTCCTCGCCGCGGGCGTTGGCGTAGGTGACGGTGGCCCCGAAGAAGATCTGGTCGCTGCCATGGTGCGCGCAAGGGTCGGCCACCTCGGCACGGTCCAGCCGCTTGGTCAGGAAGCGGATGCGGCGGTCGATCTCGCGCAGCCGCTTCTTTCCGTAGAGGTAGTCGCCGTTCTCCGAGCGGTCGCCGTTCTTGGCCGCCCAGGACACGGCCTCCACCACCTTGGGCCGCTCCACGTCCAGCAGCGTCATCAACTCCTCGCGCAGGCGGCGGTAGCCCGCCGGCGTCATGTAGTTGCGGCTGCCAGCCGGCAACGGCGGCAGCGAGGGATCGTCGTCCTCGTCTTCCGCAGGGGCGTCGCTCTCACGGGTGAAGGCCTTGCTCATCGAGCATCAGCGAATGAACTGGTCGATGTAGCCCTCGCCCAGGCCCACGGCGGTGTAGTGGCGGCGGCACTTGTCGATGCGCGTGAACACGTCGTCGAAGCCCGTGCAGCGGCCGTCGGGGTCCACGTAGATCATGGCGCCGTTGACCTGGAACATCGTGATCATCTCGTCCACGTCCGGGTCCACCACCAGGGTGTGGGTCTCGCCCGGGGCCTCGTAGACGTAGGCGCCTTCGGTGGCCACCCAGTCGTGCTCGAGGTAGCGCCAGCGGCCCTTGATCACGTAGCCGTGCACCGGCTGCGGGTGGCGGTGGCGCGAGAGCACGCCGGCGCGCCGCACGCGCAGCAGGTTCATCCAGTAGCCGCGTGAAGCCGACAAGCACAGCGGGCGAAACCAGACGTTGTCGTCCACCGGCACCCACACGCGCTCGTCGGTGGGCACCACGTCGGGCACCACCAGCTCGGGCGGCGACTCCTTGGGCATGGGGTGGCGGTAGGGCAGCCACTTGTCGGAGTCGGCGGGGACGGCTTGGGTCATGGGAAGGTTCCGTTTGAGGGATGGGTTGGGGTTAAGGCTTGGGTGCAGTCTGCCTCAGCGTTGTGCAGTTGCTGCGTCCACAGCGAGCCTGCAGCGAGCCGGCTACAAGCACAGATTCAAGCAATCAAGTAGCCGCCATCCACCGGCAGCACCACGCCCGTGACGAAGGCCGCCGCCGAGCTGCACAGGAACAGCACCGGCCCGGCCACATCGGCCGGCGTGCCCCATCGGCCCAGCGGGGTGCGGCCGAGGATCTGTGCCGTACGGCCTGCATCTTCCTGCAGCGCCTGCGTCAGCGGCGTGGCAATCCAGCCTGGCGCCACGGCGTTCACGCGGATGCCGTCGGCCGCGTAGGCAATCGCCAGGCTCTTGGTGAGCTGGGCCACGCCGCCCTTGCTGGCGCTGTAGCCCGGCACCAGCCCGCCGCCGAAGAAGCTCAGCATGGACGCGGTGTTGACGATGCAGCCCTTGCTCTGGCGCAGCGCCGGGCGGGCCGCCGCGGCCACGCGCATGGTGCCGTTGAGGTTGATGTCCACCACCTCGGCAAACACGGCCGGGTCCAGTTCGGCACCGCGGCGGATGACGCCGGCGCAGCACACCACGGCGTTCAGCGCGCCCAGACCCTCCACCAGCGCTTGCACCGCCGCGCCATCGCGCACGTCCAGCAGCCGGTGTTCGACGTTGCCAGCGGGTGAACGGGCCTGCGCCGCCTCCGCCGCCCGAGCCTTATTGGCGGCATCACATTCGGCCGCGGTGGCGCCCGTGGCCACCACCTGGGCCCCTTGCCCCGCAAAGGCCGCCGCGATGCCCGCACCGATGCCGCTGGTGCCGCCCACCACCAGCACCCGTTGACCCGTGAAACTCATGTGTCGACTCCTGTGAATGTGAGCGCCTGCTCAACCTGCGAACGTCGCGGGATGGGCTCCACCGCGCCATAGCCTTGCGTGGACAGGGCGGCGGCTGCGGCGGCGTAGCGGCCGGCCTGCAGCAGCGTGTCGCCTGCCACCCAGCGCGCCACGAAAGCGCCCCCGAAGGTATCACCTGCGCCCGTGGCGTCCACCGGCTGGCAGGGGTGGGGCGCGATGCGGTGGCGCTCCCGCGCCGTGGCCACGAGCGCGCCCGCGTCACCCAGCTTCAAGGCCACGACGCGGGCGCCGAGCGTCAGACAGTGGTCTACCAGCGCATCGGGGTCGTCCAGGCCCGTCAACGCTCGCACATCGTCCAGGCTGGGCAGCGCGATGTCGCAGCGGCGCAGCGCCTCGGTCATCACCTCGCTGGCGCGCGCCAGCGGCCAGAGCTTCAGCCGCAGGTTGGTGTCGAAGCTCACGGCCACGCCCGCTGCGCGGGCCAGTTCCATGGCCGCAAAGCCGGTCTCGCAGGTCGCATCGGAAATCGCCAGCGAAATGCCGGACAGGTGCAGCACCCGGGCCTGTGCGATGCGCTCACGCGGGAGCTGCGCGGGCGTCATGCGGCTGGCGGCGCTGCCCTTGCGGAAGAAGTGGAAGTGGTGACCCTGCGCGTCGTGCGTGACGAAGTAGATCGCCGTGAAGGCTTGAGGGTCGGTGGCCACATCGGTGTGGTCTACCCCCTCCTCTTCCCACAGCCGGCGCAGCATCGCGCCGTAGGGGTCGTCCCCCAGGGCGCTGAGGTAACCCACCCGCGCGCCCTGCCGCGCCGCAGCGATGGCGAAGTTCGAGGTGTCGCCACCAAAGCCCTGCAGGTACAGCCGCCCCGCGCCCTCCCCTGTCTGGTTGAACTCCACCATGGGCTCACCGAAGGCGAGGATGTCGGGGGTGAACAGGGCTGCAGCCATGGGGGGGATTCAGCAGATGGCAGCGCAGGGCGGCTTCAGGCCGAAGGCAACTCCACGCCCACCGCCAGAGCTGCAGCCCGCACCTGGGCCGGCCAGTTGATGTGGCCGGGGTCGCGGCCGCTGGCAATGCCCATCAGCAGGCTGCTCTCGGCCGACACATTCCGGAAACCCCGGGCGGAATGCTGATCGTGTCCAGCGGCTCCAGCACCAGCGTGCGCAGGCCCTGCGGGCCCCAGAAGACCTCCCAGCGCCCGCTCAGGGCCACGAACACCTCCTGCGTGAGGTGGTTGTGCAGCGGTGCGGACTTGCCTGGCTCGCAGCGCACGATGTTCAGGTGGAAGTCCTCGGCCTGCAGCGGCGCACCCGGCGGGTGGCCCAGCACCCGGTACGTGGTGCGCTCACAGCCCGGAATGGCCGCATCCACGTAGTCCTGCGTGGGCGTGAGCTGGTTGAATCTGGCGACTCGGGCTTCCATCTCGGCCACGGTCGGGTTCGCGTCGGTGATGGGAGCGATCACGGGGGCGGTGGCGGACATGGGCTTCTCAGTGAGAGGGCAGCGAAGGCTGCGCAGATTGCGGCAGGCCGAACACCTTGTCAAAGGCCCAGGTGAAGGCGATGGCGTAGACGAAGAAGTACAGCAGCAGCCCCACGTTGGCCAGGAACGCGTTCAGGAAAGTGGTGTCCAGCCACCACGCCATGACCGGCACCAGGATGAGGGTGAGGCCGCCTTCGAAACCGGCACCGTGCACCACGCGCCGGGCCAGGTTGCGGCCCTTCACGGCCTGCCGGGACTCCCACCACTCGAACGCAGCATTGAACACATAGTTCCAGCACAGGGCAACGGCCGACAGCACCACCGCCAGCGCCATGGTGGTCGCGAACGGCTTGTCGAACAGCAGGCCCAGCACCGGCCCGACGAAGGCGATGGCAAAGACCTCGTACAGGAGGGCCTGCACAACGCGGCGGGTTCTGGGGGTCATGGCGCGATCAAACTCGGTCAGCCCTCTGGCCGGGCCAGCACCGGTACGCCGTGGCGCTCTGGCGCAAGGGGGGTGCCGTCCAGCGTGGCGCGGGCCTGCCGAAAGCAATCGGTATCTGCCGGCAGCACCACACCCGTCTGTGCCGACTCCGTCCAGATGTGCGAGCCGATGCTGACGGAGTTCGGGTCATCGAAGGCACCACGGGACAAGCCACGGACCTGCGGCCACCTGTCGAAGGTCAGCGACACGGTCGATCCGCATCGCGGGCAGAAGTGCACATGGACGAGATGGGAACTGCCCTCTGAGCGATGCGCGTAGCTGGACGGGCTGATGCCAGAGAGCGACACCGCGTCCATCGGGTACATGGCTTCGGCAAAGCTGGACGACCCGGTCACGCGCTGGCAGAACCTGCAATGACAGACCATCGTCCGCAGCGGCTCTCCGCGTGCCTCAAAACGAACTGACCCACACAGGCAGCCGCCTGAGCGAAGGGTGCTCTGCGGGGCCTCTTGGTTCGACACCATCTGCAATCTCCTTTGGAACCCCAGCCCTAGAAACCCTGCGTGACCACCAGGCTTGAGTTGCTGGCCCGCTGGCGAAGAGCACGCAGTGGCGCGTACTCGGGCGAAGACCACCAGGTCTTGAACCGCTCCATGTCGGGAAACTCCAGCACCACGCAGCGCTTGGGCATCCAGGACCCTTCCAGCACCTCGGTGTGACCTCCACGCGCCACATACCGGCCGCCGTGAGCCGCAATGGTGGCGGGCACCTTCTGCCGGTACTCCTCGAACAAGACGGGGTCCAGCACCTCAATGTCTGCGATCACATAGACGGTCATCCTGTCTCCTTGGCGTTGGGCAGCGAGTGCCATGCCTTGCGGCGCTGCCGACATTGTCACCTCGGCCCCAGGCACGGGCCGCGCCAACAGCGCCTCGCGCCGGCGGTCGAACGGTGGGTCAGACGACACGCGGGTGCTCTTCAAGGGCGAGCAGCAAACTGGTGCGGTGCTCTCGGGCCACGACTTGCCAGGGAAGGTCGGTCAGAGCGCCCTCCAGGGCCCACAGCAGGTTCAGGCTCAACTTGCCCTGGACGTGCTGCACGCGTGCGTAGGCGGCCACTGACCCGATCCTGCGCAGGTGCGCCGCGGTGGTGATGCCCGCCGAAGCCAGCAATCGCTCAGCCCTGGGCCCGAGATTACGGAGCGTGGCTGGCGACTGGTGGCGTGGCATGGTGGGAGCCTTCCCGGGAGGGCGAGCCGCCTTCACGCTTCACTGCGGCTCGTGGTCGGACGACACATGCCACCACCGCGGCTTGCGGGAGACGTAAGAGTGATACCTGGGTGCGAACTCCTTCAGGTGCGGCTTGTCGAGAGCCCCCGTGACGATGGCGACGGTGGGCTCGTCGTCTATGGCCCCAATGGTGCTGCCGCAAGTACTGCAGAAGGCCCGGCTGGAGTACGCAGAAGTGCGCCACGTGGACGGCTTGCCGCCCGGGCCGACCCACTCCACGCTCTGCGCGGGGAACTCGACCCAGGTCAGGGTGAGCGCGCCCGAGTGCCTGCGGCAGCTTTCGCATGAACAGGTGTGCGGCTTCCCCGGCTGGCCGGTTGCCCGAAACCGGATGGCGCCACACATGCAGCCACCCTCATAGCGCTTGGTGTTCATGGCCGCGCCGCAGAAAGCACCACCAGGTCCTTGAACGCATCGATCGCAGCGATGACCCTCATCGCCCTAGACGATGGCATAGGCGATGACTGCACAGATGGCGCAGATGGCGCCCATGTCCGCCATGCCCGCAGACACCGTGAAGACATGCATCGTGAGATCGTGTTCACGGGCTTCAAGGTCAGGTGGATTTTCCATGCGGGGTGAGAGGTGAAAGGTGCAGCCTGCGGGTGGCATGTCCGTCAGGCAGCGCCATGGGGTCGACCTAGGGTTTATACGGGGATTGTTGAGCCGGCCGCACACCTGTCCGATGATGGTTTCATTGGAGACGATCATGCCAAGCAAACCCAAGACCTGGAAGCAGAAGATGAACGCCAAGCCACCGCACACGGTGGTGCTGGACAAGGACTTTGCAGGCGTTCCTGCTGGAGCCAGGCTGCTGATCTCTTGCCCGATGGAAGTCGAGCACTACCTGCGCACGAAGGTACCGCCTGGCGAGACCCGCGCGATCCAGCAGATGCGGCGCGAGCTGGCCGCAGCGCATGGGGCTGACGCGGCGTGCCCGGTGTCGACGGCGATCTTTCTCAGAACGGTGGCGGAGGCGGCCTGGGATGAGATTGAAGCCGGCACACCGATCAGCGAGGTTGCGCCGTTCTGGCGCGTGGTGGACCCCCCATCGCCACTGGCCAGAAAGCTGAGGGCGGGCAGTGCCTGGATAGAGCAGCAGCGCCTGGCAGAGCGCGAGGAGTAGAAGTGCGATCTGCCGGTCAGTTTCGGCTGCTGAGCGGTTCGAAGAGTTGGGACAGGGTCAGCCGAAGCAAGTCCAGTTGAACAAGGGCTTGGGTGCCTTGTTGGCAGCCCGCATGAGAGGCTCAAAGCCTGTACAGTAACACGTACAAAAAGGAGCAACACCATGGACGCGATCACCTACTCCTCGGCGCGGGCCAACCTTGCCAGCACGATGGACCGCGTCTGCAACGATCACGAGCCCTTGATCATCACGCGCAACGGCGAAAAGGCCGTGGTCATGCTCTCGTTGGAAGACTACAAGGCGCTGGAGGAGACTGCGTACCTTCTGCGCAGCCCGGCTAACGCACGACGCCTGCTGAGCTCCATTGCGCAGCTCAACGCCGGCAAGGGAACCTCGCGGGAGCTTGCCGAGTGAAGCTGACGTTCTCAGACGAGGGATGGGAAGACTATCTGTACTGGCAGAAGCAAGACCGAAAAATGGTGGAGCGAATCAACAAACTCATCAAGGAAGTGCAGCGAGATCCGTTCGTGGGCGTTGGCAAACCAGAGCCGCTCAAGCATGCGCTCTCAGGGTTTTGGTCACGCCGCATCACGGACGAACACCGAATGGTCTATCGCGTCACCGAGGACGCGTTGGAGATCGCGCAGTTGAGATTCCACTATTGATTCCAACGGCACCCGACGTGAAGTTGACTGCCAAGCGGCAGCTGTCACGGACCGCCGTCATGGAACCAGCGCACGACCTCAACGGCCAAGTGCGTGGCTGTTCGGGTTGCGATTCAGCAAGAGGTCAGGCCTCAACCGGGGCGGCAGTTTCATGGCCTTGGTGGGTATCGGTGATACATGAAGAACTCCCCATCGCGTACCCACTGCGCAGCCTTGTAGAGCTCCTGTGCAGACCCATTGCCCTGAGCGACGTTCAGGCTCACGCGACAAGCCCCGAGGGACCACGCGTACTCTTCAACTGCCTTGAGCAACGCGGAGCCAACCCCACAGCGTCGACCAGTGTGGGAAACGAATAAATCGTTGAGGATGAAGACCCGTGCGAGCGCAGTGGAGGAAAAGCTGGGATACAGCTGGGCGAAGCCGACAGGCTGATCGCCAACGGTTCCGATGAACACGGTGGACTCGCCGTGGTTGAACCGGTCGTGCAAGAAGGCACGACAGGCTGAGAGGTCGGTCGCCTCACCCTGAAACTGGCGGTACTCATTGAAAAGGTCGGCAATGACCTCAAGGTCCGCAAGCACTGCCTGGCGAACGGTGACGGTGTTCATGGTGGAGGGTGCTGTGGGTCGTGGCGATGGGGGCTGACGTGCGACATAAGCCATGGACCGAGGGGCGCGAAGCGGCCTTCGGGTCGTACGCTCGATGGCTGGCTTACACCTCACTCGCTGTATGCCGCAATACGGAGGATTGAATGAACTCGCGAAGCAGCGCAATGGCCTCCGTCGGCGCATCGGGAACAACGCCGTGGCCACACGCCTCAAACTCGCGAAAGCGAAGAAGATCCGGCCGAATGGCGGCCGCAATGTCGCGTTGACACTCGATGGGAAGCATTGGATCCAACTCACCGCCGATTACAAGTGTCGGGCACTGGATGCGCTCGAGCACAGGCAAGAGGTCAAAGACTCGCCCTTCTCCCCCGGGCCGATTGAACCAGGCGGTGACTGCAGGGTTGAACACAATGCGTTTGACCACCTCGGGGTCAGTCTTCGTTCTGGTGTAAAGAGGGAGAGCGACCTCGAGCCAGGCTCTGAGAATTTCGGGGCTTGTGTCACCTTCGATGAACCTTTGCCGCGCGAGGTTGCCTGCCCGTGGGCCGCCTAGCCTGTCGAACATGGAAACCTTGGCCTCTGCGTGCGAGGCAGCCTGTGCGGACGTGCTGACGAGGGCAAGTGCTCCAGGATGTGTGGGGTAGCGTGTGGCATATGCCATTGCCACCATCCCTCCGAAGGAAGCGCCATAGACGATTGGCCTTTGGATGTCCAAGCTGTTGCAGAACGCGTGGACGTCGTCGGCCCATTGGGCGAGCGTCCACGACTCTTCGCTGGCACGGTCACTCCTTCCATTTCCTCGATGGTCCAGGTAGACCACTTGGGCAATGTCGGCAAGTGCAGAAAATGCTGGCTTGTACAGGGAGTGGTCCGCTCCGGGGCCGCCATGCAGCAGGAGCAGTGTCGGCTTTTGGATCATGGCCGCGCCTTGCGGACGCAAGCCAGCTCCCTCCACGTCAAAGTAGAGATGAGCGTTGTTCACGAGAACCTTCATCTGCCGAGAGGATTGCGAGTGCTTCTGGACGATCGAGCGCGGGGTCTAGCGTACAGCTAACTGGCGTGCAGCAGCTGGCGGCGACTGGGCCAGAATGAAATGAGACCCGGGCGACGTCACCGTTCCAACCCCTTTCAGGGGGACCACTTCCGCGACGGAGACCGCGGCAGCGGGGAGGCCTGCGACTCTCGGTAGACCAGGACTTAAGCCCTGGAGATCAAGGGAAAGGCCTCAGGGTGACGAATGGACTCCACGGCAAGGTCCACGTCCAGGTTTTGCCAGTAAGGGTGTTCGGGTGAAGGGCGCTCCACGTTGGAAATCTGTTGGACTGTCGCCGATTTGAACCACGGGAAGTGCTCAAACGGAAGCAGCAGCTCCTCACCCTCCAGAAGAAGCCGGAACCCGTGCTCGGCGATGTGCGTCACCGTCACCACAGCTCAGGCCTCAGCTCACACCCTCTCCAACACCACCGCAATCCCCTGCCCCACGCCGATACACATGGTGCACAGGGCGTAGCGGCCCTGAATTCGGTGGAGTTGGTTCACGGCCGTGGTGGCCAGGCGGGCGCCGCTGGCGCCGAGCGGGTGGCCCAGGGCGATGGCGCCGCCATTGGGGTTGACGCGGGCATCGTCGTCGGCCAGGCCCAGGTCGCGCAGCACGGCCAGGCCCTGGGCGGCGAAGGCTTCGTTGAGTTCGATGACGTCCATCTGCGCCAGGCTCAGGCCCGTGAGGGCCAGCACCTTGCGCACCGCGGGCGCGGGGCCGAAGCCCATGATGCGCGGGGCCACGCCGGCGGTGGCCATGCCCACCACGCGGGCGCGCGGGGTCAGGCCGTGGCGGGCGGCCGCCGCCTCACTGGCCAACAGCAGCGCGCAGGCGCCATCGTTCACGCCGCTGGCGTTGCCCGCCGTCACCGTGCCGTCGGGCCGCACCACGCCCTTGAGCTTGGCCAGGGCTTCGAGCGAGGTTTCGCGGGGGTGTTCGTCCTTGCTGACGACGAGGGCGTCGCCCTTCTTCTGCGGGATGGTGACGGGCACGATCTCGGCGTCGAAGAAGCCGGCCTTCTGCGCGGCCACGGCCTTCATCTGCGAGGCCAGCGCCATGCGGTCCTGCGCCTCGCGCTCGATCTTGAAGTCCACCGCCACGTTCTCGGCCGTCTCGGGCATGGAGTCCACGCCGTAGCGCTCTTTCATCAGCTTGTTGATGAAGCGCCAGCCGATGGTGGTGTCGTACACCGCGTTGCTGCGGCTGAAGGCCGTGTCGGCCTTGGGCATGACGAAGGGCGCGCGGCTCATGCTTTCCACGCCGCCAGCGATCATCAGATCCGCCTCGCCCGCTTTGATGGCGCGCGCGGCGCTGCCCACGGCGTCCAGTCCCGAGCCGCACAGTCGATTGAGGGTGGCGCCGGGAACGGCGATGGGCAGGCCGGCCAGCAGCGCGGACATGCGCGCCACATTGCGGTTGTCTTCACCGGCCTGGTTGGCGCAGCCGTACAGCACGTCGGTCACGGCGGCCCAGTCCACCTGGGAGTTGCGCTCCATCAGCGCCCGGATGGGCACGGCGCCCAGGTCATCGGTGCGCACCGATGACAGCGCGCCGCCGTAGCGGCCAAAGGGGGTGCGCACGGCGTCGCAGATGAAGGCTTGGGTCATGGTGTCTTGTATGGATGCCTCCCGGCGATAGGTGCAAACCCGCATCGTGTTGTGAAGAAGTCGGCTGCTGCCTTGTATCCGGCCTTGTTTGTGGGTTGCTCTGGTTACCCAGCATGGCCCACGGGCCCCG
>Ga0315907_10004742_pt1 | contig 15117 bp, 14 predicted proteins | sample LakEriMetagenome_3_FD_203525 | JGI IMG/M metagenome (GOLD analysis project Ga0315907, IMG submission 203525) | Freshwater fungal communities from buoy surface, Lake Erie, Ohio, United States - Buoy 12 MA123 | ecosystem: Environmental > Aquatic > Freshwater > Lake > Lake biofilm | place: USA... | reverse complement strand
CGAAGCTCGGTCCGCAGAGCCAAATTCCAACGGAACGGGAGATATGCGAGCGCCTCGGCGTCACCCGGCACGCGGTGCGCAAGGCGCTCGAGATGCTCGAGGCCGACGGAAAGATATGGCGGCATATCGGCCGCGGCACCTTCGTCGGGCCTGCACCCGGCCCGAATCCGGCGGATCCGAAATCCGTCGCACGCCACACGACACCGCGCGAAATCGCCGATGCGCGGCGCCTCCTCGAGCCCCAGTTGGCGGCAGCGGCGGCGGGCCGCGCAACGCCGGCCCAGATCGCCGATATCGAGGATGCGTTGCGCCGCTGTGCGGCGTCTCGGAATATGGAGGCCTACGAAGTCGCCGACGAGAGCTTCCACCGCTCCCTGGCCGCCGCGACCGGCAGCATTTTGCTGCGCAGTCTCTTCGAAACCATCAACGAGGCGCGCAAGGAAATCGCTTGGGGGGCAATGCGGACGTCGATCCTGAGACCCGAGCGGCGCGACGCATTCACGGCTGAGCACGAGCGCGTCGTGCAGGCCATTCGGAACCGCGACGCGAATGCGGCGTGGGTCGCAATGAATGCACATGTTGCGACGATCGCCGACATCTACGAAGCGATCGACAAGGCGCAGACGGTCGGGCACCGCCTGATCGCGATCTGATCGGCCGCAGGGCCGGAAAGGACAAAGCCGTGGGGCCGAGCGAGAATGCAGACCTAATCGTGCGCGGATGCGTTGTGACGATGGACCGCGAGAGACGGGTGATCGACGACGGTGCCGTCGCAGTGCGCGCAGGCTCGATCGTCGCCGTCGGCAAGCGCGAAGACGTCGAGCGCCGCTTCGGGAGCCGCGAGACGCGCGGCGGTGCGCGTGCAATCGTCATCCCCGGCTTTATCGAAGGCCACACGCATTGCTCGCAATGTTTCGTGCGCTCGTTGACCTCCGGCGAACTCCCGATGATCCCCCGGCTCTACAATCCAGCGCAGCGTTCGCTGACGCCCGAGCAGGCCGCAGCCACCGTGCGCCTTATATCGGCCCAATTGCTTCGTGCGGGCGTCACGACGATGTGCGAGGGCACGCTCAATCCCGCACACGAGGCAGCCATTGTCGGCGCCATCGAAGAAACCGGGATACGCTGCGCGCTCGCACGCGGCGCTGCCGACCAGGATTTCCACCACGCTGCACTCTACGATCAGATCCGCAACCGATCCTGGGCAAAACCGCGCCCAGGCGAAGCCGAGGCCGACCTCGCGCGGACAGAAGCATTTCTAGATCGCTACCCCGCACGAGGTCGCGGCCTGATCCGCGGCGCCGTAAACGCGTCGGCGCTGCTCGGATTTTCGGAAGGCTATTTCCGCGAGGGTGCCGCCATCGCGCGCCGCCGCGATGCGACGATCCAAGTCCATGTCGGACGCGACCGCGAAGAGGTTGAGTTCTGCCTCTCGGTGTGGGGACGCCGCCCCGTGGAACGCCTTGCCGATCTCGGCGTCGTCGACGAACATCTGGTCGCGGTGCACGCCGTCCTTTCGAGCGAGCGCGAGATCGAACTTCTCGCCGAAGGCGGTGCCGCCCTCGCCCACTCGCCCGTCGAATGCGTCGCGAACATGAACGCGATCCCGAATCTGCCGCGCTTCCGCAGCCGCGGTATCCGCGTTACTCTCGGCTGCGACAACCAAGGCAACGACATGTTCGTTGCAATGCGGGCCGCTTGGCTTATTCATGGCGCCAAGTTCGGCATCGCCGCCTACGATCCCGAATTCCTGAGTGCAGGCGACCTACTCGCAATGGCGACGATCGAGGGCGCGTCCGCCCTTCGCATGGACGACATCGTCGGCTCGCTCGAAACCGGAAAGGCCGCCGACATGGTCGTCCTCGACGGGTCGGCGCCGCACCTGATGGCGATGCAACATGTCGCATCCGACCTCGTCCGGTACGCCACGCGCGGCGAGGTTCTCCAAACGATCGTGAATGGCCGCGTTCTCTACGACCGCGGCAGCTTCGCGACGATCGACGTGGAGCGCCTCTACAATGTCGCAGCCGAAGGTGCGGCGCACGCGCGCGAGGTTCTTCACGGACGGCGTTACAAGGAACTTCCCGATTTCTGATCCGCCGGAAGGTTCCTTAACCTACTTGTGTCGCGACTAACCTGCCATTGCGGTGCCAATCGACGTTACTGTGCCGACATCGGCGCCAGATCCACGCCGGACGACTCGATCAATCTGCGGATCGACCGCGCGAGTTCGACAGCACCAGCCGTGTCGCTGTGCACCAAGATCGAATTCACTTCGACCTTCAAGATTTCCCCTTCGGCCGAAACGACCGTGCCGTCGGTCAATATCCGCGAAACGCGCCCAAGGACATCCGCCTCGTTCTTGACGACGGCACCGGGAAACCGCCGCGGCACCAATTGTCCGGTCCGATCGTAGGCGCGATCCGCGAGAAACAGATTGTAAGTGGGCACGCCGGCTTTCGCGGCCGCCCGTTCGAGTTCGGTGTTCGACAGCACCAACAACGCGACTTTCGCGTCGAAGCTCCGAACGGCACCGACAAGAATATCGGCGACGTCGCGCTCCGCGCATACAATGTTGCCCAAAGCGCCGTGCGCATTGACGTGCGTGATCTTGTGGCCGTTCACTCGCGCTATCGCCTCGAGTGCGCCGAGTTGGTAGAGGATGTGCATCTCAAGCTCGCGCGGCTCCAAACGCATCGGCCGGCGCCCGAAACCGGCGAGATCGGGAAAGCTCACATGCGCGCCGAGATCGACCTTGTTGGCAAGGGCTGCGCGCACAGTCCTGTCCATGATCAGCGGATCGCCGGCATGGTATCCGCAAGCGACGTTCGCGGATGTGACGATGCCAAGCAGCGCATCGTCGTCGCCCATCGTCCAGGGGCCGAAGCCCTCGCCAAGATCCGAGTTGAGGTCGATTTTCATGTCGAAACTCCTCCTGCCCGAAGGTCCTCAAGCGATGCGATCTCGGCCAATGTGGCGCCGTAGCCGACGACGCCCGTCGGTGCGACCGACAGCACGATGCATGCGAGCGGCGCGCGCACGGGAACGAGGATCGGTCCCATTTCGATCAGTCCGAGCGTTGCCCCAGCCGCCAGAATTTGTCCCGGCAGCGCAAACGTTCTGAGGCGCGTCGGGTGTGCGCGTAAAAAACGACCCGGCCCCGGCGCCAGAACTGAAGTCCCGATCCGCTTTCCGTCTATCGCGAGCGTTACACCTTCGAAGGTCATGCGCCGCTGCTCCGATAGAGATCGATCCACATGCGGACTTTCGCTCGATCGGCGTCGAATGCCGCTTGAGCCGCGCGCGCAGCTTCGTAGTCCACCTGCACGAAGCGGAGCGCGCTGCCCAGCGGCGCTTGCGCGACCCGCCACAGGTCGGCGGCGACGACCGTGCCGATCTTCGGATATCCGCCGGCGGTAAATGCGTCGGCGAGTTGGATGATCGGCGTGCCGCCATTTGGCGCCTGAATGACGCCAGGCAGAAGCCCATGCGAACGCATTTCAAGGGCGGTCTCAAGATGGAGATTCGGGCCGATCAAGCGATAGCCCGAGCGGTTGCTCTGCGCCGAAATCTTCCACGCCGTCGTCCAGAATGCCGTGTGCGAAGCTTGCGAGAAACGCTGATATTCAGCTGCCGCCAAGACCCGAACATGCGTGACGCCCGGAAGGTCGCCGGGCAATGCTAAAGTCTTCCGGGCCGGCGTCAGGCCAAATACGCCCGTTTTGTCAGCGTTCGCCGCGCCGATCGCGAGAAGATCGCCGCGCGCCAAAACGCGTCCTTCATATCCGCCGAAGCCCCCCCGCAAATGGGTGCTGCGCGAGCCGAGCGTGAGCGGAACCTCAAACCCGCCGTGAACGGCGAGATAGCTGTAGGTGCCAGTCGACGGGCGCTCCACCTGCAATTCCGAACCGGCCTGCGCGGGCGAGGTCGAGTCCGGCAGCAGTTCGAGCCCGTCGAGCTTGGCCGCCGCTCCAGCACCGACGAGGGCAAACTGGACTGCGGTCCGAAAACCCACGCGCAAAGGCGTTCCCGGAATCTCTATCGCCGCGGCGTCGGGGGCATTTCCAACGAGGAGGTTCGCGCGCTCAAGCGCCAACGGATCCATGGCGCCGGACGAGCCTACGCCGATAGCGCGCCATCCGAAACGACCGCGATCCTGGATCGATGCTTGGCTGTCGTCGTCGAGTATTTCGATCATTCGCGTATTCTCGCGATCCGAAAGCGGATCGTATCGCCGGGCGCCAACAAGGCAGGAGCCGCCGCGTGCGGATCGAAGAATCGGGCTTCCGTATGACCGATCGTGTGCCAGCCGCTCGGCCCGTCCGACGCCGAGGCGCCGGTCTGCCAGCCGCCGATCGACACTGCACCGGCCGGTATCGATATGCGCGGCACTTTACGGCGCGGAATGAAAAGACGCGGATCGACCGTGCCGAGATAGGCGTAGCCGGGGTGGCTGCCGAGCGCAAAAACGGTGTAGTCCCGGCCGGCATGTATTTCCACGACGTCCGTTCGCGACAGGCCCGTTTGCTCGGCCATAAAGTCGAGGTCCGGCCCGCCTTCGCCGCCATAATCGACATCGAATTCAAATTGTTCGCCGCGCCCGGCTTCGCCTGCGGCCTTGTCCCATAACTCGCGCAGCGCGCCGTCGACCGCGACGATATCTTCCGGCGGTGCCCGAAAGACCAAAAGCAGATTGGTCATGCCAGGAACAGCCTCGGCCACCCAATCAAGGGCCGACGCTGAATTCGCAAGCGCCCAGATGCGGCGCTGGTTGGCTAGATCGAACGCCCCCGGCGCCTCGAACAAAAGCCCCGATGTGCCGAGAAGGCTTATTTGCGGCGCCGTCTTCGAATCATCCATGGCGGCGCTCCGCAAGCAATCGCTCAAGATGGTGGATGTCGAAGCCCCCGGCCGAAACGGTCGAATCTTCGAGAACCCACCGCAGCAACGGCAAATTGCTCGAGATCCCCTCGAGGTTCGTTTCTGCAAGCGCTTGCTGCAGGCGGCGCAGCGCCTCGCCTCGCGTTGCGCCGTGCGACACGATCTTGGCAACAAGCGAATCGTAATGTGGCGGCACGCGCGCACCGGCGTGCAGATGACTGTCCACACGAATGCCGGGACCGCCGGGCGGCAACCACTGCGTGACCCGACCCGGCGATGCGGCAAAGGTTTCGGGATCTTCCGCATTTACACGCACTTCGATCGCGTGTCCCGCCGCCAGGATGTCGGATTGACCGAAGGTCAAAGCGTGCCCTTGGGCAACGCGAATCTGCTCCGCTACAATATCGATCCCGGTCGTCATTTCTGTGACAGGATGCTCGACCTGCAAGCGCGTATTCATCTCGATGAACGCGAACAGACCATCTTCATAGAGGAACTCGAAAGTTCCGGCACCGCGATAGCCAATGCGCTTGCAGGCTTGCGCGCATTTAGCGCCAATTTTGGCGATCTGCGCAGGCGAAATCCCAGGCGGCGGCGCTTCCTCGACAACCTTTTGATGGCGCCGCTGCAGCGAACAGTCGCGCGCACCCAGCCACAAGGCGGCCCCATAGTTGTCGCACAGCACCTGGATCTCCACATGGCGCGGCTTCTCGAGAAAACGCTCCAAATAGAGGTCTGGGTTGCCGAACGCTTGCGCCGCCTCTTGGCGCGTGAGCCCAACGGCATCGGCAAGTTCGCTGCGCTCGCGAACAATACGCATGCCGCGCCCACCGCCGCCACCTGCCGCTTTGACGATAACCGGATAGCCAATGTCGTCGGCAATCCGTGCAACCTCGGCAGGATCATCCGGCAGACGGTCCGGGGATCCGGGGACACACGGCACGCCCGCCGCGATCATTGCGGCTTTGGCCGCTATCTTGTCGCCCATCGTGCGGATCGCCGCGGCGGGCGGTCCGATAAAGACAAGACCTGCCGCAGTCGCCTGCTCCGCAAAGGCGGCATTCTCGGCGAGAAAGCCGTAGCCCGGATGAATGGCGCCAGCACCCGTCGCAAGTGCCGCCGAGAGAAGTGCCGCCGAATTGCGATAGCTCGCCGCAGCAGGTGCGGGTCCGATGCAAATCGCGTCGTCTGCCAGAGCGATGTAAGCGGCATCTCGGTCCGCCTCCGAATAGGCGGCGACCGCGCGAAGGCCAAGCTTGCGGCAGGCACGCAGAATTCGGAGCGCGATCTCGCCGCGATTTGCAATAAGAACCGCGTCAAACATCGCGGCCCCCGCTTTTCGGCTCCAGCCGAAACAAGATCTGTCCTTGCACAACTTCGTCGCCTGTCGCGACGCAGATCTCGGCGACGCACCCTTCAACCGGCGCTGCAACGGTGCTGAAGACCTTCATCGCTTCGACCAAGCAAACCTTCTGTCCAGACAGAACCATGTCGCCGACGCGCACGAATGGCAGTGCTCCCGGCGACGGCGACAGATGCACAATGCCAAAACACGGAGAAACGACCGCATTCGGATCGTCTATAGTGTTCGCAGCTAAGGTCGGCGTTTCATCGCGCGGCAGCCGCGCCATCGTTGCCGACGCATCGATCCGTATTGCGCGCCCGTCTTCGGTGTATTCGACGACGCCGCGCTCGGCAATCGCCTGCTGTATGAATTGCTGCAGCCGCACGACATCCATCGGCGGCCTCCAGTCAGATCAACGCTCGGCATGCGCGCGCAATGCGTGTGCACGCTTCGTCGAGCACGGCCTGGCTGGTTGCAAACGACAAGCGAGTGCGGCGAAAGCCCGTAGGCGCCGCCATGCACGGTCGTAACTCCTTCGGCATCCAAAAGATAGCGCACAAAATCGAGATCGTCGGCGATCACGACACCCGCAGGGGTTCGCTTGCCGATAAGGCCGGCGCAGCGGGGAAACAGATAGAAGGCGCCGGATGGCGAAACGCATTCAAGCCCCGGTATCGCCCGCAGCCGATCGACGACGATATCGCGACGCCGCCGATACTCAGCCGTGCAGGTTCTGACGAAATCGTCCGGACCGTTCAACGCGGCCACAGTCGCCGCCTGGCTGATCGACGACGGACAAGAAGACATCTGCGACTGAAGCGTATTGATCGCCTTCACGAGGTCCGGCGCGCCGATCCCCCAGCCCATTCGCCATCCCGTCATCGCGTGGGATTTCGACACGCCGTTGACCAACAGGATGCGGTCCGCCATGGACGGATCGACGGACGCGATGCTGACGAACGGCGCTTCGCCAAACCAAATCGAATCGTAGATCTCGTCGGCGAGCACCATTACGCGCGGATGGCGCGCCACCACTTCGAGGATCGCGGCAAGTTCGCTGCGGCTGTATCCGGCCCCCGCTGGATTGCCCGGCGCATTGAAAACGAGCCAGCGCGTCTTCGGCGTGATGGCGGCATCGAGCGCGGCCGGATCAATCTTGAAACCCGTCTCTTGTCCGCATGGGAGAAGGATCGGCGTGCCCTCGTTCGCAAGGACCATGTCGGGATAGGAGACCCAGAATGGTGCCGGAACGATGACCTCGTCCCCCGTACCGATCGACGCCATCAACGCGAGGAAAATCACTTGTTTGGCGCCGCCGCCGATCGTGATGCGCGCGTCGTCGCACGCGCGCCCGACCAAACGCCGGTACCAGCCGGAGATGGCACCGCGCAATGCCGGCGTGCCGTTGACGGCCGTGTATTTCGTGGCCCCCGCCGCGATCGCTGCCATGGCAGCGTCCTTCACGTGCTGCGGCGTATCGAAGTCCGGTTCGCCGACCGTCAGGTCCACGATATCGCGACCGGCCGCCTTCAGTTCGCGCGCGCGCGCCGCAGCCGCAACGCTCGGCGAAGGCTTGATCCGCCGAACGCGATCCGACGGTTCAAAGGTGAAAGCTGCCGTCATTCGAATGCCTCTAGCGGCTCAAAAGATAGTCCGGGAGCCAAAGAACGATCTGGGGAAAAACCGCAATCAAGATCACGAACAGCATCATGATCAGCAAATAGGGCATCGTGACCCGCGTGAGGTACGACATGCTCTGTCCGCTTATTCTTTGAATGATGGACAGATTGAACGCAACCGGCGGCGTGATCTGGGCCATCTCTACCACCAGGACCATGAATATGCCGAACCAGACCTTGTCGAACCCTGCCGCAGTGACCAGCGGCAGGACGACGGGCAAGGTCGTTGCGATCATCGAGAAACCTTCGAGTACGGTTCCGAGCAGCAAAAAGAGCAGCATCAGCGCAATGATCAATTGCAGCGGCGAAAGATTCCAAGCGCTCACCGTGCCTGCCACGGCGTCCGGGATGCCCAGAAACGCCGTGATATTGCCTAGGACAGCAGCGCCCATGATGATCAAGCCCATCATCGAGCAAGCCTGGATCGACCCGACGGCGACGTCGCGCAACGCTTGCCGCGTGAGCGCCCCCTGAGACGCCGCAAGACCCGCAGCGCCGACGACGCCCAGTGCAGCGGCCTCCGTCGGCGTTGCGATCCCCCCGTACATCGAGCCCAACACGCACAAGATCAAGAACAGTGCCGGCCCCAGTTCCTTCAGCGCCCGGATACGAACGCCCAGGCCAACGTTGCGCATGTTGCGCTCCGATTCGGGCACCAGATCGCGGCGGATGGTCGTATGGATCATGATCCAGCTGCTGAAACAGGCGGCGAGCAGAAACCCCGGGATCACGCCTGCCGTGAAGAGCCGCAAGACCGACTCCTCGGCAAGAACGCCGTAGATGATCATCACCGTCGAAGGCGGAATGAGAAATCCAAGCGTGCCTGCGCCCGCAAGGCTGCCGGTCGCGATGTCTGGCGAATAGCCGCGGCGAAGCAGCTCGGTCAACGTCATGCGTCCAACGACCTGTGTCGTGGCCGCCGACGAACCCGAGATCGAGGCAAAGATCGAGCAGGCGATGATGTTCACATGAAGCAAGCGGCCGGGCAGCAAACCGGCCCAAGGTGCTAGGCCGTTGAACAAGCTTCTCGAAAGACGCGTGCGAAAAAGAAATTCGCCCATCATCACAAACAGCGGCAGGGCCACAAGCTCGGACGCCGTCATGATGTTGTACACGTGCTGCGGCAAAAGGCGCGTCACGGGGATGTCGGTGAACACCCAGGCAAGCGCCATTGCCGTCGCCCCAAGCGCGATCCCAATCCAGGCGCCTATGGCGAGGATGCCGAAAAGCAGACCGAACAGTGCGGTGAAAATCGCGGTCATTCGGGCAACGTCGCGACGCCAAACGACTTGTCTTCAAGCGGCTTGCCGAGCAGGCAAGCAGCCAGACGAACGAGCATTTGAATAGCCAGGATCGTTGCGCCGAGCGCCAAAACGGATTGCGGGATCCAGAGAGGCGTGAAGCTTTCCGGCGAAAGCTGGTTGAAGCTGTATGCCTGAAGCGTAAACCGTATCAGGGACCCAGCGAGCAACACGGTGAACGCCAAACCCAGCGCCGCCGACACGGTTTCGAAGAACCGCGCATAGCGATGCCCGCGCATCGCAATGAGAAGCTCGACGCGCACATGCATGCCGGCGCGCAAGGCGAGTCCCGATCCCAGCATGAAGGCGGCCCCCATCAGATACGAGCTGTATTCCCACGCAAAACCGATGCTGCTCGGAAAGACCGGCGACAGCCGCGACAATATCCCGACGAGAATCTCGCTGAGCACGATCAGCAAGAGCGCAACGAGACAACCGGTCGCAGCCCATGTGGCGGCGACCGATAGGCCGTCGGCGGCAGCTTGGAGGGCGGCGAAAGCGCCGCCCCCCGATCGCCTTTCGCGGGCGGCCATTTCAGGCCCGTCCGGTCGCTTTGAGATAGTCGCGGATCACTTGGCGGGCCGCCGGCACGCGCTCGAGATACTGGTCGGTCAGCGGTGCGGCCATTTTCCACATATCAGCCGCCATTTTGTCGGAGACCGGCACCACTTCCATGCCATTCGCCTTAAGAACCGAGACGCTTTGTGCGTCGTCGGCCGCCGAGATGGCCCAGAACTCGGGTTCGAGGGCCTTGGCCGCGTCTTCGACCGCTTTCTGGCTGGCGGCCGAGAGCCGCTTCCACGTATCGAGGTTCACGTTGACCATATTGCACGACCAAGTGTGGTTGGTCGGGTATGCGTATTTCATGAATTCCCAGAACTTTGCATCGACACCCGTCGCAGCAGATGTCGCGACCGCGTCGACGCGCCCCGAGGCGAGTGCCGGGATCAGCTCGCCGAACGGAATCTGCACCCCGGCCATGCCCACCGCGATGCAGGTATCGACCGTGTTCTTGTCGGCTCCGCGGATCTTGATGCCGCGCAGACCGCTGACATCGTCAACCTTCACCTTCAAGAACATGTACTGGAAAGGCGACGGAACCATATAGAGGATCTTTTGGTTGAAGCGGGTCGCCGCTTTCTCGAATTCCGGTCGCAGGAACCCGTGCAAGGTCCGAAGTTCGGTCTGCGATTTGACCAGAAACGGAACCCCCTCCGTGCCGAACAGCGGTTCGTCGCCGACCTGTTGCGCGGTCAAAATATCGGCCATCGGCACCAAGCCGTCGCGCACGGCACGCAGCTGCTCGGGCCCTTTGAAGCCAAGCGAGCCTCCCGCGCGGATATTGATCACGACGTCGCCGTTCGTGGCCTTCTCGACCGTCTCGGCAAACTTCTTGGCATTGCGGACTTGGAAATTCGAATCCGGCAAAACGCTCGACAGGTTCAGCGTTGTTGCGGCGCGCGCAATGCGGATTCCGGGAGCGCCGATCGCGAGACCGGCACCTGCAGCTTTAAGGAGAGTGCGACGAGCGATTTTCATTGGGAGCCTCCTGTTTTGTTTGCGGTTCTGTTTTTTGGCGTCAGTCAGCGCGGCGTTCGAAGTTCAGGCCGCCGGGAACCTGAAATGTCGGAAGTATCTCGATATGTCCGATGTTGACGTGGCGCGGCGCTTCGAGTGCATAGGCAAAGGCGCCGACGATGTCTTCGACCTTCAGCGATTCATACCCATCGTAGAATTCGCGTTGCGCGCGCTCCATGTCGCCGATGACCTTCCCGAAAATCTCAGTTTCAACGCGGCCTGGGCAGATCTCCGTCACACGAACCCGCTTGCCGTAGGCGGCAACCCGCAATTGGCGGGACATCATGTGGAGGGCCGCCTTCGTCGCGTGGTAAACGGTGTTTCCGGCGAAGTTGTAGACGCCGGCAATCGAGCTTACGTTGACGATGTGGCCCCGATCTCGTGCGACCATTCCGGGCATCGCAAGCCGAACCAATTGGAGAACGGCTTCGATATTCACCTCGACCTGCTCTTCGACGCCGGATCTGTCCATCGACAGGATGTCGCCTGCGCGCGAGACGCCGGCGTTGTTCACAAGAATGTCGATGTTTTGAAGCTCGGCGAGCTGTTCGAGTGCATCCGTATCGCGGATGTCGAGTACATGGGGAATGCAGCCCGTCTTGGCAGAGAGTTCCGCCAAGCGCTCGCCGTTGCGCGCCACCGCATGGACTTTGATTCCCCTGGAAGCGAGCCACGCGACGATGCCAGCGCCGATGCCGCCGGACGCCCCCGTCACAAGTGCTGTGGTGTAATCCGAAATCACGCGACGAACACCTGTCTGCAAGCGTTGATGATTGTGACGGTCCGATGATCCTTTATGATCGCGTTCGACACAAAGACAGGTTCGGCATAACATCATAAGATATGTGCATAGATAGAAAGGCCCGACCTTGGTCGATACCCGTCGCCTGCAGTCTTTCGTGAAGATCATCGATACAGGCAGCCTCACGCGGGCTGCCGATGTCCTTCACATTGCCCAGCCGGCGTTGAGCCAACAGATTGCAGCCCTCGAGCAGCAGTTCGGCCAACGCCTTTTGATTCGCAGCAAGCGCGGCGTAACCCCAACCGAAGCCGGCCGTGCGCTCTATCGGCACGCGCAGCTGATCTTGCGCCAGATCGCCCAAGCACAGTCCGACGTGGCGCAATCCGGCAGCCAGTTGTCGGGCTCGGTTTCGGTCGGTCTTGCGCCCTACAGCACGGGAGCCATGCTCGCCGTCCCGTTGCTGCGCCTTGTGCGCGCGCGCTATCCCAACATCGTCTTGCACATAAACGAGAATTTCGGGGGCGTGATCAGCGAAATGGTGATGACGGGCCGAATGGATTTGGCGCTGATCTACGACCCCGGGGTCATTCGCGGCGTGAAGTTCAAACCAATGTTCGTCGAATCCCTCTTCTTGGTGGCGCCAAAATCGACCGAGATAAGCAGCGGCAATAGCGACACAGTCCCCCTCTCCGCCCTCGCCGAAATTCCGCTGATGCTGCCCAGCCGAATCCATACGATCCGCCAGGCAGTCGATGCCGCTTTCGCGCGTGCGCGAATAGGCAACAGGCTCGTGGCGGAAATCGAATCGGTTGCAACGCTCGCCAGTGCCATCGATGCCGGCGTCGGCGCCACCATTCTTCCCTGGTCGTCGGCACGCCAAGTGGCCGCATCCGAGGGCGTGCTCTTGCGCCGGATCGTCCGCCCTGGGATCGAAGTCAAAGTTTCGCTCTGCACGCCGGATCAATTGACGGTGTCCGATCCCGCTCTTGCGGTTCGGGATCTGTTGTTCGAACTGCTCGAGACTTCGCCGGTCTTCAACGATCTTCAAGGCATCGCCCGCATCCCCGACGCCTGATCGAGGTCTGATCTACGCAAAGCACGTGACGCCGCCTTGACGTTGGTCTACCCTTATCATAATCAGAATGCATATTTGAAGAAGGGGAGACGTCGATGTCGCCAGGCGAAAAGATGCGCGCTTATCTTGCTCAACCAGGTTTCGTTGTGATGCCCGCAGTGTGGGACGGGCTCAGTGCCAAGCTTGCAGCCAATGCCGGTTTCAAGACGGCCTTTCTCTCCGGCTCTTGCGTGGCGGCGAGCAGATTGGGCGGGCCCGACCTCGATCTCGTCTCGTTCGGCGAGATGACGGATTCCCTTGCGATGGTGCGCAATGCCGCACCCGAGACGTTCGTGCTCGCGGACGGCGACCACGGCTACGGCAACGCGATGAACGTGCATCGCACAGTCGCGACCTATGGCCGCGCGGGCGCGGCGGCCGTTCTGATCGAAGACAAAACAACGCCGCGTGCGCTGACCGCTGCCGGCAAACCATGCCTCCCGTTCGAGGAGGCACGCATGAAAATTCGCGCGGCAGTCGCTGCGGCGAAAGAGTCGGGCATTCTCGTTATGGCGCGAACCGATTGCCGTCCGACCCAAGGCATCGAGGAAGCCGTGGCGCGCATTGAAATGTATGTCGCTGAAGGTGCCGACATGCTTTTTCTCGACTCGCCTGCCGACGACAACGAAGTTCGCCGCGCCGTCGCCGCGGCAAAAGGGCGCCCCTCCTTTGCCGTATTGTCGCCCGGCGCGCCGCGCGCGACCCCATCGCAGAAGGACGCGGCGGCGTTGGGTCTGAAAATCGGAACCCACCCGACCGGCATGCTGTCGCCCGCAATCGCCGGCATCCAGGCCGGTCTTGCCGCATTGCTCGCCGGCGAGGCGCAAGCGACGAGCGCATTGGCGCCCAAGGCGCTGCGCGAAGTGCTCGGCTACGACGACTACGATCAACGCGCAAAGCCCTACACCTTGGGAACGTGAGCGGAAAAGGAATGCAGTCCATGGCAACCAATCCGCTTTTTGATCTCTCAGGAAAAACGGCGCTGGTGACAGGCTCCACCCGCGGCCTTGGCCGCGCAATGATCGAGGGGCTTGCGCGCGCGGGCGCCGCCGTTGTCGTCAACGGTACGAGTCCCGCAGGCGTTGCCGCTGCTGTTGCGGAACTTCGTTCTGCAGGCTTCAACGCGGATGGAGTCGCTTTCGACGTAACCGACGAGGCCGCCATCGTTGCGGCCTTTGAACGTTTCGACAAGGCAGGCACCGCTATCGACATTCTGCTCAACAATGCCGGCATCCAGTTCCGCAAACCGATGTTGGAACTCGCGACGGCCGATTGGCGTCGCGTGGTCGAGACGAATCTTACCAGCGCTTTTGTCATCGGTCGCGAGGCGGCCAAACGCATGGTCGCGCGGGGTGCGGGCAAGATCGTCAATATCGGCTCGCTGATGAGCGAATGCGCGCGCGCGACGGTCGCACCCTATACTGTTTCGAAGGGCGGGATCAAAATGCTCACGCGCGCGATGGCGGCCGAATGGGCGGCAAGCGGCATCCAAGCCAATGCGATCGGACCCGGCTACATGGTCACGGAGATGAACAAGGCGCTGATCGACAATCCTGACTTCGACGCTTGGGTCAAAGGCCGCACGCCCTCCAAACGCTGGGGCAAGCCCGACGAATTGGTCGGTGCGGCAGTGTTTCTGTCGTCGCCGGCGTCGAACTACGTGAACGGCCAGATCATCTATGTCGACGGCGGGATGCTGTCGGTCCTTTAAGGGGGGAAATCCAATGCGCGCAGTCGTCATTCATGCGCCCAAAGACCTTCGTATCGACACCGTTCCGGAGGCAGCACTTGCGCCAAACGAGGTGCGCGTGCGGATCGGCGCCGGCGGCATATGCGGCTCCGATCTCCACTACTATCACCACGGGGGCTTCGGCACGGTGCGCGTGAAGGAGCCCATGACTCTCGGGCACGAGATATCCGGCACGATCGCCGCACTCGGAAGCGAAGTCGGCCATCTGCGGATCGGCCAGCGGGTTGCCGTGAATCCAAGCCGCTCATGCGGAAAATGCGCGTATTGCCACGCTGGCGTCCATAACCAATGTCTCGATATGCGCTTCATGGGCAGCGCCATGCGCTTTCCGCACATGCAGGGCGGATTTGCCGAGAGCCTGACGGTCGATGCGCGCCAGGCGGTACCGATCCCAGACGACTTGTCGCTTGCCGAAGCGGCGATGGCCGAGCCTTTGGCCGTGAGCCTTCACGCCGCCCGCCAGGCAGGTTCGCTTTTCGGCAAGCGTGTCCTCATCACCGGCTGCGGACCGATCGGTGCATTGGCAGTGTTGGTCGCGAAGAATGCGGGGGCAGCCGAGCTCGTCGTGACCGATATCGCGACGCAGCCCCTAGAGATGGCAAAGCGCTTGGGTGCCACTCTCGTCGTCAATGCGGCGAAAGAGCCCGAAGCCTTGAAGCCTTACGCCGCAGACAAGGGGCAGTTCGACGTGCTGATCGAAGCCACAGGAAATGAGACGGCCATCCGC
>Ga0315907_10004740_pt1 | contig 15117 bp, 13 predicted proteins | sample LakEriMetagenome_3_FD_203525 | JGI IMG/M metagenome (GOLD analysis project Ga0315907, IMG submission 203525) | Freshwater fungal communities from buoy surface, Lake Erie, Ohio, United States - Buoy 12 MA123 | ecosystem: Environmental > Aquatic > Freshwater > Lake > Lake biofilm | place: USA... | reverse complement strand
GATACGCTTTGTTTTCGTCCGACATGTCCCAGACGTAGGGGTTCTTCAAGGCCGCGTGGAGCGGGCCCATAACGGTGCCCTCACCCATCTGATTTGGGTCGGAATATTCTTCTGCTGACCCCTGATCTGGCGTCAGATAATGCCCTCGACCGAAGAACCCGGTGTCGCGGCTGCCCAGCTTCTCGTCCTTGAACTCGCTGAACCCCTCGCCGGGCGTACCATGCCACAGGTCCATCGGCTTGCCCTGCTCGTCCTGCAGGTCTTCGTGCATGCCCTCGAACATGGCAGCGCCACCGGCGGCGAAGCCTTCGCTGCGGCGCGGCAAGTCAGCAGTTCCAGCTTGGTCGTTGATCGCCTTGACCTCTTCATCTGGCAGGACACGGTTGACCTTCATGTTGCCGCCGATCAGCCAGTTGCCGGTCATGTTCGGGTTGGTCTTGTACCGGTAGAACCCGCCGTAGGGCACTTGGTCGGTGATGTGGGCCTTGACGCCTTTGCCACGGCTGTCAGCCACCGACTGCCAGTCCTTGTCGGCCGCCATCTCGACCTCGGCCCAGACGTGGTTGTCGGGCCGGTAGTCGGGCTTCTTCAGGCTGGGGTCAGACTTGCCACCAATGTGGGTCGCCATGGGCAGATCGCCAGCATGCCAGCCGGGGCGGTATGCCAGATCGCCGATCTTGGACTTAACCCTACCCTCGGCCTTGCCCTGCGGACCCTCTTCTGCCTCGAGCCACTCGCCCATCGGCACGGGCTTGTCCGCGTTGACGAACAGCGGGTAAAGCTTGCCGTCGCCCTTGGTGCGGAACAGCTTGTAGGCTTTCACGGTCTTCTCGGGGACCGCGCCACCGTCGGCCTTTGGCTGTGCTTGCGGTGACAGCATGTTGACAGAACTGTCACGGTCGATGGCCGAGAAAACATCATCAAGGGTGGCGTCTGGCGCGCTGTACGGCCTGCGACCCAGACGGTAGGCAGTTGTGGCTGCGGCCTTGGATGACACTTGCCCCATCAATTCTGGATGGCGCTCCATAGCTTCAGCCTGCAGCATCTGCCCAATGCCCTTGCCGCGATGCTCCTCTGGAACCTCAAGCCCCAAAACGGACGCTGGTCCATTGGGGCGCTGCAAAACATCAATGTAGCCGCCAGTTTCCGGGTGGGTGTAGCGGTGGATTAGGGCCCCGTTACCAAAAATTTCCGAGCCGTCTTTGGTTTTGGTCGTAACCGCACCGCCGTCGGCATACGTCATGTCCGGGCTGGTGGGGTCGAACTTGCGGGCCGACAGGGCGCTCTTCACCTGCTCAGGCTTGAACGCGACATATTCTTTCGATCCGTCGGGCCGGTGCGCAATAATCCCATCGTAACCTGAGTTGCGGATGGTGTCGTGGATGTCATGCTGGCCATGCTGGTTGACCAAAGTGCCTCGCGGTGTGTCGCGCACAAACAGGTCACGCACCGTTGCGGTGTTGTTGTCCAGCGCCTTCAGGATAGCGTCCCGCGCACTGCGATCCTCATCATGGGAGATGCTGTACCGGGTCAGCGCACCCTTGATGTAATCTTTCCACGCCGGGTGCCGCAGAACGTCGTCATGGAAGGGCTGCTTCATGGAGACGTGCAGCTTCATGACCTGCCCGTGCGGCTTGGTCTCGGTCTGGTCAGCCCGAATACCTTGCGCAAATTCGCTGGCAACCTTCGGGCTGTCTGACAGGTAGATACCGGGTCCGTAGTTGCCATGCTCCGACGGACGGAACTCGCGGAAGTCCTGCGCCTCGATGTTCTTCGCGGTCTTCTCTTCGTCCACCTCACTGGTCCAGCCCTTGTAGGCGGTCTTCGGTGCGCTGCCGTGATACAGCTCGTCAGGCACCAGCGAGTGGTTGCCGCGCATGAACTCAACAGCACCGCCACGGGCCTTGTTCATGTGCTTCTGCTTGGGGTCAAACCCGCCGCTGTTGTAGATCGACTTGATCTGGTGCGGCTCCTTCAGGGCAACCAGTAGGTTGCCTCCCTGACTGGCGGGTATCCATGCGTCGTGACCTTTGGCGCGCAGCGTGTCGAACCAGTCGGACTGGGCGGCCTTGTAATTGTCGCGCATAAACTCCGGAGGAAGCTCACCAGTGTATGGGTTCTCGGATTTCACATAGGCGGGGATCACGCGGGACGCGGTGTTGGTCTTGACCATGTTCCAGCCGTCGCGCTTGTACCCTTGGCTGTCGTTCTGATCGGCATACGACGATGCCACTGCGGGGTCGCGGGTGAACCATGCGCCGTGCCGACCGACGTTAAACGAAGTGAAGTCCTTGTCCTTGCTGGTGCCAGTGTAGAAGACGTGCGGCTCACCATCGGTGTGCGTGACACTGTTGCCAAACCAGCTCTGGAAGTTGTCGTTGCTGGTGACGGAACCACCCTCGGCGTACTTTGACATCGCAGCTTGCTCAGCCAGATTGCGACCAATGAGGCTGCCCACGATAGGAATTCCGGTAAGCTTGCCGAGGCGGCTGCCGATAGTACCGGCCCGGGACACGTCATCAAGCGCACCCTGAAGCCTTTCCGCACCGTCTTCAAACACAGGCGTTTGGTCTATAATCTGCTCTTCTGTCATCACGGGGCCGCCGCGATTGTACCCATAACGCTCCTGCGCCCAGCCCTGCGCCCAGTCGGGGATGCTGTCACGGCTGTAACTTGGGCCCCACGCGCGGGGACCGGCGACGTCGAAGTGCATGTTGTTGTCGTAGAAGCCGAAGCCCCGGAAACCCGCGTTCCATGCTGCGTCTGCGAGGGCGAGCTTATCTTCGGGCGACCAGCCGGTGGTGTTCACGTCATAGGCGTTGCCGTGGATGTGCTGGCTGTCTTTGGCCCCCTTGGCGGCTCTGTTTTCCTCCGGGCTGCGATACCCGCTGACGATGCCGAAGTCCTGCCCGGTCCAGCCCTTGCGCAGGGCCTCCATCGCGGCGCTGGCCTCGGGTGTCAGGCCTTCGGCTTTCGCCTCAACGCGCTCAGCGTGAGGGGTCTTTTCCTTCTCGGGCCGCACGAGATCAGAGATGCTGCGAGCTGAGCCCGCGACCTTGTTCAGGGTGCCAAGCACATCGAGGAAGCCCGGCTGCTGACCAGTGGCCAGCGGGGACGCCACGGCAAGCTTCGGGATCGGCAGGCTGGCTGTCGGGACATAGCCGCCGTTGGCATACTTGTTGGGGTCTGACCCAAAAAGATCATCGTATTCCGCCTTGACCTTAGCTTCTCGCTCAGGGTCTTTGATTGACGGCTCGGTAGGCTTAGCCTCCGGATACTTTGGGCGATCAAGTGTCGGACCCGAGTAGGCCCTAAAACCACCGCCAAAAAGGTTCGGGTTTTCGTTTTGGCGCACATGGTGGACATCATACATCTCGCCGCTATCGCTTTTCAGCTTGTAACCATATTGATCGGGGCGAATTATGTCTTGCCAGTATCCGTGGATACGCCAGTTGCCCGGCATCTCCCACCCTTGCGGGGGCGTCACTTTTGTACCCACCGTGAGGGGGAGGTGTCCGCTTTCGTGCAGCTTGTATGCGCGCTGATCCATCATTTCCTGATGCGCACCGCTTTTTACGTCTGCGGCAGCCTTCTTGAGGGCGCGTAAAAGTTTTTCCCTGCGCAGATTGGCGACCTCACCCCCATCAGCATGCACCTGACGCGGGACGTCAGGCAGGTATTTGGACGGTGCGATCTGGCCTTGTGCCCGCTCGACTGCGGTCTTGGCCCGGCGCTTTTCGAGAATGCCACCCAGCGTCAGCTTGGCGGCGCGGATAGCTTTCTCGTTGTCCATCAGATTTCTCTCTTCTTGTTCCGCACCTGCATCGCCAGCTTGATGACGTCAGAGCTGTGCTGGCGCTGCTGCATGTCGATCTCATGCTGCATCCGCACCGCGTCGTTCATCTGGTCACGGTCGACGCGCATTTGCTCCAAGCGCAGGTCCTTCTCGCGGTCGAGATCGCGGTTCTCGTCGTTGATCTCGTCGCGGCGCATCGAGTGCTCAAGCTGGCGGGCCTTGTTCTGCTCGGCCATCATCTTGACCGGATCGGGACCGACCGCGCCGCCTTCTGCCTTGGCAACCTCGGGCCGCTGGGCCTTCAGCATGTCAGCCTGCGCCCGCATGGTGTCGGCGTCGGCCTTCTGCTTAGCGATCTTGATTTCCTCGATGCCCTTCATCATTTCCGGCGGCATCTGATTGCGCTCGGCTTCGGGCTTCAGGAACTGCTCGGGGTTCGACCAGCCGATGGCGCGCAGGGCAGCCTTGTCGACGGCGATGGGGTCATAGAGCTGGGGGCTTGCCGCCTGCAGCTGCTTCAGGGCCATGATCTTCATGACGCGCTGGGCGTGGCTGGAGGTGTTCGGGTCGGCCTGCGGGACCAGCTCGACGTCGTTTAGCGCGGCCAGCAACAGCTGTGGGCTCCACTCAACCGTGGGCTTGCGGTTTCGCTCCCAGAAGCTCTCGGGGTGCTCGCGGAAGCAGTCACGCAGGAGGCTAAACTCCTCGGCCTGAGCGGCATGCATGCGCTTGTGAACCGAGTTCAGGACCTTGGTGGCCTGCTCGATCATCGCCAAGGTGGTGCCGACCGGCGCATCAGCCCGGCCCTCGCCCACCTGCATCTCTGACGTGCCGCCGAGGCGCATGCCGGTGGAGGCAATATTCTCGGTCAACGCCATCAGGGCCTGAGACGGCTCCTTGTAAGGCAACGGCATGACGGCCTGACCGATAGGCTGACCACCGGTCTTGACCTGCGCAGCGCCGCCGGGTGGGATGCGGAAGATGTTGGTGTTCTGGCGCGATCCGGTGTCCGAGATCAGGAAGCCCGGGAAGTTGGCGTACATGCCCGCGTCCAGAAGCTCGCGCCACGCGGCCGTCACGGCGTTGGTGGTGTTGCCCAGAACGTGCAGAAGGCCGATGTCGTAGAAGCCAAAGCCCGGCACGAAGGTGTACTTCACGAAGGTCTTGCGCGGCTCAGGCATCTCAGCCGTGTCTTCATCGTAGTTCCGTACGATAGACAGGATTTGCCGCGACGACACGTCGATGGTCACGCGGTACGGGATTTCCAAGCCAGACGGCTTGCCTTTGTACTTGTGCTCAAAGCCCGGGATGTCGAGTTCGCAGTAGACCTCGTAAATCTCGCGGTCGCGGTCATCGGGGTTCAGCGTGTCGGTGCTGATACCCTGCTGGGCGGCCTTGGCCTCTTGGACGCTGTCCGGGCTGGACAGGAGCGGCGTTGCCAGTTCGACGTCACGGTACACGCCAAGGATTTGCAGGCGCTTCACGGTCGACGGCTTGAGGTACACGCGGTGCGTGACCCGCCGGGCGTTCGACAGGTCGGTGGCGGCGTTGTTGACGATCAGGTCGTCAGCGTCGACGCTCTCAGAGACCGGGCGGTTGCGCAGGGGGCAGTAGTAGACCTTTTTGAAGGACGTGCCGCCGAACCCCAGCAAGAGGAACATGCGGTCTGTGTCCGGGTAGTATTCGGTCGCGGTCGAGGTCAGGTAATGGTTGAAGTCCTTCTCGAAGGCGTCAGCCATCCGGTCACGCTCGGCCGAGCTGGTGTTGCCGTCGTCTCTGATCTTCACCGGGCCGTCAGTCGGCAGCATCTCAGAGCGAGCGTTGGCTTGGAAGCGCAACACGGCTTCCTGCAAGAGCGGGTGCCGGACCTTGGACATGCCTTCGACCGGCGCACCGTCGTTGCTTCCTTGGATACCGGGTAGCTCGATCTTGAGGCCCAGAAGCTTCATGCCCTGCGCCCGATCCTCGACCCACTCCTTGCGGCTCATCAGGTCGTCATCGATCCCGCGCAGGAGGTCTTCGGCGATGGAGCCTAGCTCCATGTCGGAGATGTCATCAACGAGGTTGTCAAACCAGCCCGACGGACCCTTCTCTTCGCTGTCCTCGATGGGCTTGCCGTCAAGCGAGACGGTGATCGATCCGTCGCCGTGGTCGATGCGAAGAAGCGCGCCGTCCTGATCGAACTCAGGGACATCCGCCTCCTCGTCAGCGTCAGCGACGGTCACATCCATCGGGCCGATTGCTGCGTCTTCAGTGTCATCTTGGAGCCGAACGGCAGGGCTCAAGCCGGGAACGAGCGACATATCATGGTCCCTTCAGGGGTATGGTTTGGGGCGATCTTATCAGGTCGCCTTCATTTCTTCCAGTAGAAGGTACGCACCGGCAAGGTAGTTGATCGCACCCAGCAATTCGCGCTGTGCGGCGTCTGGCTCCATGCGGCTGGCCTCCTGCGCCTTCTTGATGGCCTGACCGAGGCAAAAGCCGTGACCGACCATGCGGCCGATCTCCAACATAGGCTGCCGGTCGAAGGGTTTATCGTTCGCGTGGCGCTCTTTGCCCTTGCCGTTCGCGGACTGATCCAAGGCCAGATCGAGGACGCGGCGCAGGGGCTGGTAACCGTCGTCGGGCATGTCTTCCCACTTAGCCATTGATCGCCTCCACGGGGTTGTCTTCTTGGTTTTGATACTTTCCATCGTACGATGCATTGTGCACGGTGTGGTGGAAAATCACCTGCGCGATGCCAGCGCCTGCCGGGATCAGCAGGAAGTCCGACCCGTGATAGACCAGCTCGAGGGTCAGAAAGCCCTTCCAGCCGGGCTCGATCACAGTGTTGAAGACGGACAGACCCCGCCGGGCCCATGTGCTCTTGTCGTGCACGATGCCAACAAGGTGGGTCGGCATGTCGAACTCTTCGATGGCCGAGGCAATGCAGAACCGCCCAGCCCGAGACACGTCATCGACGTACACATGCGGGCCGGTGTGGCCCTGCCGAAACTCGATTGTCTGCTTGAGGCGGATGTCATAGCCCGCCTCGCCGAGGCCGTGCGACACGCCGAACATCCTCTCCTTGGTGGGCAGCATGTTCTTGATAGGCGCAGCCTCAAGGAGGGATTTGCCGTTGAGGATCATGGTTACACCTTGCCCTGCAGAGCTTCGGTGACGCGCCCCTGATTGACATGGAACAGGGCGGCGACTTGTTTGACGGACGCCCCCGGGTTTTCTTTGAGGTGACGCCGGATGTCGACTGCCAGTTCGGGTGTCAGCACATCGCTTTCGACCTTGGCCCGGCGCGGCTTGACGGTCTCGCGGGTCATGTTTGACAGCGCCACCTCTATCGTAAGGATCGCGTTCTCAATGGCCTTTGCCATTTGTTTCTCGGTCACACCCGCCCCTTGGTGGGCGCGCAAAGACTTGATGGTGTCGCGCAGTACGGCCCGCGCCCATGGAATGTCGCTGCTCATTTTTACCTCTCAGTTCACGGTCATGGTTTCTTGTTCGCGCAACACCCAGTCGCTCTCAGTGGCGATCCGGATGACCCGCACGATGGTGTTCAGCATGCTGGACGAGGCCTCGAGATTGTCCAAGAAGACAACCGTGCCGTGCTCGTTGAAGATACGAATTGTCTCTCTCACACTGTCGAGGTCGTCGATCACCTCGCCCTGCGGCAGCTTGCCAGCCAACTCCGCCTCGATAGGGCCTGTCGGCCCAAAGGCGAAGAACGGCAAAATCTCACCGGTCGGCGTGAACTCAGTGATACCGGCGGTGAAGGCGGCGGTCTTGCCACCCAGCAGAATGATACTCAAAGGTCGCCTCCCAGCTCTTTGACAAATCTCTGGATACCCTCGCGAGCTGCGTCGTCGTCATTGGGGTTCCACGCATCGTACACGCGGACGATGCCCTCGTGCTCGCCCCTGCCGGTGACGGTAACAGTGACAACAAGCAAACCGGTCTCGCACCGGTCGATGGTGGCATCGCATAGTACGCGCTTCATGGGATGTGGCCTCCTACATCTTCAGGGGCGATAAATTCACATTCCCGCTGTGATGTCAAATGCCATAGAGCGAGGTGTCGGTGTTGCCGGTAAACTTCTGGACGTCTTCAAGCTCGGCCATGCGCTCGGGTGCGCGGGTCAAGAGGCCGATCTGGCGTAGGTGGCCCACGCTCATCGAGACGGTGTCGACAAGGTCATCGTTCTTGCCCTTGGGGAAGACCGAGCACTGCCGGATCACCAGCTCGGCCCAGTCCTTGTCCGGGGCATAGACCATGCCCTCGGCGAAGATGTGCTGGACGGCATACAGGCGGGCCATCTTGTCGAGGGTCTTGGGGTCGTACATCTGCACCCCGAAGTCCTCGCTGGCCATCAGGCGGCGCACTTCCTGCGCCACGCTGTGACCGGCGGCCTTGTTCTCGATCAGGAGCTTGTCGACCTTCATGCGGCTGCAGGTCGACATGACCTTCTCGGCCAGCTCGTGCAGCTCCAGCTTGGCCTGCCATGCGTACATCAGCATAAGCTTCGGCACCGGCCCGAGGCTCTCGGACTGGTAGCTGGTGCGCAGTTCAATGGTCCGGCCGTACCGGTCGACCGAACGTGTGGCCTGCACCTCATCAGACCCGGAGAACACGCCCCAGACGGTCAGGGCGCTGAAGTCGTTCTCGGCCTTAGTGGTGTACGCGGTGTCGAGGCTGGCGATGACGTACTCGATGCCCGGGTATTCCTTGCGATCCCACAGCTGCCACCAGTGGTCTTTGATGATACCTCCGCCGCGAGGCTCAGGCTGCTGCTGGAACTGGCCCGCTGTAGCGTACGGACCCATCGCCGCTTCATCCCGGTCGACCACGTCCTCAGGGAAGCGGTCAGGGAATAGCAGCTCACCCTCTTCTTCGCGCGGATCGGCATAACCAAGCATGGTGGCGCTGGCCCGGGTCGGGTCATAGCGCATGGGCAGCATGATGTGGTCATAGCCCATGGCGTTCGACAGGATCACGCCCGAGACGTCTTCCTCGTGCAGGCGCTGCATCACCACGACGATGGCCGATCTGTCGGGGTTGTTCAGGCGGCTTGTGACGGCCTCCTTAAACAGCTGGGTCACCGTGTTGCGCTGCGCATCGCTGTTCGCGCCGCTGACGCTGTGCGGGTCGTCGATGATGACGCGGTCGCCGCGATAGCCGGTGATGCCTTCAAACGCGCAGGCCTGTCTCGAGCCAGTCGCGGTGGTTTCGAACTTGCCCTTGGCGTCCTGATCCGGCGTCAGCTGGACGGTGTCGCCCCAGTGCCCCTGATACCACTCGGACTTGATGAGGCGGCGCATCTTGACGCTGTCGCGCAGCGCAAGCTCTTGGCTGTGGCTGGCGCAGACGTACCGCATGTACGGCATCTTGCGCGGGCCCCACTCCCACGAGGGCCAGAAAACGCCGATCAGCAGCGACTTCATGGTGCCGGGCGGCACGTTCACCAACAGGCGGTTGTAGAACCCGCCGTCATCGAACTGGTGGCCGTCGGTGATGGCCTCGAGGTGCGCGCAGATGAAGTCGATGTGCCAGCCGTGGGTGTACGGCTGGCCCGGTTCGATCACATGCCACGCGGCCTTCACAAACTCGGCAAGCGAAAGCTCACACTTCCGCTTCTCGATGACCTTCATTAGGGCCTCTGGGTCGACCGCAAAGGGGAGATCAATCTTTCCCAAGCGACTTCTGCAACGCAGCTCCCAGAACCTCCAGCTCATCAAGCGAGAGGTTCGACACATCCAGTTGCTGAGACGTCTTAATGGCAGGCATGTCGTCAGCACCACCAACGGCGACCTTGTTGCCATAGACCTTCGGACGCAGCTTCTCAGCCCACCAGCGGCGCTGTTCCAGCTTCAGCTTAGACCGCGCCACGGCGACGTTGTTTTGCTCGGTCCTGATGATGTTGCCGTCTTTGTCCTTGATGTCGATGCGGTCAGACTTGTCGTTGTCAGCGATATCGAGCATCTCATCGGCCAATATTTCGGCCTGCATTTCACGAGCGCGCGTGTACTTGCGCGCAAAATCTTCATCGGCGGCGAGCCACCTGATAACCGTAGAGATGTTCGGCATACCATTTTCAGCGCAAATCCCCCGCAGGCTTTCCCCGCAGGCGATGCGTGACAGGATGTCGTCTTCCAGTTCATTGGTTCGTATGGTCGGGCGCGACATTGTGAGCCTCTCATGTTGATTGCCCAAAGGTACACCGACCGAGAGGGCTTGTCGAGTTTGGCCTCTCAGGCGCGTCCGATCTTCTCGAGCGCCTTCTTTACAGCGGCCTCGCTGCAAGACCACACCGCGTTGCTCGGCTTCTTGGTCGCACGAACCTTCGGCACCTTGGTGTCTTGGAGAACGCCATAGTCCCCGAAGAAGGGCGCGTCGTTCAGCGGCAGAACCACCCCGAAGCGCTCGCATGCAGCATCCACCGACTTGCGATGCAGGCCATAGTACCGGGCCGTTTTCGTCACCGTCCAGTTCCGCTCGCATGCGGCCTTCATCATGTCGATTGAGATGCGTTTTCCACCGGCCATTGGTCTTGTCCTTTGATGATAAGTTTTACTGTTCTGCCCGAGAAAAATGCCCAGCCGCGAGGCTGGGCTAAGTCAAGGCAGGCGATCCCATGGAGAGGTCGTGGGGTAACAATATCGCGAATTATTACCCCTGTGAAGCACCTTGTTCTCGGCAGGGGCGCGGTGACCCACCGGTGCGCAGAGGGACAGAAGTGCTCGGTGCGCGGTCGTTTTAAACGCGTCACCGCCGGACCCATATATTTTGAAATTTGGTGAAAACCCCCTGACACCCCCATTTTTACAAACTCACCCCAAACCACCCCCTTAGGACTTATCACTGCACACTGCACACTTTTCCTATACTTTTTCTCTCCTTAGGTAGAAAAAAGAAAAGAATTTTAAGGGGTTAGAGAAAAAAACATCCGGTGCGCAGTTAAGGTGCGCAGTGGAAACCACCACGCACCTTTCCGGCCTTAGTGCGCACCCATCAGGGTTCATCGACGAATTCTTCGCCGCCCTCGTGCCACTTGCGCACTCGACCCTTCGCCTCCTCGTCGCTCATCGCGTTCTTGTTGAACCAGACGTAGTGCAGAGACCCGTTGACCTTCATCCGCTTCTTGGTGACCTGCGTGTACCCGAGTTCGCGCAAAATGCCCGCCACGACACGCCCCTGCGGGAGAGTGCCACCCTCCATTGTGACGCACCGGTTCAGGTATGTGATGTCCAGCAAAGAGGCGCTGACAATCTCGCAGGCGTGGTCTTCAACCGCCTCTTCAACGGCCTGACGGTCATCAGAAACATTCGCCTCGCGCATCTCCAACAGGCCCCCGGTCACGGGTGCGCGCCCCGTCGGATCGAAGTCAGCTGACAGCTTACGGTCCAACAGGAAGCGACCAATCGCGTCGATACGCCGCTCGCTCTCACCAAACAGCCGCGAAAAATAATCGGCCGCCTGATCCCGCCCACCATGCTGCGTGAACAGGTCTTCCTGCCGCCGGTGCCGGGTAAAGATCACGCAGTACCGCCGGTCGTTATCCGACATCGGGACAGCGTCTTGGTGGTTGGTCGTCATCAGGTAGGACGCAAAGTTTGGCGCGTGATACCGGGTCGCGCCCTTGGGCTCCACAGCGATACTGTCGTTCGAGATCATCGGCTTCAGCTGATCCAGCACCCGCCACTTGTTGGTGCCGCTGATCCGGATTTCCTCGATGCCGATCAGGCGAGACCCTACGGCCCAGTCATTGAAGGGCCGCTCGATCATGCTGGTGTTGATGACGGTGACGTTCCGGCCCATGAGAAGCTGCAGGACGTGGAAGAAGTACGTCTTGCCGTTCCCCTCGATCCCCCAGATCAACATGCCCCACTTCACACGCTTGCCGGGGTTCGCGTAGACGTAGGACATAAAATCGATCAATAAATTTCCCTCGCGGATGTCGGAGACGCTGTTGCGGACGTGCTGCACGAACATGTCAACAACCGCCTGCCCATCAGGGTCACCGTCGAGCGTGTCGGCCGGATCGATCCCGCTGTCGTGGTAGATGTTGACGTGATCCTTGCCCTCGGTGTTGAAGAGCTTGGGCATACCGGGCCAGTACATCCCCCGGACCACCGTCGGAATTCGAACGATGTTCAGGGCGAAGACCGCCGCATCCATCTCCAGAGCCACGCACTCGGGCATCCGGTCATACTTTGCGCGGAAAGCCTCGCGCTTGATCGCATAGTCCGAGACGGCTGTGTTGATGAACACGCAATCAGCCTCGCCGTACACCCAGCCCTCAAGCCACTCGGGTGTTTCCACTGTGGAGACCTCGCCGTCACCGTCAGCGGGGCGCTTTCCCCGGAGCGGCTTAAAGGACGACTTCACCTCACGCAGACCCATCCCAGCGTCTTTCGCGTAGCCATCGTAGACGATTTTTGCTAGAAGGGAGCGGATGTCTGGGGAGAGCTGGACCTCGTTGAGCGCCTGCACACGCTTCTTGAACGCCGAGTAGGTCTGTCTGTCGCAGACTTGCTCGGCCTCTTTTTCGAGGGACAGGGCGACCGGGCTTGCCGCGTCGACCGTGATGGCCCGAGTGCCGCCCGCAGCCGCGATGATCGAGGCCATGGTGACCGGGTTCGACCGACCCCCAAAGCTGCGCCACTTGACGCGCATGTGCTTGAGATCGTGCTTGCTGCTTTCCGAAGACCACTTGACCCAAGTGCTGAAGCCATTGCCCTCGGTCTGGTGGTAGATCGCCATGCCAACCTTGAGCCACTGATCGTAATCAAGACCCTCGGCCTGATAGGTCTCAAGGAGAGACATCATGGCGTCATCCGACATGTCGATGGGGCGCGAGGCGACGGCGATCTCGAGATCGTCAGCCTCTTCGCTGTTGCGCACCGAGCCGAAGGTGATGCCGCCCTCAACAACCTCAGGGACTGACCACGGGTCGCCGCCCTGCGACAGCTTCCAAGGCTCAACCCCATGACGATGCGAGGCTAAAAACATGATCTGGTTGACAGTGTAGGAGCAATCATCCAGCCCCTCGAGGTCGATTGCCTCGCGGATTTGGTCCACGACACCGGGGTACTCGGCCGGGCTGACCGGGCGCGAGAGCGGGACGAACACGCGAAAGCGCGGAGCCTCGGGGGTGTGGCGGAAGGTGGTGTAGGCCGCAAAGGCGCAGTCCAAGCCCAGCGACAGGGCCAGCTCCACGTCATCCATTGTGGTCCCGGCGGGCAGGTCATCATAGTCCAAAGACGCCATAGTGCGGCAGGCGATGTTCTCGGCCCGGCCCACGGTCTCATCCTCGCGCAGGCCACCGACGACAGCCGCCCGGCGGACGCTCTCCTCCTTGGTGGCGTAGCCGACCGACTTGGACACGCCCTCGGCGAAATCATCCCACTCGACTTCGCGGGTCTCGGCGTGGGCGAAATTCTTGCAGTAAGTGAATTTAAGCATCATCGCCGCCCACCTTCGCGTTGTTGCGCAGACTGTCGATCACCTCTTGAGGATCGAAGCGGTAGTGACCACTGGGCAGCTTGATCGCGGGGACTGCACCCGCGTTCGCCAAGTCGATCATCTTGTTTTTACTGACGCCGATGATTTTAGCCATCTGCATGGAACTCAACATCTGAAGCCCCTTCCTTGTTGACACTCAACAGATCAACACATATCGTGACGAAACGCAACAGAAGGAATGCTAAAATGCTAGAACATAAACTCGAAGCCCTGACCGCAGCCATCGAGGCGCTCACCGCAGCCCTCTCGGCCTTACCGGCAAGCGCACCGAAGCAGGATACGGCCCCCAAGGCTCAGGTCACCGAGGTCCTTGAGACGAAGACCGAAGCACCCCCGGAACCCAAGCCCGCACCGGCCCCGTCGACCGGGCCCACCGATCAGGACGTCAAGGACCTGACGTTGGCACGTTCGCGCGAGGGTCACAAGGACGCGATCCGCGAAAAGCTGAGCGAGTTTGGTGCCAAGAAGATCGGCGACCTCAAAGGCTCGCAGCCGACCGAGTTTTACGATTGGCTGAAAACGCTGGAGGACAACTGAGATGGCGGCTCACGCGAAGCTTGGTGCGTCTAACGCGCACCGCTGGCTCAACTGCCCGGGCAGCGTCAGCGCCGAAGAAGGCATCCCCAACACCAGCAGCCCCTTCGCCGAAGAGGGGACGACAGCTCACGAGCTGGCCGAGCAGACCCTGAACATGGCCCACCTCCCGCCAGAGGACGTCGATGTCAAAGACTGGGCCCCCTACGCCACAGCCAAGTCCAATGAGTTTCTTGATCTCTACGAGGATCAGGAAATGGCCGACTTCGTCCGGCTGTATGTTGAGCACGTCAACGCTCTCGCCGTCGACGCTGACGCTCTCGATATAGAGATGCGGGTCAGCTACGAGGAGTGGGTGCCGGGCGGGTTCGGGACGGCCGACGCAATCATCGTGAAGGGGGAAACCCTCCACATCTGCGACCTCAAGTACGGCATGGGTGTTCGCGTCGACGCGGAAGAAAACCCTCAGGCCATGCTCTACGCCCTCGGGGCGCTGACCATGAACGAGATGATCTTCGACATCGAGCGCATCCAAATCCACATCATCCAGCCGCGCCTCGATCACATCAGCCAGTGGGAGATCAGCGTACCGGACCTCTTGCGCTGGGCCGAGTGGGTCAAGCAGCGGGCGGAAGATGCCCTCGAGGCCGACGCGCCCCGGGTCCCGGGCGAGAAGCAGTGCCGGTTCTGCCGGGCCAAGGCGTCTTGCGCTGCGCTGCAGAAGATGACGCAGGACGTCATCATGGCGGACTTCGACGATCTGGACAACGCCCCGAAGGCCAACACCCTGACGGACGCCCAGATGCGCCGTGCGCTTGAGGCCAAGCCCCTGATCGAGGGGTGGCTGGGTGCGGTCGAGGGTCTTGTGAAGGATCGCCTTACCAACGGTGAGGGCTTCCCCGGCTACAAGCTGGTCGAGGGCAAGAGCAACCGCCAGTGGGCGGACGTTGAAGAGGCGGAGCAGGTTTTGGGTGACCTGATTGGCCCAGAAGCGTCCCACACGCGCAAGATCATCAGCCCCGCGCAGGCCGAAAAGGTGCTGGGCAAGAAGCGGGTCGGCGAGATCGCCGATCTGATCGTCAAACCCACCGGAGCCCCGACCCTTGCGCCCGAAAGCGACAAGCGTCCGCCGATCAACATCAGCGCCAGTGATTTTTTATCTTGCGTTGACGACCAGTTTGGTGAAGAGTGAACCCGCTGCGTAGACAGCAATAAACGCCAGAACGGAGAACCAAAATGGCAAAGATCAAACTCTCGAACGTCCGCCTGTCCTT
>Ga0315907_10004738_pt1 | contig 15126 bp, 12 predicted proteins | sample LakEriMetagenome_3_FD_203525 | JGI IMG/M metagenome (GOLD analysis project Ga0315907, IMG submission 203525) | Freshwater fungal communities from buoy surface, Lake Erie, Ohio, United States - Buoy 12 MA123 | ecosystem: Environmental > Aquatic > Freshwater > Lake > Lake biofilm | place: USA... | reverse complement strand
CATTGTTTTTGGCGATTTCTTGTTGGATTTTATTCGATAGCAAGGGAGGAGTTTTTTTTGCTCAGGAACGGGTCGGGAAGAATGGAAAAGCATTTCGATTATGGAAGTTCAGGACTATGCGCCCACAGGCTGAAAAATCAGGACAGCTGACTGTGGGGGCCAAGGATTCCAGAATCACGGGTGCTGGTTATTACCTGCGGAAGTTTAAGATTGATGAGTTACCCCAGTTATGGAATGTTCTATTGGGTGACATGAGTATAGTTGGTCCTCGTCCGGAGGTTCCGCGATATGTTGCCTTGTACACTTCGCAACAGAAAGAAGTACTGAGCATTCGTCCCGGAATTACCGATTACGCATCACTCCGTTATTTCGAAGAGAGTGAATTATTGGCTAAATCTGATAACCCGGAAGAGACTTATATACGGGAGATTATGCCAGCGAAGCTGGCGTTAAATCTGCAATATGTTCGAAGTCACAGCATGCTGGGCGATTTGTCTATTATCGTTCAAACGGGCATGAGGGTCATCAAAGCTTAAGGGCCGACCAAATTGAGGTAGGGATATTTCGTCGCCAATCGTAATTCTAGTGAAAGAAGTGTATTTTGCACCTCTATTTTGAAACCACGAACAATACAGTTATGAGAATTTTTACGTTCACTTTTTTAGTAGTCTTTGGTTTGGATTTGTGCGCACAGCAAGAGCCTTTTGGCTATGAATGGTCGGCAGCACAACTTCAGCAACTGCCGTTGTCTGAATTGGCAACGTTTAATCATGAGCAATTGCTGGAAGAGGATAGTCGAATAGAAAAGGCAGGAGGACGAACCAACATAGGACGAATCATACCTGTAAACTTAGATGAACAAACAGCAGGCGTTTGGACTGGTCTTGCCAATGGTGACCGCATGTGGCAATATCGCTTTCGCACCGCAGGAGCGAAGGGTGTATGTGTGTATTTCGATGGGTTATCTATTCCTCAAGGGGCCGTCATGTTTTTGTACAGCATAGACAGAAAGTCGTTTGTGGGTCCATTCACGGTGGAAGATTGTGATGCCCACGGTTATTTTATGATGGGTGAAGTATTGGGCGACGAGGCGATATTGGAGTACTACGAGCCAGCTGCTGTGGTTGGTGTCCCCAATATCGGAATCCAGTCTGTGAGTCATATGTACCGCTATGTCTACGACTATTCTGATTACTCCACTGAGGAGAGCTCACGTGCATCTGATTTTTGTGAGGTAGATGTGAATTGTCCCGAGGGGGCTGAATGGGTTCCCCAGCGCGATGCAGTTGTCCGCTTGCTCATCAACGACGGAGCGGGCCAAGGACTTTGCTCGGGTAGTATTGTGAATACAACAGCTCGCGACTGTCGCAATTACTTACTAACGGCATTGCACTGTGGTGTAGGTGTCTCAGATGACGAATGGTTGCTGTGCACTGTTCGATTCAAGTACCAGAAAAGCGGATGTGATACCGGAAGCGCCCCCAGTACGAGTAACAGGGTAGGGGTATTCCACTTGGCCGATAGCAATGACGGCGGGGGCAACAGTGGATCGGATTTTCTATTACTGGAGATGGAAGATACTCCACCTGCCAGTTACAATGTCTATTATGCGGGTTGGGATTCGAGCAGCGATACACCCTCGGATGTGGTCTGCATCCATCATCCTGCCGGTGATGTAAAGAAGATTTCTACCGCAACCAATATTGTTTCCGGCACGTGGGGTGCCCCAGGCTACCATTGGAGAGTGACCTGGATGGAGACGGAAACAAATCACGGCGTTACTGAGGGTGGCTCTTCCGGCTCCCCCATTTTCAATGAAAACAAGCGTATTGTAGGCCAGTTGACCGGTGGAGGCTCGTATTGTACAAGCCCTAATGCGCCGGACTTTTATGGAAAGATGGACAAAAACTGGGACGACAACCCGAATTCCGCTACACAGAAATTGAAAGAATGGCTCGATCCTATTGACACCGGTGAGTTGTTCATGGACGGTGCATACCTGGATGCCAATAATGCAACTCAGCCTTGCATACCCTTGAGCATCGACGAGCGTGAAATAGCGTTTTCGGATGTTCAGATTTTCCCGAGTATTGCCGACGACGTATTGAATGTTCGTTGTTCAGATTTCCGTCGATTGAAGGAGTACAGAGTCTTTAATGCACATGGGGCAGGGGTTTCAACCGCGGCAATTCGCGCCGAAAGTGAGCAATTGTCATGTTCTAACCTTGCATCCGGCGTCTATTTCATCACGTTTATTGCTGAAAACGGCTCGCACCTTACCAAGAAATTTGTTGTGGAGCATCGTTAAATAAATCCTCCGAGGTTGGAGACTTTCAGCCTCGATTTTGGTGTCTTTTCAGAAAAAGCGTTTACATTTGACCCAAACCCGAAAACAATGAAATTTGAAGTTATCCAAAAAGATAAAGTAGCAGTGATTGCTTCCAAGGTAGAAAAGCTGGATGCGCTGCATGCTCCTGAATTGAAAAGTGAAATCGTGATGATGAATAAAGAGGGACACAAAAACCTCATTATAGATTTGACAGAGACACGCTATATCGACTCCTCGGGTTTGAGTGCCCTGTTGGTTGGCAATAGGCTTTGTCGCGACTCCAACGGTACATTCGTGCTTTGCGGACTGCAGGATGGTGTTAAGAAGTTAATTGCTATTTCACAGCTTGAGAGTGTGTTGAAAATCACGCCTACTCAGAACGAGGCTGTTGATTTGGTTTACATGGAAGAAGTTGAACGCGAAATCTAAACGATCTGACTTATGAAGAAAATTCTACTTTCAATCTTTGCAATCTGTTCGATAATAGGTGCCACTGCTCAGTGTAACCCGAGCGACCACGATTTTGGTGATGTGACCTATGGCGTATTTCCGGATGTTGCGGCAGGGCTTGCGTCAGGCTGTTTGAATGAAAATTATGAGCAGATTATTTATTTTCTTGTTCCCAGCGACGCTGGCGACATTGATCCATTGTACGCAGGAGTTCCTATTACCAATATCACGCTAGTTGATATTACTTACAACGATGGACTAAGTATAACCGAACTCGGTTTAGAGTTGGGTTGTAATCCTGCTAATTGCACGTTTTCGGCCGGAGGACAATACTGTGGTACAGTTACCGGAATTCCTAACCAAGCGGGTGAGTTTCCCGTGAGCATTGACGTATTGGTTTCGGCATCGCTGGCAGGTTTCCCTCTCGAGTTACCTTATTCCTTTCCGGGATATACATTTACGGTTACCGATTGTGCTAACCCCAATAGCGTAGATGAAATACAGTCTGTTTTTGAATTGGGAGCGGTTACACCAAACCCAGCTAATCAATTGGCTCGTATCCCGTTTACCTTGACCAGTAATGAAAAGGTAGATTTTACGATGGTGAATATGGTTGGAGAGCGTGTGATGAACCGATCGTTTATGGGTAAACGAGGGGAAAACACGATGAACCTCGATATTGCTGAATTGCCCGCAGGCATCTACTTATACACCTTACAAAGTGGCAGCAAGAAGTCGACTCGTAAAATGGTCATTCAACACTAAGATTTTTGCTTTAAAGAAAATGCAAGCCGTCCCGTAACTTCGGGACGGTTTTTTTTTATGATATTCGAAGTAACCATATTAGGCTGCGGTGCAGCGGCTCCCACGGGAAAGCACAGCCCTTCGGCTCAGGTGCTCAATATCCATGACAAGTTGTTTCTAGTTGACTGTGGAGAAGGTACCCAGATGCAAATGAGAAAATTTAAAATCAAAATGCAGCGCATTCATGAGGTATTTATCTCTCATATGCATGGCGATCATTACTTAGGATTGATGGGATTTATCTCAAGCATGCATTTATTGGGTCGAAAGGCGAAACTCACGGTGTATGGACCGCCTGAATTGAAGGAAATCCTTGAAATGCAGCTCAAAGCATCTCAGACATTTTTGGAGTACCCGCTTGAAATCGTTGCTTGGTCGCCAAGCGAGAAGCAATGCATTTATGACGACAAATCGCTGCGAGTGTGGTCGTTTCCGTTAAAGCATCGCATTGATTGTTGCGGCTTTCTTTTCGAGGAGAAGGAGCGTAAGCCGAAAATTACGAAGACCTCCATTGAGCAATATGGTTTGATACCGAGTCAGATTATTCAGTTAAAGAACGGAAATTCTGTTGTCTTGGAAAATGGGGAATCTTTGCCACCGGAAACAGTTTGTGAAGAACCGGAACCTCCGAAGAGTTATGCCTATTGTTCGGATACAGCATACAGCGAGAAGGTAATCAGTGCAGTAAAAGGATGCACAACAATCTATCATGAGTCAACTTTTCTAGAATCAGAGGCAGAGCGTGCGAAAGCCACATTTCATAGCACAGCCAGGCAAGCTGCAACTGTGGCGCAGCAGGCAGGGGCAAAACGATTATTGCTGGGGCATTTTAGCTCTCGATATGCCATGGACGATGACTTCAAAAAAGAAGCAGAGTCCATTTTTAAAACTGTGAGTTTGGCCAATGAAGGTGCCGTTTTCACTGTTCACTAAAAGATTAGATCATCTCCACTTGCCTTGCGACTTTCTGTAAAATTTCGAATACCGTTTCAGCCATTACGTTTTCACTGTCGAGCGTAGGATTGATTTCCGTGAACTCGAGACAACACGTGCGTTCATTTTGCAGTAATTCCAAAATTAAGTCGGCTGCTTCACGCTCATTGATTCCACCTTTTACCGGTGTACCGGTACCTCGGCTTACCGTTGGATCCATGGAGTCAACGTCAAAGCTGATGTATATGCGGTCGCAGTGACTAAGGTATTTCAATAGCTCGCGACTCAACTTGGTAACACCTGTTTTACGAACTTCATTGGTAGTAACCACTTTTACCTTGTTCTTTTTGATGAGCGCAGCCTCCTGTTCTTCAAAGTCGCGTAAGGTGATGTAGATGAGATCGCGATATTCAATTTTTGGTGCGACATCGCCTACGTTTTTCAACATTTCCCACAACTCAATAACCTCATAGTCGATGTCATTGACCTTTTCTTCGATATTGTCTTCATTAAGAGCTGTCGATAGCGGCATACCATGCAAATTGCCGCTGGGAGTAGTGTAGGGGCTATGCAAATCGGCGTGAGCATCAATCCATATTACGCCCAGTCGAGATTCCGGATAGGCCATTTTGATGCCCGCAATAGTTCCGCCTGCACTGCTGTGATCTCCGCTTATGAGGAGAGGAAAACGACCATCGCGCAAAGTGTCGCGCACTGCAGCACCTACCCGTTCGTACATTTTAAGCACGCTGCGAATGTGACGGGCATAACGACTGCCCGGTGGAAGGTGCAGTGCTTGATTGTCGTTTGGTATTACGATAGACTTGTAGTTGCGAAAAAACTTAGAACGGAAGTCTAGTGCGGCAATTTTCACGGCCTCAATTCCCAGACTTGCACCGCGTGTACCGGCGCCTACTTCGCTCGGAACTTCTATTAGTCGGATGTTCTTTTCTCGTTTCGTGGTCATGTGTCAAATGTAAACTTTAAAAGACGTTAGCGAATGCAAGAGTGCGTGAACTTTTCATTTATGAAGTGTTGATGTGATGTAAATTCGTCGAATAATAAACATACGAATGAAGTCATTATTAATTCCGGCATTGGCAGCGCTTTCACTACAGGCATTTGCTCAAACCGCTTGTATGAATGGAATAGCAGGAAATTATCCCTGTCGCAACATGGACTTGATGAAGTTCATGACCTTGCAGGAATGTGGATGCGATCCAAACGGCAATACCAATGATGTTTGGGGTTGGGTGAGTCCTTCGTCCGGTAAGGAATACGCTATTTTAGGTTGTGCCGATGTCACATCGTTTATTGATGTTACAGATCCTGTTAACCCCATTCTTATCGGCACACTTCTTACGCACTCAGTGAGCAGTCTCTGGCGCGATGTGGAGTCTCATGGCAATTGGCTCTACATAGTGAGCGAGGCGCAAGGTCATGGCATGCAGGTTTTCGACTTGACACAATTGGATGGAGTCGCAAATCCGCCTGTTGCATTTGAAGAAACTGCGCACTATGATCAGTTCTCCAACAGCCATACGGTAAATGTTGATCCCGTTTCGGGATATGTGTATGCCTATGGCACCAATACGTATAATGGTGGTGAACATATTGTAGATGTTTCCGATCCGCTCAATCCTGTTTTAGCCGGTGGCTATGATGGAAGCGGATACACGCATGATGGTTTTGCATGGACCTACGACGGTCCTGATTCAGATTATACAGGTCGTGAGATTGTGATTGCCTGCAACGGCAGATCCAATAGCGACAATGACAAGTTGGTTTTTGTGGATGTTACCGACAAAACAGATTGCCAGCTTATTGGCGAGTACAACTTCAACGGACAAGCAACTACCGGCTATTTCCACCAAGGTTGGGTTACGAAGAACAAAAAGTTCTTCCTGATGAATGATGAGCTGGATGAGATGGCCTTGGGGAATGATCAGCAGCCCTATGGAACACGCACTCACATTTTCAATATCACGAATTTGGATAATGTAACCTATCAAGGCTTTTATGAAGGAACAAGTCCAGCCATTGATCATAATCTATACACGCACGACCAGTTTGTGTACGAGAGTAATTACAGAAGCGGTGTTCGGGTTCTTGACGCCATTCGCGTGGGTTCGTCGGTGTTAAGTGAAGTGGCTTTTTTTGATTTGTATCCGGAAAACGACAACGCACAATTCTCCGGAACCTGGAGCAACTTCCCTTATTTACCCAGCGGACTTGTGTTAGCCACGAGTATGTATGATGGTTTTTTCATCATGAAGCCTACCATTATAACCACATCGCAAGACAGTTGGGATTTGTGCAGCACTGATGATGTTGTCTTTGACATTGATATTAATGCTGAACTCGCATTTCCATTGACTATTGGTTTGGATGGGCTTGGAGGTGCCACTGCCTCAGCAGCGACAATTAATAGCCAGGGAGTGACCACGATCACGATTACGGGTATCTCAACACTGAGCCCCGGAAACTACACGCCGAATCTTCTGCTCATCAGCAATTTTGGAGAACAGTATGAAATTCCGCTTGAAGTGAATGTGTGTAATACGATCAACGTTTCTGAAACGCTTCCGACTGAATTGACTGTATACCCTAATCCTGCGCACAATGAATTGCAGGTTCAATTGGCAAATCCGGTTGAAACCATGGAACTATTCGATGCTATGGGTAAGCGTGTGTTGACCATTCCGACGAACAATCAGCGTTCTCTGAAAGTGGATGTGCGCTCATTGGCTGCAGGTGCCTACACCTTGAAGGCCGGGGATGAAGCTGTGAGAGTGGTTGTGGCTCGATAGCCTCGACTTCGCTCGGCTGCGGCCTGACTTCTCTCGGCGACTTCAGGGCTTCGCTTTGCTCGTGCAGGCCCCCGAGTTCAGCACCTATGTCACTATTTCACTTCTTCAACCCAATCCGCTACAAATACATTTGTATCGCGTGTGCGTCCATTGTGTCGGTTGCTGCACCAGGATACTTTTTTACCGTCAGGCGAGAACATGAGGAATGAGTCGAATTGAGTGTCGAACGTAATCTGCTCAAGGCCTGTCCCATCCACATTAATCATGAAGATGTTGAATGGGAAACCCATCTTGCTTTTGTGGTTGCTGCAAAACAGAATACGCTTTCCATCAGGATGGAAATAGGGAGCCCAATTGGCATTTCCCAGATTGGTAACTTGGCGAACGTTGCTACCGTCAGCATTAGCGACGAAAATTTCGAGGTTGGTAGGTTCTACCAAATCACGTTGAAGCAATTCACGGTATTTCTTGATGTCATCGGGAGTAGAGGGCCGAGATGCACGCCAAACAATTTGTGAGCCGTCAGCAGAAAAGGCTGCTCCTCCGTCGTAGCCAAGAGTGCTTGTTATCTGTTTTAATCCGCTGCCGTCTATATTCATCATCCATAAATCGAGATCTCCTGAGCGCGTGCTGGTAAAGATTATTTTATCTCCTTTGGGCGACACGGTAGCTTCCGCATCGTAGCCGTTTTCGTTCGTGTATTGTTTGATCGTTTGGCCGCTCATATCGGCTTGAAAAATGTCGTATTCAGGGTAGATGGGCCAAACATATTTGCCGCTTTCTTTTATGGGTACAGGTGGACAGCTATCCATTGCTAGGTGCGTACTGGCATAGAGCACAGAATTGTTGTCGGGCATGAAGAAAGCACACGTTGTGCGTCCATTGCCGGTTGAAATGAGCTTGCGCTTTGAGCTGTCCGCTTCCAATTTCGTGTCGAGCACAAAAATTTGATCGCATCCTTTTGTCCAGTTCTTATTGTCGCTCTGGAAAATCAGTCGTTCTCCTTTGAAGTCCCAGTATGCTTCAGCGTTGTTACCTCCAAATGAAAGCTGGCGCACGTTGGCAAAGTGCTTTTCCGAAGGATAGTGAATGGTTTCTTCAGTTGTTCCGGTTTGAGCATGAATAGTTGAACCGATTGATAAGCTCAAGAGGGTAAAGAGGAGCGATTTCATAGGCTGCGAAAATAAAAATGCAAGCTCAATGAACTGAATGAGCATTGTCACGAGGCTGTCAAACCTGCGATTTGAAATTAGTGAACCGCAGTGTAAGCTTATTTTTGGCGCCACAAATCATACAACGATGAAGTCTCTTATTACCCTGGTAATAGCATCTGCGGTGTCTGCCGGATGTATCGCTCAAACTGTTAAACTTCCGAAGAATGCCATGGGCCGTCTCGAATTGAATGTGGCTGCTCTTGCCAACGATTTCATGGAAGGGCGTGGCACGGGAACGGCAGGTGAACAAAAAGCAGCGGAATACATTGTGCGCGATTTCCAACGGTTCAAGCTGGAGGCGAAGGGTGATTCCTCCTGGTATCAGCGTTTCACGTTTGTTCCTCACGGAGCAGCGCAGATACATCATAAGGGCGACTCTGCTTCCTTGGGAATGGCTTTGGTGAAAGAAATTACAGGTCGAAACGTACTAGGATACATCGATAACAAGGCGGCAACAACGGTAGTCATCGGAGCGCATTATGACCACCTGGGCATGGGCGATGAGAACTCGTTATGGACAGGGCCGAAAGCCATTCACAATGGTGCTGACGACAATGCAAGCGGCGTATCTGTTATGCTAGAGCTTGCCTATTGGCTTTCTAAGCATCCGAAGGAAACGCGCGGTCACAACTATCTATTCATCGGATTTAGCGGGGAAGAAAAGGGACTTTTGGGAAGTAATCATTTCACCAAGAATCCGACTATTCCCTTGAAGGATATTGCCTACATGATCAATATGGATATGGTTGGTCGATTGAATAAGGAGCGCTCTCTGGCGATTAATGGAGTCGGAACGAGTCCGTCTTGGATGCCGGTGATTAACGGAATTAGCGTTGATAGCTTGGTCATCGTCACCAGTGAGAGCGGAATGGGAGCATCGGATCACACGAGCTTTTATCTAAGCGATATTCCTGCAGTTCACTTTTTTACCGGCCAGCATGAAGATTATCACAAGCCATCCGATGATTTTGAAGGAAAGATCAACGTGAAGGGAATGGCCTCCGTAACTAATTACATTCAACATATGATTGTAGCCATGGATGATGAGGTGAAGCCTGCGTTCACCAAAACAAAAGATGCGTCGCCATCGGCTTCCGACTTCAAGGTAACGCTTGGTGTGATGCCCGACTATCTCTATTCAGGCAAGGGATTGCGCATTGACGGATGTAAGGATGGTAAGCCGGGTTCGAAGGCAGGGTTGATGAAAGGCGATACCATCATGAAACTTGGCGACTTCGATATAGAGGATATCTATGGCTATATGGAAGCTTTGGGCAAGTTTGAAAAAGGGCAAAGCACTACCATGATGGTTGAGCGAGAAGGCAAATTGGTTGAATTGAAAGTGACCTGGGAATAATAAATCAGGAAACAAAACCGGCCATAGCTAGACCTACCAGTATCGCGGCGAATTTCATCCAGTTGAAACTGTGACTCTCATCGCTCTCGAACAGAATAATGGTAGACACATGCAATAAAATCCCGATTAGAACACCGGTAACCATAGGAGTAAAGGTTGCCAGATCTGCCACTCCGCTCACGCCAATGAAGTAGTGCGCGAAGGCGCCAAATGGAGCCATAAGGGCGAATAATACCACCCAGCCAACGATTTTACCCATGCGCATGCCCATGCCTACAAGCAAAGCAGTAAACACGAGCGCTTCTGTAACTTTATGCAGCGAAATACCGAGCAGCAGTGACATGCGATGGTCGTGCATTTCAAGGCCATGACCGTGGTCGTGGCCGCCATGGTCGTGCGCATGCATTTCAACAACGCCGCCAAATGGCATTCCCTCAATGAATGCGTGGATCCAGAGAGAAATCATAACACTCACAAGAAAGCGTGTGCCCTGATGCTGATGCGTATGGGCATGTCCATGTTCAACACCATGCGAGAAAAAGTCGAGAATTACTTGCAGAAGGAATCCGGCAACCACGTACCAGCCAATATTGGGAACATTAGAATGATAGAGTTCCGGGAAAAGATGAAGCAGTGTGATTCCCAACAAATAAGCGGCACTAAAGGCCAGCATTACTTTCACGCCGCGACTGGCCTGTTTCCGAGTGAGCATAAAGATGCCCCATCCGGTCATGGAAGCTAGAAATAAAACAGTAGCGTAAAAAATGGGGGTTTCACTCATGATTTCCTTGCAATAATAAGGCACCTCGGCGACTCTTGCGGCCGGTATTCCTCTAATCGATAGTTGCCAAATACATGTTGAATTGTGAATCCGCTCTTTTCAAGGAGAATGGAAAAGTCATCAAGAGTTATTAATTGCACCTTTTCTGTGAACGAATGGGATTGTTCATGATCGGAGACTTCGATGTGCTTCACAACAGATCGACCTTCCACACTCTTGGCCGTTCGAAATAGAATTCCGTCGATTTTCTTTTCATCTCGAATGATTGCTTGATTTAACAGAGGCACTGCATTCAAATAATCGAGAACCAATGTTCCGCCCGAATTCAGATGGCTTCCTATTCTTTCAAGTACATGGAGGTTTTCCTCATCACTATCGAAATATCCGAAACTTGTGAATAAATTGAAAACAGCATCGAAGCGCTCGGGTAATTCAAATGAACGCATGTCCTGTACTTCGAATCGCTGACCGGGCGAGGCGAGTGAAATTGCACATGCGATAGCCGATGGCGATAAATCTATACCGACCACGTTATACCCTAACTTGTGCAGTGTTCTGGAATGGCGCCCTTGTCCGCAGCAAAGATCCAAAACAGTTGTTTTATCCGGGAATGCGAGAAAACGATGCAGATTGGTAAGAGCCTCCAGAGCTTCAGCCTCGTCTCGATGTCTATACAGCACGGGGTAATATGGTGAATCGAACCATGACGCAAACCATTCTTTATCCCTGTTTTCCATTGATTTTCTATCCTACATTGGCGAGTTGCGAAGATATGCACTCAGTTGTTGTCAAAAACTTAATAGGTTTACATAGAAAGTTGACGCGAAAGAGTGCATTTTTGCAGGGAAAACAAATCTTCACATGAGCGACATTTCATTGGTAGCTTCTACCAAGACACCTTCGGTTAAATTCAGTTCAAACGGGCATCTTGAACTTCGTGGTCGCTCTATACCTGAGAATTCCTTGGATTTTTACAAGCCGCTATTGGAGTGGGTAGATTCGTATGTGAAGAATGCTCAGCCGGAAACGCTAGTACATGTGCAGTTAGAGTATTTCAATACGAGTAGCAGTAAATGTTTACTCGACTTGTTTCGCCGTTTGGAAAATGTCAACAGTAAGGTAGCCATTCATTGGTACTATGAGCAGGATGATGAAGATATGCTCGAAGCAGGTGAAGACTACGAAGCCATTGTGAATGTTCCGTTCAAGATGATTGAAGTGGAGGGCTAGTTTCAGCCTTCATTTTTTTCCAAGTCGCGCGATAAAATCAAGGAATTTCTTTAAGCCATCGAAGGCAAGCAAAACTGCCAGCGCTGTTGTCATCATCCATATAATGAGCACGTTCGCAGAGAGAGTCGATATACGCTGGCCAAACAAAACTTTGCTGGGTGCATAATAATGAGCGTTGAAGAATCCGCCACTGGGGTCAAGAAACACAGGATTCTGCTTTTGAATGAGCACGCCTTCGGCTTCTACAATCTTCTTCAAATCATTTTTATTGGTGACGAAATCCTCCAGACTTTCATTGTAGCAAGCGTCTTGCAGTCGAAGGTAGGAAGTGCGTAATTCAGGTGTCGCCGTTAATTCCTTTACCAGCATTTCTTTCTGATCATTGATTTGGTTGTAGTTGTTAACGTAATAGCGATCCAGAACAGCCAGTACAGAGTCGATATTTTTCAGTGCTTCGAGGGTCACTATTTCGGGCTGAAGCATTTCCAGTTCGCGGATGGAAAAATCGGGTATGCGATTGCATTCGTTCGACAATTCGCTGCGCAGTAAGAGAACGTTGGAGGTGAGTTGTGTTCTGCTAGATTCCTGGCCAATGAATTTTTGTGCGTCGGTGCTGCGGTTCTTCAACTCTTTCAACCAATAGTCCTTTTTCCATGCATAGTACTTCCTGTCTTTGTCGAAAGGGAAAAACTGTTTCTCGAACTCATTATTCTTGAATTGATAAACAGCCATAGCTTCATAGGCCCAGCGAGCTACCATGGTGTTGCCTATCCAGGGTACGCGAGATTGATTGGTAATACCGGGATACAAACGGTCGAAGCGCACGATAACTCCGCTGAGTAATAGCTGAGGGATAATGAGAATAGGAATGATGATGTAGATAACCTTGGCGCTATTGAAGCTGGCGGAGATATTAAGGCCTAGGATATTAGCAAAACAGCCCGTACTGAAAAGGACTAGCCAAAAGGGTAGAAGCATTCCTTCCACTTCCAAGATGCTGTTGCCTACCCATACAAAGGTGAGACTTTGAATGAGTGAAATGAAAAAAAGAATAGCCATTTTACTCGCCAAATAACTACCCTTGCTCAAACTCAGGTAACGTTCGCGCTTGAGTATCTTCTGATCTTTAATAATCTCTTCCGCACTTACCGTGAGCCCAAGGAATATTGCTACTACAACGGATATGAAGAGGTATTGCGGGAAGTTGAGATTTTCACGGAAAGTGTAAGGCTGAATACCGCCGGTGCCGGTGGGGTAGTACTTTATGAAGAGAGAGAGCACTGCGGCAAGAAGAGGCGCTTCCAAAAAGTTGATAAGCATATACTGCCGGTTTGCAATTTTACTCAACACATCGCGCTTCATGAAAACCTTCAATTGTGAGAATAACCCGGGAAGCTTTGACGCGCTCTGCGGCGTGTCATTGGGCAAATTTCGGCTGTCCAAATGATTGCCGATCATCACGTTGAAGAAGTTGTTCCATTCGGCAGGCGTCACTTTACGATGTTCAGTCTCGTTACCATATTCATCGACCACTTTCGCCTCAATGATGTTGAAGATTTGCTCGGGATTTACATTGCCGCAATAAGGACATTCGCTTTCGGTGAGGTTGACCTGGTTGGCCAATCGCTTGAAGTAAATGATGCTTTCGACCGGATTTCCATAGTAAATTGGATATCCACCCTGATCGAGAATGAAGAGCTTATCGAGCATTTTGAATATATCGCTCGAGGGCTGGTGTATGACAGTAAAAATGAGCTTACCGCGTAGGGTCAGTTCCTTCAGCAGGTCCATGATGTTTTCACTGTCGCGGCTCGATAAACCGCTGGTAGGCTCATCAATAAAGAGCACAGCGGGTTCGCGAATAAGTTCCAGCGCAATATTGAGTCGTTTGCGTTGCCCGCCGCTGATTGTTTTATCGAGCACACTTCCAACGCGCAAGTCCTTGCACTCGAGCAATCCTACAGAATGAAGAGTTCGTTCTGCCAATTGTGCAATCTCTTCTTTAGACTTTCCGGAGAAGCACAGGCGTGCATTGTAATACAGGTTTTCAAAAACAGTGAGTTCTTCAATGAGCAGGTCGTCTTGCGCTACATAGCCCAAAACTCCTTGTATCTTCTCTTTTTCGCGATGGATGTCAATCCCATTGAGTGTTATTTTTCCATACGTGGGTAGATAGTTTCCGTTGAGTACGTTGAGACACGTACTTTTTCCGGCTCCGCTGCCCCCCATTACTCCTACTAATGTTCCGCTATCTTCCATCAAATTGAACTGATGCAGTGCCTGGCTGTTGGTGCCGGGGAAGTAATAGGAAACATCTTCAGCGCGATAAACGATGGCTTGCTTGGTGCCTGTTTGCAGGTAGCGATGGAGAACATCGCTATAGAAAACAGGGTTTATTTTGCTACCGCGTATGCTCGAACCCTGGCCAAAAACGTACGTTCTGAGAGGGGTTATGTGTTGGCTGTTGAGGTTGAGTGCGTCGGGCCCAAAGTATCGAACAAAGAAGATGTTTTCATCCTGCAGCCGCAAAAACAGCAGTTGTCCTTTGAGGTTATCGGTAGGTAAAAATTGAGTCTTTTTGAACTGTGATGGGCGATCTGCCGAAGCGATAAGATAAGAGCTGTCGTCAGGAAGGGTTTCAATGGTGCAATCTACATGAGCTTGAATTTGACGGTAAAGCCCTTGTTCAATATTGAAGGCATCGGCAACGGTTTCTACAAATGCCAATTCCTGTGGACCATGTTCGGTATATTCTCTCAGAAATTCGAGTAAACGAACAACCACAAAGAACTTTTCTTTTTGCTGCAACTCTTCATTGATTTGGCTACAGATGCGCAAAACCTTCACAGAAGCCATACTGGTCTTCTTTTCGGAATCTTTTACGTCATGAAATTTTTCTGCAAACTCCTCATATAAATTGAGGTAGTTATTTACCATATCCTTGTTGAGCTGCTGGCGCAGAAAAAGAGCCACAATCTCGCGCCCCGACTTTATTCCGGAGCCACTGATAATGGCAAACAATTGCATTAAAGCTCTTAAAATTCCTGCACTCATTGCGCGCTTTCTACGAACATACCGCATGTATGTTCCCTAAATATCAAATTATTTTCTAAATCCTGTCAATACCGTTACGCATGCGGGCTCCGGCATTTCACATCGAATTACGCATCTCACTTCCAGGCTTCGTTCAACAAAAAAATCCCAATCAGAAGGATAAT
>Ga0315907_10004736_pt1 | contig 15133 bp, 15 predicted proteins | sample LakEriMetagenome_3_FD_203525 | JGI IMG/M metagenome (GOLD analysis project Ga0315907, IMG submission 203525) | Freshwater fungal communities from buoy surface, Lake Erie, Ohio, United States - Buoy 12 MA123 | ecosystem: Environmental > Aquatic > Freshwater > Lake > Lake biofilm | place: USA... | reverse complement strand
CGGTGACGCCAAGAACTACATCAAGGACAGCCTGCAGCTTGACCGCGTCAGCTACGAGGGCGAGACGCTCGGCGTTGAGCTGCCGATCAACCTTGACCTCACCGTGACTGAGACTGACCCAGGATTCGCTGGCGACACGGCGACCGGCACGCGCAAGCCGGCGACCCTCGAGACTGGCCTGGTCGTCCAGGTACCGCTCTTCGTTAGCGTGGGTGACGTCATTCGCGTTGATACACGAACGGGCGAGTACCAGACGCGCGTCTGAACCTGTTTGACGCCCCCGTCGAGGCGCTTAGCGTCTCTGACGTTGCCGCTCGTATCAAGGAGCGCATCAGCGCCGATCCATCGTTAGCTGATTGTGTTGTTGCTGGCGAGGTGCAGAGTGCCATGCGCAGCTCTGCTGGCCACGAATACCTCACCCTGCGAGATGAAGAGTCCACACTTGATGTAGTTCGCTTCCGTGGCGCGATTCGCCCAGGGGAAGACACGCCAGCGGTGGGCGAGATCGTTGTTGTCCGTGGTCGCATTGATCTGTATAGCCCGCGGAGCCGCTATCAACTCGTCGCTACAACGGTGGAGCGCGCTGGCGGGATGGGCCTGCTCTCTCGCGAACTTGAAGCGCTGAAACGCACGCTCCAGGCAGAGGGCCTCTTTGATGCGGCCCGTAAGCGACCGATCCCACACGCACCTCGTGGTATCGGCCTGATCACCTCCACCTCTGGTGCCGTGCTTCACGACGTGTTGCGGGTGCTGCGCCGTGAGGCGCCACTTGCACGCCTCGTTGTTGTTCATACCGCGGTGCAGGGCGCTGGTGCCCCCGAAGAGATCGCCAAGGCGATCGCACGAATTGATGCTTGTGCCGTGAAGGAGCGGCGCAGCGGTCGCCCCGACGCGATTAGCGTGCTGCTCTTGGCACGCGGTGGTGGTTCTAGCGACGATCTCGGCGCGTTCAATGTTGAGGGGGTGCTGCGTGCCATCGCCGCCTCGGCAACCCCAATCATATCTGCGGTCGGTCACGAATCTGATGTGACCCTTGCCGATCTCGTAGCTGACCTGCGCGCCGGCACACCGAGCATCGGTGCCGCCGCACTCTCGAGTGATCTGCTGCAGTCTCGGCATGATGTCGCGCGCCTGCGAGATCGCGGCGGTCGTGCGCTTTCGTTTGCCATCGACCGAGCTGAACGGCGCCTGCAAGAAGTGGCGCGTGCCCTTGACGATGTCGGCCCGCTTGACCGCATTGAACGGGCTGGAGAGCGCGTCGCGCAGCTCTCCGATGACCTGGCGCGTGCCGCCCTCGCACGCGTGCAGGGGGCAACGAGTGCGCTCGGAGAGCTGAACCTGCTGCTCGGCGCCCTCTCGCCACAGCGGGTTCTCGCACGTGGCTACGCGATTGTGGCGGGGGATGGGGGAAGGGCGGTACGCTCTTGGCGAGATGCCCCTGTTGGGACGTCACTACACATCCGCCTGGCGCAGGGTGCCGTGCGGGCGACCGTCACAGAGCGAGCGAAGGAGGCGACCGATGGCGAAGCGTAAGGTCACCCCAGCGCGCGCCACACGTCATGCGGGCTCGAACGACGCGCTCCCGGCAACCTTCGAGGCGACCGTTGCGGAACTCCGTTCCATCGTGGATGATCTCGAGACTCAGGATGCAGATCTCGAGGCCGCAGTCGGGCAGTACGAACGGGGCGTGACGCTCCAAAAGCACGCTGAGTCGCAGTTGCAGGCGGCACGTCTGCGGGTTGAAGAGTTGCTCCCTGATGGATCAACGGCACTAACCGATGACGAAGAGGAGGACGAGGATGCCTGACGAAGGAGTCGCACTGCGCGCTGTTGGCGCCGACTCGTTGCTCGCTCGCCTCGACGGCCCCGCCAGCCTCAAGGCGCTCTCCAGTGCAGAGCTCGACCAGATCGCAGAGCAGCTCCGGACCGCGATCATCGCGACAACCGCCGTTACAGGTGGACACCTTGGACCGAGCCTCGGCGTTGTCGAGCTAACGATTGCGCTTCATCGCGTGATGAACTCGCCGGTGGACCGCATCGTCTTTGACACTGGACACCAGGCGTACCCACATAAGCTTCTGACGGGACGCCTTGCGCGATTCGGTACGCTGCGACAGCTCGGTGGCATCGGTGGCTTCCCGCGACGCACTGAATCACCGCACGACGTTTTTGACGGAGGGCATGCGGGTACCGGAATTTCGATCGGCCAAGGTCTGGCGCTGGCCCGCGATGTCCGCGGGAGCGACGAGAAGGTTGCCGTCGTCGTTGGCGACGCGGCGCTGATGAGCGGCCTCAGCCTTGAGGCACTCAACGATATTGGTGACCGCGGCACACCACTGCTGATCGTGCTTAACGACAACGAGATGTCAATCTCGCCAACGGTCGGGGCGATCTCCACCTATCTCTCAAAGGTGAAGCTCTCAGGGCGTTGGCGTGAGAGCAAGAGCTGGTACGACCGCACCATCTCCCGCGTGCCGCTGGTCGGCACGCAACTCGCTGCGTGGTCGAAGAGCTTGCGTCGTTCCGTCGTCTCCCTGGTGCAGGAGCCAGGGCGCCTCTTTGAAGACCTCGGCATCACCTACGTCGGCGTGCTTGATGGGCACAACCGAGCGCAACTTGAAGCGGCGTTCGCGAAGGCCTTCACCATGAACGGGCCCGTGATCGTGCATGTGCGTACGCAGAAGGGTCGCGGCTATCGACCGGCTGAAGTAGATCCGATCACCTTCCACGGCGCAGCACTCCCCAAGGTTCCGGTAGGTGCTACCGATAGCTACGGCAAGGCTGGTGCTGATCCGATCGCGACGCCGGCCAAGGTGCCGAACTACACATCCTTCTTTGCGGCCGAGGTTGTTGCCGCCGCTGCGACTGACCGACGCATTGTGGCCATCACGGCAGGGATGCCGACGGGGACCGGGCTCGACAAGTTCGCCACGGCCTATCCAGATCGCTTTTACGACGTGGGCATCGCCGAGCAGCACGCCGTTGCTGCCGCGACCGGTATCGCCATGGGTGGCGGTCGACCAGTCGTTGCGATCTATTCGACCTTCTTGCAGCGCGCGTGGGACCAGATCGTGCATGATGTCTGCCAGAACGATCAGCCAGTGCTCATTGGTGTTGACCGTGCCGGCCTGGTTGGCGAAGACGGGACCAGCCATCAGGGGATGTTCATGCTCACCGCCCAACGACAGATCCCACGACTTCTCATTGCCTCACCGAAAGATGAGCAGGAGCTGCGCTCGCTTGTTCGCACCGCGCTCTCACAGGATCACCCCTTCGCCCTGCACTATCCACGCGACAGCGTGGTGGGCGTTCCAGAGGTAGCGCCATCCATCTTGCCAATCGGCGTCTCAGAGGTGCTTGAAGAGGGGAGCCAGATCGCCATCTTTGCGTTTGGCCCCATCATTCAGCGAGTTGCCCCAATCGCTGCGCGCCTACGCGCTGAGGGCATCTCTGTTGCACTCATAAACGCCATTTGGGCGAGCCCTCTCGATCACACCACGGTGCGTCGCTACGGTGAGAGCGCTGACTTGATCGTGACGGTTGAAGAGAGCGTTGAGGCTGGTGGCTTTGGTGGTGCGGTCGTGGAGTCGCTGGCGGCCCACGAGGCGACCACTGGGCGACGCGTGAAGGCGTCCATCGCCACGATCGGCATCCCTGCCGGCAGCTTTGTTGACCACGGCAGCGTCTCAGATCTCCGCACGCTGATCGGCCTCGACGAGGCTGGGATTGAACGCCGCATCCGAGCCGCCTGGAGCGCACGCAACCAGTAATCCCCACCACTCGCCGTGCCCCGCAGCCCCCTGCAGGGAACGCGAACGCTGATTCCCATGTGCGATGATGTGGGCATGCGCCGCTTCGGTTTTGTCTACAACCCGACGAATGACCTCGCCCAAGAGGCGTGGGATGAGGCCGCCGGTTGGTGCGCCGCAAATGGTGTTGAGTGCTGGGGCCATGCCGCCGAAGAGGTTGCCGCCGTACGGTCAGCACTTCCGGGCACCGAGGTACTGATCTCATTCGGAGGCGATGGCACCTTCTTGCGCGCTGCCTCTGCCGTCGCTGGTACCGCCACCCCGCTACTCGGCGTCAACCTTGGCAAGATCGGGTTTCTTGCCCGCGCTGAAGCGTTCCAGGTTGAGGCGACCCTTGATGCACTCCACGCTAATCGTTGGACGACGCAGCCACGTATGGCACTCCGCGCGACGATCCACCATGGTGACGGTCGCACCGAGCAGCTCGACGCGCTGAACGACGTAGTGGTTGCTCGCGGACGCCTGCCACGCGTCCTGCGGCTCGACGTCGCCGTAGGGGAGAGCCACCTGGCCACCTATATCGCTGACGGCGTGATCGTCTCTTCGCCCACTGGCTCAACCGGCTACTCGTTCTCGGCCGGCGGCCCGATCCTTGAGCCGACGAGTCGGAATCTCATCGTGACGCCAATTGCCGCCTACCTCGCGACGCTGCGCTCCGTCACCGTCTCTGCAACACAAACCGTGACCTGCACGATCGTGCAGGGCGAGGATGCGGTGGTCTCCATCGATGGTTGGATCGATCAGCCACTCAAGATTGGCGATCGAGTCTCCGTGACCGAGGCAGAGCAGCCAATCAACTTTGTTGAACTGCAGGGCGCCGCCCCATTCTGGGATCTGGTCCGCCAGAAGGTCGACCTCCTCCCACGGTGAGTGCGCCGAAGGGTTCGCACATCCGCGAGCTTGGCGTGGCGGGCCTCGCGATCATTGATGCGGTTCGCGTTGAATTCGGTCTCGGCCTCACGGTGCTCACCGGCGAGACAGGCGCCGGAAAGTCACTTCTCGTTGATGCGCTCGCGCTCGCGCGCGGTGGTCGCGGGGATTCAGGAGCGGTGCGCGCCGGATCTGACCGCCTTCGTGTAGATCTCCAAATCTCCGCGCAGGGCCGCGACCAGATCGCAGTTCGTGAGGTGTACGCCGAGGGGCGCTCCGTCGCTCGGATTGACGACGAGCTGATAACCATCGGTCGCCTCGCTGGCGAGATCGGTCCGCTCATTGATATTCATGGTCAACACGACCAGCAGCGCCTCGGTGACCCAGCGCGACAGCGCGAACTACTTGACCGCTGGTCAAAGGCCGAAGGGCACCGTGCTGAGGTTGCCAGCCTGATTCAGCAGCGCGGCACCTTGCACGAAGAGCTGCAAGGGCTCGGCGGCGATGACGCGCGGCGCCTCGCCCTTCTGGAGGTTGCGCGCACAGAGCGAGACGACCTCGAAGCCGCCGACGTGCGCGAGGGGGAGGAGGCGGAGCTCAAGGAGGAGTTGCGCCGTGCTTCAAACAGCGAGCGAATCTCTGCCCTGCAAGACGAACTTCGAGAGGCGTTGAACGAGGATCGCAGCGGTCTGCGCGCGCGTGCGGCGAGTGCCGAGCGAATCGCGCGGGAACTAGCGCGCCTCGATGGCGATGCCACAACGCTGCAAGAGCGGGTGAGCGCACTCTCCATTGAGATTGATGACCTTGGTCGCGAGGCTGCTGGACTCACACCCTTCGCCGGAGGATCGCGCAGCCTCGGTGAGCTTGAAGATCGCCTGGCGCTCCTGCTGGCGCTGCAGCGACGCTTCCGTACCGACGAGGCGGGCCTCCTTGTGGCGTTGACACGTGCACGCGAAGAGGTCGAACGCCTTGATGGCGCCGAGGAGCGCCGGACTGCGATTACCAAGCAGCTCACTGCGCTCAACGCACGCATCGGCGAGGCCGCCACTGCGCTCCGAACCGTGCGACGTGAGGGCGCCGCCACGCTGACATCAGCGGTAAACGCGGCACTGACGGCACTTGATCTCCCTCCAACGTTTGCGATCCCACTGGCACCTCGCGGTGGCGTAGAAGGCGACCCACTCGTTGAGGGGCAGCCATGCGCCGTCGATCAGGGCGGCGGTGACGACGTCTCGTTCATGTTCGCCCCGAACGCAGGCGAACCGGCGGGACCGCTCGCCAAAATCGCCTCAGGTGGCGAGTTGAGTCGCGTCTCTCTCGCCATTGAGGAGGCGCTCAGCGACGCAAGCGAAGCGCGCACCCTGGTCTTTGATGAGATTGACGCTGGGCTCGGTGGGCGAGCGGGGGAGACGCTCGGTCGAAGCCTGCGCCGCATCTCCGCGCAGCACCAGGTCCTCTGCGTCACGCACCTGCCGCAGGTCGCTGCGCAGGCTGACATCCATCTGCGCGTCTCTAAGCGAGAGGTGGATGGTCGAACCCTGACACAGGTGCAGCGCCTCACCGACGAGGAGCGGGTGGTAGAACTCGCCGCAATGTTGGCCGGCGAAGGGGCTGGCAGCGGCGCGACCGCTGCCGCGAACGAACTCTTGGCCAACGCACGTCGCGGCCGCTAATGCCCACGGCGTCACGGGGCGAGATTGATCGCCTGATTGACTCCTGCATCCTCTATCTCGGAGTAGAACGAAACCTCGCGCCTCGCACCCTTGCCGCCTATCGTGGGGACTACCAGTCGTTTGCGGAGTCGCTCGGTGCAAGCGGTGCGTGGAAGAGTTCGGCCAAGGCGGCGCAGGAGTGGATCGCCCAGCCCGGTAACGCTCTCTCCACCATGCGGCGACGCGCTGCAGCACTGCGCGTCCTCTACCGATTCGCTGAGGGTGAAGGGATCATCGCACGATCGATCAGTGATGAGATCGATCTCCCACGGTCGCGGCGCACACTCCCAACGGTGTTGGGGGTAGAAGAGGTTGAACGACTACTGACCGCGCTCGGTACTCCCACCGATGAGAGCGACCTCTCACGCGCAAACGCGGCGCGCAACCGCGCACTCGGTGAGCTTCTTTATGGCTCTGGTGGCCGCGTGAGCGAAATCGTTGATCTGGACCTGGATTCCGTTGATCTAGGCGACGGTTCTGTGAGGCTCTTCGGCAAGGGTCGACGGGAGCGCATCGTCCCCATCGGTGAGCCGGCCCTCGATGCGATTCAGGGCTACCTCGGCCACTGGCGCGAGATTCATCAAGGGGCACCGAGCCGTGCGAGCGGGTCCGCCCCAGAGCCGAAGGCGCTTCTCTTAGCGCGTGGCGGTGTGCGGCTACGGAGGGAGTCAGCCTGGTCGGCGATTCGTGCGGCTGCTGTTGCGGCAAGCCTCGGACGCGAGATCCACCCTCATACACTGCGCCACTCATTTGCCACGCACCTCCTCGATGGCGGGGCAGACCTCCGTGTGGTGCAGGAACTCCTCGGTCATGCCGACATCGCAACAACCCAGCTCTACACCCACCTTCTTGGGAGCCACGTGCGGGATTCGTATCGGAAGGCCCACCCGAGGGCCTAGGCAGCCCGCGAGGCGGTAGGATTCAGGTGTGAATTTTGCGACCCGTGCCCATCGACTCCTGCAGGTGCTGTCGCACGTTCAGGCGGTCGGCCGTCAGCAGGTAGCCCGCCTCGGCGCTGCTACTCCTGTCAGTGCAGAAGGCGACGCGCACCTTCGGGCGCTGCGGGCGACACCGCGAGCGCGACGTGCTTTTGCCGCTGCGCATCCCGCCGACCAAGCCTCTGCCACGCGCATAGCAGCCAGCCTTCGCCGTTTTGGCGCCAAGCCTGATGACCAGCTTGCAGCGCTTCTTCACGATCTTCCCAAGGGGCAGGTGGGCCTGTTCCCGCGTGTGCTCCATGTGCTTGAGGGCTCGCCGGTCACGGGGCGGGCACGCGGCCCCTTCGCAGGTGCGCGACAAACGCTGCGCCTCCACGCTGCGGCTGCGCCAACACTTGCTGCGAAGCTTGGTGCCCCGCGCGGCACCATCGCGATCTTGCGAGAGTTGGCACGCCAGGAGTCGCGGTCCTCGTCTCGACAGAAGCCCACTGGAATTGACGCGCGCGTCCGTCTCCTTCTTGACCTCGATAGCGGAGTGACGCGATGAGCGTCCGCGGTATCGCAGAGGGCTTTGAGCTCCCTGATCCATCGGTCCCCGATATTGAGGGCGTCATCTTTCGCAGAGAGCAGGGCGGACTCTTCGGTCGAACGCGCTCCTACGTGGCGCTTGGGGAGTTCAGTGGACCATACGGACTCTTACTCGCCCTCATCGAGCGCGATGAGTTGGATGTGCGCCGCGTGCCACTCGCCGGGTTTGCTGATGAGTTCCTGCGCTACTTTGCTGAGATTCCTGATGATCGACTAGAGACGCTCTCGTCGTTCGTTTCGGTGGCGGCGCAGCTCATTGTGTTGAAGAGTCGCGCGCTCCTGCCACGTCCAATCGCCGCCGCACCAGATCTCGTCAATGATCTTGACGTCGAGGATGAGGCCGACACGCTGCGCATTCGACTGCTGCGTTACCGAGTCTTCCGTGATGCGGCGCGAGTCCTGGGTGATCGCCTGATGCAGCCGCTCTGGTATCGCGAGCCGCCAACGCGCCAGCTCTCTGGTCCGAAGGCGGCGCCAGTAGAGCCGGTCGCGCCAATCAAGTCAGACCCGAAGCGCCTCCTTCGCGCCATGGTGCGCATCGCCCTGCGACGCAAGCCGCTCGCCGCCCTCTCCGCCGCTCCGGTCGGCATGAAGGTTTCCATTGGCGACCGACTCTCGGCCATCCGTGAGGCGGTTCGCGTCAGCGGTGTAGAGGGGGTAGATTTGGAGACTCTACTCGGCGACCGCGAGGACCGATCATTCATTGCCGTGACTTTCTTAGCGCTCTTGGAGCTCTCCAAGCGCCGAGAGGTTGAGGTGCGTCAAGATGCGCTGTGGGGACCAATCACAATTCTGCAGGGGGTGAGCGAATGAGCGACGAGGGACAGAGCGTAGCCGCGGCGCCGTGGGTGGCCACGGTCGAAGATCTCGAAGCACTCCTCTTCGTTGTTGATCGTCCGATCACCCGGCGAGAGGCTGCGAAGCTCCTTGAGGCATCAAAGAGCGATGTAGACCGACTCGTAACGGCGCTCACCGCAGATCTTGCAGAGCGTGGCATCACCCTGATCACGCACGCCGACGAGCTGCAGCTGGCTAGTGGCGCAGAGCAGGCCCGAGCGGTGCTCGCCTGGGTTGGGACCGGCGGCTCTGACCTCACGGCCGCTCCACTAGAGACACTCGCCGTCATCGCGTATCGCCAGCCAGTCACGAAGGGCGGCATTGAAGAGATTCGCGGCGTCGACGCCGACTACGCCCTTCGCGTGCTCCTGGAGCGGGGACTCATTGAAGAGGCCGGACGCTTGGAGACCGCTGGGCGGCCAATTCGCTACGCAACAACGCTCGAGTTCCTTCGCCGATTCGGTCTCGGCTCACTGGCTGATCTTCCTGCGCTTGAGGGTGATGCAGAGGCACTGCGCCACATGGATTTGCGCAGTGAGGCGACTGACTCGTCATCTGCGCGTGGCGACGAAGCAGATGCCGACACCGATGCGCCGAGTACCCCCGCGCAAGAGGACGCCGCAACTGACTGATCTAATTCGCGTCAACGTTCTCGTTGCCGAACGCTCTGGTCTCTCTCGTCGGGGTGCTGACACAGCCATTGCGGGCCATCGTGTCACTACAGCGGGGCGCGCCGTGGCCCTCGGGGAGCGCCTTGATGCACTGGCTCCCCTTGAGCTAGATGGCAAAGCACTTGCTGCGAAGCCGCGCCCTTTCGCGGAGACTGGCGATGAGCTGGGCGGCGCCGAGGTGTTCGCTTGGTATAAGCCGGTAGGCGTCACCACCACGCACGCTGACCCATACGCCACCGTGACCCTGCCACAGGCGCTAACGCCAGCACTCGGCGCCGAGCGTGCAGCGCGCATGCTCTCAATTGGGCGACTCGATCGCGAGAGCGAAGGCCTCCTGCTCCTCACGGAGGAGCGTCGCGTCGTCTCGCCCCTCGCACACCCTCGTGCCGGACTGCGCCGAGCGTACGCAGCAGCAACGAAGGCCATGGTCGGGGAGGCTGAGTTCCAGCGGCTGCGTGCCGGTATTCGGCTGACCGATGGTTGGGCACACGCGATTGAGGCACGTGGGGTGCACCGTGATGACGATCTTCCAGAGGATGTGCGCGGTGGCGACATGGATCCTGGTCAGTGGAGCTTCATCTCGATCGGAGAGGGTCGACACCACGAGGTGCGCCGCCTGTACGGCGCAATCAGCCATCCCGTTCTGCGACTGATTCGCGTCGGATATGGACCGGTCCGACTCGGTGGACTGACTCCAGGGGAGCTTCGGCTCATCACCGAATCTGAACGACAGGAGCTCACGCGCGCCCTTGTTGCGGCGCCGAAGAGTAAGGCGCGACCGGTCGCACCCACGAGCAGATAATGCGTATCGCCATTGATGGCCCAGCCTCAAGTGGGAAGAGCAGCGTCGGTCGGCTCGTCGCCGCAGAACTTGGTATCGGTTTCCTTGACACTGGCCTGATGTATCGCGCAATTACCCGACGCGCCATTGATCTTGGCTGGTTCAAGGCCCCCATCACGGCGGCGGAGGTGGCTGACACGAATCACGAACAGGTGCGGCGCGACCTTACAGAGTTAGCCCGCTCGACCGACGCGCAGGGGAGTGGATCAATTTTCACTATGGTGGTCGGCGGGGAGTCGCTTGTAGATGTGCAGCTTGAAGCGGCAGACGTTGAGCTGTACGTTCCGGCCGTCGCATCAATCGCGAGTGTCCGAGATGCTCTCCGTGCGGTGCAGCGAAACGTCGCGGCTCGTGGTGGGTCGGTGCTTGCCGGTCGCGACATTGGCACCGTGGTGCTCCCCGACGCAGAGTGCAAGATTTTCCTTGACGCAACAGCGGAGGCCCGCGCAGCACGACGGGCCCTGCAGCGCGGTTATACGGTTGGCTCTGCAGAGCACCAAGCGATCCTCGCGAGCCTCATTGCGCGCGATGCAGAGGATCGGGCTCGTCCCATCGCGCCACTCGTTGCGGCAGCTGATGCCATCACCATTCATACCGATCAGATAGAGCTCGCTGATGTGGTGCAGCGGGTCGTGGCTGAGGCACGTAAGGTCGCGCGATGACGGCGGAGCGCATCCCGCTCGGCATGCGTCTCTCGGAGCGATTCGGTCGCTGGGCGATGCAGCGTTTGGCGGGCGAGATCGTGGTGAGCGGTCTTGATCGCATTCCAGCAAGTGGCCCGGTGCTACTCGCCTCAAACCACATCTCGTGGATTGACCCAGTCCTTCTCGCCTGCTGGCTCACCCCGGCGACTGGCCGCCCAATGACGTGGATGGGGAAGGCGGAGGCGATGCGCTGGCCGCTGGTCGGCTGGTTCCTTCGGGTGAATGGTGTCTTTGGGGTGCGCCGTGGTGCTGCCGACCTCGAGGCATTCCGCCTCGCTGAGCGGATCCTCAGCGAAGGGCGCATCCTGGGGATCTACCCAGAGGGGACACGCTCACCAGACGGCATCCTGCGCCCATTTCGCGATGGGGCCGCCCTCCTGGCGCTGCGAAGCGGTGTTCCAGTCCTGCCAGTCGCGGTGACGGGCACGGACGGCCTCTGGCGGAAGGGCTCTCTCATCCCACGTCGCGTCCCGCGCGTCACGCTGACGATTGGGGAACCGGTGTTGATGCCACGCGCCGAGGGGTCTCGACCCGAGCTCTCGGCCGTGAGCGGCGCCATTCACGACGCTGTCGCAGCCCTCCTTCCTGAGGCGAATCGGCCCTAGGGTCGGGGTGGGCGATAATACCCACATGGGAAGTGTTGAGAACATCGTCATCGCGAAGCGCACGGGCGTCTGCTATGGCGTCCGTGAGGCCATTGATAAGGCCAAGATCGCCCGCGCCTCTGGGAAAGAGACCCACACCCTGGGCCATGTCGTGCACAACGAGGGTCTGATCGCCGACCTTCGCGCCCGTGGAATCAAGAATGTTGACCAACTTGATGAGGTCGCGTCGGGGACCGCCGTCGTTATTCGCGCGCATGGTGTGACCCCCGAGGTGCTCGGCCGCGCAGCAGAGCGCGGCCTCGAGGTGATTGATGGCACCTGCACCTGGGTGACGCAAGAGCATCGCGAGCTCGCTCGACTCGTGGAAGAGGGATACGAGATCGTTCTCCTCGGCACGCCGAATCACCCAGAGGTCGTCGGTCTGCTTGGCTTTGCTCCAAACGCTATCTTGGTCGACGAAGAAGAGGATTGGGCAACCATTCCGCGTCGCAAGCGTATGGCCCTGATCACGCAATCCACCCAACCGCCATGGAAGTTTGAGCGCCTGGCAGCCTTTCTTGTCTCCCGTTGCCATGAGCTCAAGGTGATCAACACGGTCTGCCCAGTCACGATTCGCCGCCAAGAGGACACCATTGCGATTGCCCGCGAGGTGCAGCTGATGATCGTGGTCGGCGGCACCCGGAGCGCCAACACGAAGGAGCTCACGCGTCTCTGTGAGATTAGTGGCACACGCGCCGTGCAAATTGAGTCTGCGCAGGCGCTAACCGATCCAGCCCTCTTTGCAAACATCCACACCGTCGGCATCACGGGTGGGACGAGCACTCCGATTGAGGATCTTGAACGCGTCGCGCTCAAGATTGCCGAGCTTGGAGGCACCGATCACGTCCGCACAAATGCGGCATCCATTGCACGAGCCGCCCTAGAGGCCGCCGCCACGCCGCAATACCGCACCACCTCGATTACCAGCGGCGCACCAGCATGAGTGAGGAAGAGCTCGAGGCAGAGGCCGAAGCTGAGTCGTTACCGCATCGCCTGCCACTCGTGGCGCTGGTTGGGCGACCAAACGTAGGGAAGAGCACCCTCTTCAATCGCTTCGTTGGCGAGCGCCGTGCGGTCGTTGAGGACCGCGCCGGTACCACCCGCGATCGACTGATCGGAATCGTCGAATGGAATGGGATGCGTTTCCGTGTGGTGGACACAGGTGGCATGCAGCCCGCCGTTGGTGATCCGATCGAGATTGGGGTGCAAGATCAGGCGCGCATTGCCGTAGACGCCGCTGACCTGATCCTGCTCCTTGTTGACGCAGCGACTGGCCCGAACCCTGGTGACGCCGAGGTGGCACAGCTGCTGCGCCGCAGTGGCAAGCCGATCATCCTTGTGGCGAACAAGGCCGACAACATTGAACGCGATCGCGCCGCCCAGGAGTTCTCGATCCTCGGGTTTGATCGCCTTCATACGGTGAGTGCGCAGCACGGCATCGGTTCTGGCGACCTTCTTGACGTCATCGTTGAGCGCCTTGAGGCGCTCCCAGCAGATGCGGGCAGCGCATACGTCGAGGGCGAGGTGACCGTCGCGATCGTCGGGCGGCCAAACGTCGGCAAGTCGAGTCTACTCAATAAGTTGATTGGGAGCGAGCGCACGGTGGTGAGCGCCGTTGCCGGCACGACGCGCGACGCCATTGATGAGACGCTGCTGCACGCAGGGCGTCAGATCACCCTCGTTGACACCGCAGGTATTCGCAAGCGCGGCAAGGTTGCCTCGGGCCCGTCGGCAGACAAGTGGGCAACCGTCCGATCAGTGCGCGCGCTTGATCGTGCTGACGTTGCACTCCTCCTGATTGACGCATCGACTGGCCTGCAGGCCCAGGATCTGCACATTGCAGGCTCAGTCATCGACGCAGGCAAGGGACTCGTGCTGGTCTTAAACAAGTGGGACCTCATTGAGAAGGATGGCTTTACCTTTGACGAGATTGAGGGGAAGCTCCGCCGCCAGGCCCCATTCCTTGATTTCGCTCCACTCGTCTCGATCTCCGCAGTGACTGGGTTGCGAGCGACGAAGGTGCTTGATGCCGCCGTTGCCGCCGCTGACGCGCGCAATCTGCGCATCCCAACGGGCGTGCTGAACCGCCTGATCGCCGAAGCGGTAGCTCGCCAGGAGCCGGCCCACAGCGGCAGCAAGCGCCCAAAGATCCTCTATGCCGCTCAGGCCTCCACTCCACCCCCAACCTTCGTGGTCTTCGCACGAAATGCCGCTCAGGTGCACTTCACCTGGCAGCGCTTCCTGGAGAACCAGATACGCGAGAAGTACCCCCTCATGGGAACGCCGATCCGCATCGTCGTACGAGAGCGGGAGGCGGAAGAGGGGCGAGAGCGCGGGCGTACCTCGAAGTCAACGAAGCGGGCACCCGCAAAGGCGAAGCCAGCCTCACGCGCATGAGCACCATCCGCATTCTCGGCGCCGGAGCATGGGGGACCGCCCTTGCGCTCCTCTGGAGCCAGGAGCAGGGTGAGGGTCGGCCAGCCCCCGTCATTGAACTACTCGCACGAACCACTGACGAAGCGGCGCTCCTGCGCAGCACGCGCGTCAACGCACGACGCCTCCCCGGCGTTGCGCTGCCGGCCGCAATCAACATCTTTAGCGCAACGGAAACGCTTACCGCCCTACAAACTGAAGACACCTTCGTGGTCAGCATTCCCTCTACGGAGCTCGACCCAGACACAGCCAAGCAGATTGTGCAGGCGGCTGGAGAAGCCCCCTTGGTCATCGCCTCCAAAGGGTTGTCGTTAAACGGTGTCCGGCCCTCAGAGCTGCTGATCGCTGCAGGGGCAGATTCGGGGCGCCTCTCCGTTTTGTCTGGGCCAAACCTCGCCAGCGAGATCGCCATGGGGAAGCCCGCAGCAGCCGTACTCGCCGGACCAGCCCATCTTGTTGAGTCGCTGCGTACACGGCTGGTACGCCCAACCCTTCGGCTCTACCTGACCGACGACGTTGTCGGCGTTGAGATTAGTGGGGCGCTCAAGAACGTTATCGCCATCGCCGTCAGTGGTGTCCGTGCGCTCGGCTATGGCGAGAACGCTGCAGCAGCGCTCTTGTCGCGTGGCGTTGCCGAGATGGCGCGCCTCGCCGAGGCATGCGGTGGACGAACAGAGACCGCCTGCGGTCTCGCTGGCGTTGGTGACCTCGTTGTCACCTCGTCAAACACCGGTTCACGCAATGCAAAACTCGGTGCGCTCCTCGCGAGCGGTATGACCGTGCAGGCCGCTGTCGACAAGATTGGCGCAACAGTGGAGGGTATTGGCACCGCACACGGCGCCCTGCAGCTTGCAGCTGCGCACAAGCTGGAGATGCCGATTACCGCCGCGGTTGTCGCAGCGATCAGCGGAGGAGCGACCATTGAAGTGCTCGCGCGCGCGCTGCTCGGTCGCTCACCGGCGGGGGAGTGGCGCTAGGCTTCCTGATACACTGCCGAAACTTTGGACCCACTCGGGGCGTAGCGCAGCTTGGTAGCGCGCTTGCATGGGGTGCAAGAGGTCGCTGGTTCGAATCCAGTCGCCCCGA
>Ga0315907_10004734_pt1 | contig 15134 bp, 9 predicted proteins | sample LakEriMetagenome_3_FD_203525 | JGI IMG/M metagenome (GOLD analysis project Ga0315907, IMG submission 203525) | Freshwater fungal communities from buoy surface, Lake Erie, Ohio, United States - Buoy 12 MA123 | ecosystem: Environmental > Aquatic > Freshwater > Lake > Lake biofilm | place: USA... | reverse complement strand
GAGACGATCGAGGCGGCCTGCCCGCCGGGCGGCGTCCTGCCGCGCCCCGACGCGGACGCGCTGGCGGAGCTGATCCGCCCGGACCTCGCCCGTCGGTTCAAGCCCGCGTTCCTCGCGCGGTGCACGATCGTGCCCTATCTTCCCCTGGGGCCCGAGACGGTGGCCCGGGTGGTGGGGCTCAAGCTGGCGCGGGTCGCCGCGCGGCTGGGCGAGAGCCATCGGGCCTCCGTCACCCTGTCGCCCGCGGTCGAGCGGGCGATCATCGACCGCTGCCTCGCCGCCGAACGGGGCGGCGCGCGGCTGGTCGATCAGGTGCTGGAGAACACGTTGCTGCCCGAACTCTCGACGCTGATCCTCGCGAAGCTCGCCCGCGGCGAACCGTTCGACGCCGTCACGGTCGACCTCGACGACGCCGGCCGCATGGCCTTCCGGTTCGCCTACGGGCGGCCATGACCGGAGAGGTGCCGCAGGACGAGCGCCAGGGCGGGCGCTATCTCGCCTTCTCCTGCGACGCCGGCGACCAGGCGCTCCAGATCATCCGCATCACCGGCGGGGAGCATCTCTCCCGCTGCTTCGCCTACGACCTCGACCTCTATTCCACCGACCCGGACCTCGACTGGCAGGCGCTGGTGGACACCGCCGGGGTCGTGCGCATCTCCGTCACCCCGGACGACGACCGCCACATCCACGGGATCATCTCTGAAATCGCGGTCACCGAGGTCTGGCCGGACGACCGCCGGACCCGGTTCCGCGCCCGCCTCGTGCCGAAGCTGGCGCTGCTCGACCTCGCCGCAGACTGCCGGATCTTCCAGAACAAGACCGTGACCGAGATCGTGACGGCCATTCTCGACGAGGGCGGGGTGACCGACCGCGAGGTGAAGCTGACCGGAACCTACACGGCCCGGGAATACACGGTGCAGTGGCAGGAGACGAACCTCGCCTTCATCAGCCGGCTGATGGAGGACGAGGGCATCTTCTATTGGTTCGAGCACACCGACAGCCTGCACAAGCTGATCCTGGCCGACGACAGCGACGGCCATTCCGCCTGCCCGGTGATCGACGCGATCGGCTGGCGCGAGGGGGAGGTGGGCCAGTTCGAGGACGCGGTGGTGAACGAGTGCGTGCTGGAACGGCGCATCGTCACCGACGTCTTCGGCCTGTCGGCCTGGAACTTCGAGACGCCGTCGACCAGCCTCTACGTCAAGAAGCAGGGCGACACCACGAGCTACGCGGTCAACCTCTGGGGCCATACCCACACCAAGAGCGCCGACGGCGAGCGCTACGCGGGCCTCCGCCTCGCCGCCGCCGAGACGCCGGGCAAGCGGCTGCGCATGGCGGGCCCCAACCGCTCGCTCGCCTGCGGCCACACGGTGACCGTGTCCGGCCACCCGCAGTCGGACGTCAACGCGACCTGGACCATCCTGTCGGCCGACATCGTCGCGACCCCCGTGAGCTACGAGGCGACGGTGGTCGGCCTGCCGTCGACCGTCGTCTGGCGCCCGCCGCACGAGACGCCGCGGCCGCGCATCGCCTCCACCCAGACGGCCATCGTCGTCGGCCCGTCGGGCGAGGAGATCCACACCGACCAGTACGGGCGGATCAAGGTCCAGTTCCACTGGGACCGCCTCGGTGCGTCGGACGAGAACAGCTCGTGCTGGATCCGCGTCGCCCAGGGGTGGGGCGGCACCGGCTGGGGCTTCGTGTTCCTGCCGCGGATCGGCATGGAGGTGGTGGTCAGCTTCCTCGACGGCGACCCGGACCGGCCCCTCGTCGTCGGCTGCGTCTACAACGCGGAGCGCACCGTTCCCTACGGCCTCCCGGGCGAGAAGACCAAATCCACCATCAAGAGCCGGACGACCCCCGAGGGCGACGGGAAGTTCAACGAGATCCGCCTCGAGGACAAGAAGGACGCCGAGGAGATCTACGTCCACGCGCAGAAGGACATGAAGATCGACGTCCTCAACGACGAGACACGGACGGTCAAGCACGACCGCAAGACCACGATCGAGAACGACGACACCCTCACCATCACCAAGAACCGCACCTACGAGGTGAAGGACGGGAACGAGACCTACAAGGTCTCGACCGGGACCCGCGCGGTGACGGTGAAGGGGGACGAGACCCACACGAACAACGCGAAGTTCACCCACACGGTCGACGGCGACTATGCCCTGACCGTGAAGGGCGACATGAGCGTCTCGGTCACCGGCAGCCTGACCATCAAGGCCAAGGAGATCACGATCGAGAGTTCGCAGGGCACGATCACGATCAAGTCCGCGACGGCCATGACGCTCAAGGCGGGCAGCGACCTGAAGGCGGAGGCCACCGCGAACCTCAGCGCGAAGGGCACCGCGGGGGCCAAGTTCGAGAGCCCGGCGCAGGTCGACATCAAGGGGGCCATGGCCAACTTCAAGGCCGACGGCATGGCCGAGGTGAGCGCCGGCGGGATCATGACCGTCAAGGGCGCGCTCGTGAAGATCAACTGACCCGGGTGCCGGCGCCATGCCCAGCATCGACTGCGGCGGGCTCGCCGACCTCGTCCAGCGCCCGGCCGACCTGCCGGACGCCGCGGCCGCCGGCGCCATCGCCCAGGAGCAGGTGGCCGGCCTGGTCGCCGCCGCGGCCGCCGCACCGGGCCGGCTGAAGGACGCCGCCTCGCAGCAGCCGCTCGCCAAGTTCCTCTGGCCCCGCATCAAGGACTGGCGCAAGGAGGGTGCCGCCCGCGCCGGCGCGGTGCAGGCCCGGGCGGAGGAGGAGCGCGCCAAGGCCGAGGCGCTGCAGGGCTGGGCGTCCGGCCTGCGCGGCCAGCTGACCGACGCGGCGCGCCGGAGGGCCGCGGCGGCGCAGGCGAAGGCGGCCGAACTCCAGGCGCGCGCGGGCGAGCTTCAGGCGCGCGCGGACCGCTACCGCCAGCTGGCCGGCGGCCCGCCCCCGGGCGGGGTACCGCAGGGATCGCCCGCCGACATGGCCCGCGCCGCCGGCGGCGATCTGGCGGGCCGCGCGCAGGCCGCGGGCGAGGAGGAGATGCGCCGGCGGATGGAGGCGGCCGGGTTCGGCGCCGGCGGACCCGGTGCCCCCGGACCGGTCGATCGCGGCCCACCCCCCGGCGGCCCACCCTTCGACGGCCCGTCGCCCGGCCGGGACGACCCGTGGGACCGCCCGTCCGACCCCGACCACCCGCCGCCCTGTGCCGCGGACGCGCCCGAGCCCTGGCCGCCCGGCCATTACGGGGACTGGGGCGACGACATGCCGGTCGACGAGCAGGGCCGACACGTCGAACCGCCCTACGACGGCGGCACCGCCGGTGCCTTGGCGGGGCTCGCCAACACCGACGCGCTGATGCGCGACACCCTCGGCTTCGGCCTGTCGAACGCGCGCCGCCTGACCGAACTCGATCAGGCGGTCGACGGCTTCGCCGACTGCGCCGCCGCCCTGCCCACGATCCCCGACCCCCAGGTCGAGGCGATGGCGGCGTGGGGCACGCTTGGCCGCGTGGTGCAGGCGGTCCGCGACGGGCTGGGCGTCGACCTGCGCCGGCCCGATGCGGGCGCCCGGCTGGACGAGGCGCTGGCCGGCCGGGGCGAATGGCTGAAGTCCCGGATCGCCGCGTTCGAGGCCGAGGGCCCGGCGGCGGAGGACGCCTACGCCGACGCCGCCCGGCGGGTCGCGGCCTGGGGCACGCTGGCCCAGACCGCGACGGCGCTGGAGATGCCGGTCGCCGGCCCGCAGGCGCTGTCGCGCCTCGGCGAGAAGGTGCGCTGGATCGCCGATCGCCCGGTGCCCCCGCCCGGCGACACGGCGCGCCTGACCCGGGCGCTCGGCTATCTGGACAATGCGCAGGCCGTGCGCGACGGGCTGGAGGTCGACCCCTTCGCCCGCGGCGCCGGCGGGCGGCTGCGCGAGATCGCCGACCGGGTGCGGGAGAACCTGAAGGGCCGCGTCGTCCCGCCCGTGCCGCCGGCCGGCCGGCTGATGCTGGCCGGGACGACGAAGCCTGCGGTGGAGCAGGTGGAGCGCATCGACCGCACCCAGGCGAAGGATCTGGCGTTGGGCCGCCTCAGCCAGGCCGCGAGCCCGATCCTGTCGCGCGCGACGCCGGTCCTCTCGACCCTGCGGGCGGCGAGGTCGGTGGGGCAGCGGTCGCTCGTCCGGCCGTGAGGCCGGGGCGCCTCACGCCGACGTCATGCTCATGAAACTCGGTCCGGAATGGACGCCGATCGCCGGGCCGAGGGCGTCGCTCATCGCGCGCAGGCCGGTCGCGAAGTCGACGTTGCTGAGTGCCGCCGCTCCGTCCTTCAGCGCGTCCCACGTGTCCTTGCCCGCCGAGAGAAGGTCGCCCTTCGCGTTCAACACCGCGTCGACCGGCGCGGAGAGCTGGCCCACGACGAGGAGGGTCTGCGAACTCCCCTCCAGCGCGTCCTTCATGTCCTTGGTCAGCGCGGCCCCCGCCCGCGCCGCCTCGGCCGCGGATTTCCAGCCGTGGACGGCGACGCCGAACTGGGTCCAGGAAATGGTCATGTCGGCGAGCACGCCGAGACCCTTCACCACGCTGCCCGTGCGCGCGATGCCGGCGTACTCCGTCTTCATCCGGGCGAACTGAGCGTCGAGCCGCTCGTGCTGCATCCGCAGCGTGTCGACCCGGTCGACCAGTCCGATGATCTTGATGATGGTCTCGTCGACCTTGGGTTCGAGGTCCCGATCCGCCTTCTCCAGGTCGTCGAGCTTCGCGTAGGGATTGTGCTTGCGCTTGATCTTGCCGAGCTTGTCGGGCGTGATCCCCATCGCCCGGTGGACGGCGCAGATCTCCCGTTGGGAAGCGACCTCGATCTTGAGCCGGTCCTGTGCCTCCAGCAGCTCGCCGAGCTTGGCGCCGGCATCGTGGGCCGAGACGTAGACGCCGTCGGTCTTGCTCTTGAGCGTGTCGAGGTCGGTGCCGACCGTGTCGATCGTGCCCACGAAGTTCCCGACGTAGCCGCCGGTGAACCAGTTGGCCACCTGCACGCCCACCTCGGCCGCCAGGGCGGTCTTGATCTTCGGGTCCGGCGGATCGGTCGTGACGGTGTTCGTCGTCCGCAGGTGATCGGCCCAGATCTTCAGTTCGGCGTTCCGCTCGCGGATCAGCTGGATCTGGCGGGCGATCGAGGCGCGCTCCGCCTCCTTGCTCTCCTCGGACATCTGCGAGGTGGCGAGCGCCGCCTGCCGGTGCTTCAGCGCCGTGAACGCCTCGTTCAGCTTGGTCAGGCGTTCGTTCAGCTGCGCCGTTTCCGTTGTCGCCTTCGCCTGTTCGACCGGCAGCGGCAGGCGCGACAGCACCGCTTCGAACTTCTCGACCACGCCGTCGAGCGTCTCCTCGGCCGACAGGAGCGCGTTGCCCACCGTCGAGGCGATGGTGCCGACGCCCTTGATGATGCCGATGATGCCGAGCACGGCCGACGCGCCGCCCGTGGCGAGGGCGCCAGGAAGCCCGGCGATGCCCACCGCGACGGCCAGCAGGTTGGTGGCGATCGTGTAGCCGATCTTGATCTTGTAGTTCCGGTAGTCCTTGCGGGTCTCGACGTGCTTGGCCCACATCCGGGCGAAGATCGTGTCGCACTCCCGCTGGATCACGATCCCCGCGTTCTCGATCACCTTCAGCGTCGCCTTGATCTGGCGGCGAAGGGCGACCACGCGGTCGATGTCGGACGGGGTGATCTTCTGGAGCGGGCGATGGTCCTCCCGGTCCTCGATGCGGATCGTGTGGACCTTGGCGACCCGCCGGTCGATGCGGGCGGCCAGCCGTTCCCGGGCCTTCGTCTCGTCCAGTGCCGCGCGCCGGAGCTTGCGGTCGGCGATGATGCGGTCGGTGAGGCGGGCCGCCTCCTTGTTCATCTCCTCCAGCGTCTGCAGGAGACGGTCGAAGTCGCCGGCGAAGGCGCGGAGGTAGGCGGCGATCTCCAGCCCCAGGTACTGCGTGAATAGCAGTTCCTTGGTGAAGAAGTCGGCCTTCGGCGTGCTCTTGAAGAAGCCCGTCTTCGAATCGTCGAGTTCCAGATAGACGTTGACCTTGAGCAGTTCGCCGAGCTTTTCCCTGGGAACGAGTTCGGTTCCTCGCATGTTCTTCGCGAGGTTGTCGCTCCAGATCACGTGCCTGATCATCGTGGCTCCTGGCGAATGGTGATGTCCCTATCGATTGGAGAACATTACCAAACGAATGTTGCCCTAATCCATCGTCCCCGTCGGTCGCGCCGCCCCGGCGGGCGCCTCGAACGCCCCGATCCGCCTGAGCCGCGGCAGCTGCCCCGCGACGAAGTCCGCCCAGCGCCGGGCGATCTCGGCCGCGTTCTCCTCCGGCGTCTCGAGGACGTCGCCGTCCTTGACCATCTTCTCCCCCTGCGCGCGCAGGATGCGCGTCACGTACTCCGCGGGATCGTCGGCGTTGCCCGAGAGCGCGCGCAGGAAGAGCTGGCCCACCCGGTCGACCGTGACGCCGCTGCCGCTCACCGCCGCCGCCTGCACCGTGATCTCCGCCGAGGCCAGCGCGCGGGCGCGGACGGCGTCGTTAAAGGCGGCGGCGCCCGCCCGGCGTTCCGCCTCGCGCGCCGCCGATCCGCACGGCTGGATCCAGCCCGCCCCGGTCATGACCACGAGTGCTTGCTGGAGGCGCGCCGCCCCGATGGCGCGGATGGCGGGAACACCCATCAGCTCCGAGACCGTCCGGCCGCCCGACGCGGCCTCGTCGGTCTCCGCCAGCGCGTCGACGATGGGGCCGTAGGTCTCGGGCTGGAGGGTCGCCTCGCCGAGGGGGCCGGCGATCGACAGGCTCACGGCCTCGCGCGGGACGGTGAGCGCGAAGCGCATCCCCCGCCAGATCGCCTGCGTCTGCGGGCCCGACATCGGCACCGGGCCCTTCACGAACACGTCGCGGCGGAAGGACTGGTTGACGATGTAGTCGCGCAGCGTCTCCCGCACCGCCGGGTCCGGCACCTCGGCGAGGAGCTGCTGTTGCTCGGCCGTCAGGTTCAGCATGTCGACGTGGTCGAGCATGTTGGCCGAGGCGACGAAGGTCAGCTTGGCCTCCGACAGTTCCGACGCGAGGTCGACGTGGTAGAACGGCGTCCAGTCGCGGTTGAGGAACTCGTGCGCGAAGTAGTTGCGCTGGAACGTCTTCATCTTCTCCAGCCGCTCGGCCGAGCCGGGGTTGAAGCGGAAGTAGTGGGCGCCGACCGCCTTCATCCGCTCGCCCAGCGCCATGCCGCGCTCGATCCGGAGTGCCGTCGGCTCCTCCGGCCGCGCGGCGAGGTCGGCGAACAGCCGGCGCAGGCCCGCACCCGCCGTCCAGCCCGGCATGGCGTTGTAGGAGAGGTAGACGACCCCGCCCACCTTGAGCCGCCGCGACAGGAACCGCCGGATCGCGGCCCGGTTCTCGGCGCTGATCCAGGAGTAGACGCCGTGCAGCGCCACGGCGTCGAAGTCCGGCAGGTCGGCGTCGGCGTAGTCCGCGAAGCTCGCGTCGGACAGCGTGAGGTTCGTCACCCCCGCCTCCGCGGCCAGCCGGCGGGCGGCGCCGACGTGGGTCGGGTTGAAGTCGTTGGCGTGGAACGTCGCGTGCGGGTTCTGCGCCGCCAGCAGCACGCTGGTCACCCCCTGGCCGCATCCCAGCTCGCAATAGGCGAACGGCCGGTCGAAGTCCGGCGGGACCGCCCCGCGCGAGGCGGTCGCGAGCGCGAGATGGGCGGGCGCCATCTCCCGGTAGAAGCCGTGGGTGTAGCCGATGTCGGCCACGTACCCGTCCGTCCAGCGCGACATGCTCGTCCTCGTCGGGAAACGGTGTGGGATCAGCCGCCGAGCAGGCGGACGGCCACGAAACTCGCGTCGCCCGGCCGCTGCACCCCCGGGGCGTCGAGCTGTTCGGCCAGGTCGGCGGACAGGGGCTCGACGTCGAGGTCGCCGGTCGCGCCGAGCATCGCGCGAACGCCGTCGACCCCGATCGCCGTGGCGCCGATCCGCGTCTCGGACAGGCCCTCGCTGAACAGCAGCAGCGCGCCGCGCGGCGGCAGTTCCACCGTGGTGTCCGGGACGCGGATGCCCGGGCGGAGCGCCAGCGGCGGCGCACCCTCGATCTCCAGCGCCGTCGCCTCGCCGGGGCGGCGGGCGATGAGCGGGGCGGGGCAGGCGGCACGCGCGGCGACGAGGAGGCCGTCGACCACGTCGATGACCCCGAAGAACATCTTCACCTCGAGCCGCGCCTCGTTGTCGCCGACCAGCAGGTCCGACAGCCGCGCGAGGCACTGGCCGGGGCTGGCGGCGCCGGGGGCGAGCGCGCGCACCAGCGCCCGGGCCGAGATCGCGAGGAAGGCCGCCTGCAGCCCCTCGCCCGAGACGGACGCCATCACGACGGCGAGGCGCCGCCGCTCCGCCCCGTCGAGCCAGAAGAAGTCGTAGAACTCGCCGCCGAACCGGTCACCCTGGATCAGCCGGCCGCGGACGGCGACGTGGTCCGTGGCGGGCATGGCCGCGGGCACCATCTGCGCCTGCATGCTGCCGACGACGGAGAGCTGCTGCTCCAGCGCCTCCATCTTCTCGCGCACCGCCAGCGCCTCGTCCTTGGCGGCGATCAGCTGGCGCAGGCTCGAATGCTGCTGGCTCACCCGCTCGACCATCACGCGGAAGGCGAAGGCCAGCGCGTCCAGCCCTTCGGAACCCTTCCCTGGGCCGGCCGCGCCCTTGATGCGCTGGAGGTCCTCCATCATGCCGGACCGCGCATCGACCTCCAGCGTGGCGGCGAGGCGCTGCATCTGGTCCTCGATGAAGCCGAGCTGGCGCCGTCGCTGACGGGCGAGGCGCTGGCCGTCGCGCTGGACCACCATCTGCCCCTCGCGGAAGACGGTGAGCGCGCGCGCCGTCTCGCCGATCTCGTCGCGCCGGTCGGCGGCGGTGATCTCGATGGTGGTGTCGCCGCGGGCGAGCGCGCGCAGCGCGTCGACCGTCTCCTCCAGCGGGCGGAAGGCGAGGCGCAGCCACACCGACAGCGCGAAGGCGAGGCCGCCGGCCAGCGCCGCCAGGGCCAGCGCGCCCAGCCAGCGGCCGCGCTCGGTGACCCAGCGCCGCTCGGTCGCGTCGGTCACCCAGCGCTGGTAGCCCACGCGCTGCCCGGCGATGTCGAGGAGGGGCAGGTTGATGATCTCGAAGATCTGTTCGCCGGTCGCCACCTCCTGCCGGCCCCGGCCCGAGACGCGCGCCCGCTCCGCCACCTGGACCCGTTCGCGCAGCCCGCGCGCGGGGACGAGGAAGCGGCCCTCGCCGTCGGACAGCGCGACCGCCGGGCCGGCCGGGCCCGACAGGTTCTCCAGCAGCGACCCCGGGTCCCGGGTGGCGACGAGCACGCCCGACCGACCGCGGTCGAGCACGATGTGCACCGCGGCCGCCAGGAGCAGGCCGTCGCCCACGCGCACGATCCCCTGGACCGGCCGGCCGGCGGCGAGAGCCTCCCGCGCGGGGGCCGCGTCGATGAGCGCTGCCCCCATCCGGACGTCCTCGCCGGTCGAGACCGCCACCTGCCCGTCGGGGCCCAGAAGCTGCAGGCCGAGGAGGCCGCGTTCGCGCAGACGGCCGTGGACCGCGGCGAGCCCGATGGCCAGCCGTTCCGGCCCCAGCTGGGGCGCGAACTCGGACAGCACCTCGGCCTCGGGGGCGACGAGGGCGCGCAGGTCCTCCGACCAGCGGGCGACGCCGGTGCTCCAGCTCCGCTCGAAGGCGGCCAGCGAGAGTTCGACCGACTCCGCCTGGAAGGCGTCGTCGCGGGCGTCGCCGATGACGAAGGCCCCGACGGTGAAGCCGAGGAAGGCCGCCGTGACGGCGGTCACGATGCGTCGGCGCAGCCGCACGTCAGCCCTCCCGTCCACGCGGACGGCCGTCGAGGCCGAGGAGGCCGGCGAGAACGCCGCCGGCCACGATCCATGCCGCCAGCAGCGCCGGCAGCCACGACCAGTCGGTCGCCGTCACCGCAACCGCCGGCGGCAGGGCGAAGGCGAGCGCCCGGACCGCGGCGGCGACGAGCAGGAGCCGCTGCGTCCCCACCGCCGTCCGGTCCTCCACCGCGACCGCCTGCGTCGCCCGCACCGCCGTGGCGAAGGCGAGGGTGGCGGCGAAGCCGATGCCGGCCGCCGTCGCTTCGTCGATGAGGCCGCCCGATCCGACCAGCAGCGCCGCCGCCGCCGCGGTCCGCAGGATCACGGCGATCCAGGGGCCGGCCGGGAGCAGGAACGCCGCCCAGGCCCCCACCGACGCCCCCGTCGCCCACGCGACCACGCCCGCCGGCCCGGTGCCGAGCGGCCCGGCGAACATCAGCCCGGCCGAGAGGACGGCCGCGGCCGGCGCGGTCAGGCCCATCAGCGCCGTCGCCCGCCGGCCGGAACGGAACGCGGCGCCGATCTCGGACGGCGAGGGCCAGGTCGCGCGGCGCAACCGGTCGAGGCCCGCCGGCGCCAACGCCACCGTCGCCGCCGCCTGCAGCGCCAGCACGATCGCGGCGGTCGGCACGATGCGGTCGCGCAGGTCCGGGCCGGCGACGATCAGGATGCCGGCGGCGATGCCGATCCCCGCGACCGCGCCGGCCAGGACGCCCACATCGCGCCGGGTGCCGTCGGCGCCGACCGGGAGGGCGTAGACCCCCCCGGCCGCATGCAGCGCGATGCCGGCCGCGAGGCCCGTGCCCGCCACCTGCATCAGCGCGGCGCCCGCGTCGAAGGGAAGGACGAGGAGCGACGCCGTCGCCGCGAGCGCCACGACCACCGCCGCCGTCCGCGGCCCGGTCTTCTGCACCGCCCCGTCGAGCAGGCGCGGCACGAGCAGGGCCGCCACGACGAAGACGACCGCCGCCGTCAGCCACGCGTAGACGTCGCCGCCCAGCGCGTCGCGCGCGGCCACCGACACGTAGAGCCCCAGCGCGCCGACGAAGCCGGCCGACAGGCGGCGCAACGCGCGCTCCAGCGGCGGTTCGGTCGGCACCGGGTCGCCCGTCTCGAACACGAGCCCGTGGCGCGCCCCTTCGAGAAGGCGCGAGACCCGCGCCGCCTCGCCCTCGGTGAAGGCCTCCCGGCGGGCCTCGTCGGTGGCCCATTCCAGTTCGCGCAGCCGGCGCACGACGTGGCGCACCGAACGGCCCAGCGCCACCGTCAGGTCGCCCAGCTCGTCGCCGCCCGCCGGCCGCAGGGCGCGGCGGAAGTCGCCCTCGGCCACCCGGCGCGCCTCCCGGGCCGCGTGGACGGCGGGGATCGAGAGGCGCCGGCCCGCCGACCAGCCGACGAACTCCGTCGCCGTCCAGACCGCGATCAGCAGGCCGATCAGCAGGGTCGACAGCAGGTCCTGGAGGTCGGCTTCCACCGCCGGCCCGGCGTAGACCACGCTGACGCGGCCGACCTCGGCCCCGGCCGACAGGATCGGCGCGACCACCGCCAGCGGGTCCGGCGGGGCCTCGGCCCGGGTGACCGCGGCGCGCTGGCCGATCGGGTGGCCGGCGCCGTCGGCGACCGAGATGGACCAGACCGCCGGCAGGTCGGCGGCGAGGCGGGGCACGTCGCGCTCGAGCACCCGCGCCACGGCCGCGTCGAGCGCCATGCGGTCGGCGGCCATGGCGGCGGCGACGTCGTAGGCGGTGGCCCGGGCGATGGTCTGGGCGGTCGCGGTGTGCGTCTCCACGAAGCTGTCCCGGGCGGCCGCGAGCGCGAACAGCGCCATCGCCGCCCACACCACGGCGACCACCGTCGCGGTCAGCGCCATCAGTCGCGTCTGTGCCGAATCGGCCTTTGAGAGCGTCACGCCGCCTCGTCCTTCACGTCCGAGACGGCCATCGCGGCGTTCGATCGGTCGAAGCCGGCGAGCGTCGCCTCGATCCGACGGACGCAGGCGCCGATGTCGGGGTCGAGCGTGGCCGCGGCGCGGACCGCGGACGCGTATGCGGCGGCCAGGACCACCTCGTCGCCGAGGTCCGCCTCGCGCACCGTGTCGAGGGCGCGCGCGCCGTCGCGGGCGGCGCGGGCCACCCGGTCGGCGGCCAGGCGGCAGCCGAACCACGCCGCCGGAAGCAGGAACAGCAGCACGCCGCCCCCGACAGCCATCAGCGGCGTGAGGGCGGAGACGGCCCGCGCCTCGATGTAGGCGCTCGTCTCCCGCAGCGCGACGTAGCCGGCGAGGTCGCCGGCGGCGTCGAGGACCGGAGCGACGACGATGATGCCCGATCCGGTGATCTGGGCCGAGGCCGTCCGCCGGCCGCGCTCGATCGTCGGCCAGTCGAAGGCGAGGCGTTCGCCCACCTGCGCCCGGTCGGTGGAGACCAGCACGAGGCCCGACAGGTCGGTGAGCGACACCGCCCCCCGTCCGCGCAGCAGGCCGGCCGAGGTTTCGAGCAGGGGAAGGAGCCGGCCCTGGGCGGCCGCGACGCGGCCGGGCTCGATCCGGCCCTCCACATTGATCCGCAGCTCGGCCAGCGTGACCAGGAGGCGGCGCACCGCCGCCTCCTGATAGGCTCGGCGCAGGTCGAGCGCGGTCGCCGCGAGGATCACCGCGATCGCCGCGAGGGCGGCGACCACCACCCGGATGAAGAGGCTCTGCGTCAGCCTCATTGCAGACCAGTCCGCTTCCAGCTTCCGAGCCGGCCCCACAGGCGGTCGGCGACCTCGGTGCGGCGGACGCGCGCCTCGCCGGGATCGTCGCCCGGCGTCTCCGGCGCGAACAGCCCCTCCACCAGGGCGCGCATGCCCTCCACTTCCTCCTTGAAGCGCGTCTCGCGTTCGGCCGCCGCGCGGCGCTCGTCCTCCAGGACCTTGTGCAGTCGCGCCTCGCGCTCGCGGTTCTCGGCCGCCATCTGCCGCAGCGTCGCCATCAGGTCGGCGCCGCGCTGCTCCAGCGCCCGGGCGCGGGCCTCGGCGGCCGCGTCCGCGACCGCGGCCAGAACGGCCCCGGCCGGGGCGGGCGCCGGCCCCGGCACGGCCCCGGGCGTCGGGGCGGGAACGGGGGCGGCAGCGCGCGCGATGCGCGGCGCGTGGCCGGGATCGTGGAAGATGGGGGCGGCCGGGGGCGCCCCGCCCAGCCAGCGCGAGACCACGTCGTAGCGTTCCCGCAGGATCTCCGCGATCCGCCGATAGCTGAATCCCCGGGCCCGCAGCTTGTGGGCCGCCGTCTCGCGCGCCCCAGCCGGCGCCCCCGCCGGACCGGTCAGGGGCCCCGCCGGCGGGCGCCGTCCGTCCGCGGTGCCCACGTCGGCGACCGGCGGCACGGTGTCGATGCGATCGAAGCTCATCGGCGAAGGCCCGGACGACGGGAAGGCGTCACTGCGGGGTCGACGATACCCCTTGGGGCGTAGATGGTCAGCCCCGGAAATCGTAACACCCCTCTCTATCGTTAGGGGGAGGAGACGAATACACGACAAACGTCGGGTGAGACTGTTTCGTCGACGATGTTTCGTCTACAGTTGTAACACTTACGATGAGGGGTGACCCTCGCCATGGACGGTGGTCGCCCCGTGCGGGCCGCGACGCCGATCCCGCCCGTCCGCCGCGCGTGGGCGGTGTGCGGCCCGCAACCGGGAGAGGCCCGACGAATGGGTTCAGATCCCCCTGTCGACATGCAGGGAGCGTACGACCGATATTTCTCCAGCGGCCTCTACGGCCAGCGGTATCCGCGGCCGAATCCGCGGGTCTTCGGCATCGTGCGCGACCTGATGGAGACGGTCGGGCCGCGGGTCCTGGACTTCGGCTGCGGCGACGGACGATACGCTGGGCCGATCCTCGATTCCGGGCCCCGGGCGCGGGTGATCGGCTACGACATCAGCGCGACCGCGCTCGAGGCGCTGGCCGCACGGCGGCCGGACGACCTGCGGAGCGGGCGACTCCGGCTCGTCCTCGGCTCCCTCGACGCGCTCGCCGCGGAGGTGGAGCCGCACTCGGTCGACCTGGGCCTGATGCTGTTCGGCGTGCTCGGCCACGTTCCGACGCGGGCGGGCCGTATCGTGGCGCTGCGGGCGGCGATGCGCTGCGTGCGTCCGGGCGGTCGCCTCGTCGTGACCGTCCCCAACGCCCGGCGGCGCTTCCTCGAAGAACAGCGCGAGAGCCTCGCGCGGATCGCGACGGGCGACGCGGAGCCGGGCGACATCCTCTACCAGCGCCAGTCGGAGGCGGGGCTCCTGCGCCTCTACTACCATCTCTACTCGTTGCCCGAGTTCGCGGGCGAACTCGCCGCCGCCGGCCTCGTCGACGCGACCTTCGCGGCCGAGAGCGTCCTTCCCGAGCGCGGGATCCTCGTCTCGCGGCTCGGCCGCATCGCCGACGACCTTCTCGCCCGGTCGCTGGACATCCGTCACGCCTACGGGTTCCTCGCCGTTGCCACGGTGCCGGCGGCCGGTCCCGTCGAGACCCGTCTCATCGAGGAACCCTCCTATGCCTGAGACCCGTTCCGGTCTGCTCCGGGCCTTCGCCACCGGCCGCTCCCACGATTCCGCGGGCGGCGCGGTCCGGGCCGGGCCGACCGGACGGTGTCGGCGCCTCCTCGCCCGGCTGGCGCTCCTGGTCCCCGCCCTGCTGGCGGCGGGGGCCGTCCCGGCGGCGGCGCAGGTGGACCCGATCGACAACATCCAGCGGCGCGGCACCCTCGTGGTGGGGGTGAAGAACGACTATCCGCTGTTCGGCTCCGTCAATCCGGCGGGGCAGCTCGTCGGCCTCGAGCCCGATCTCGCGGCCGACCTCGCCCGGCGCCTGAACGTGTCGCTGACGCTGGTCGGCGTCACCTCGGCCAACCGGTTCCAGCGCCTCCAGGACGGCACGATCGACGTCATGATCGCGACGCTCGGCGACACCGAGCAGCGCCGGAAGATCGTGACCATCGTCGAGCCGAACTACTACGCCTCGGGCGTGAACGTGATGACGCCGCCCTCCTCGCGCATCCGCGAGTGGAGCGAGCTGCGCGGCCAGCGGGTCTGCGCCACCCAGGGCACCTACTTCAACCGGCTCATGGCCGAGCGCTACCTGCTCGACCTCCAGAACTACAACTCCAACCGCGACGCCCGGCTGGCGCTGAAGGACGGCCGCTGCGTCGCCTGGCTCTACGACGACACGGCGATCGCCGGCGACCTGCAGGACGCGGAATGGGCCGGCTGGAGGATG
>Ga0315907_10004730_pt1 | contig 15142 bp, 6 predicted proteins | sample LakEriMetagenome_3_FD_203525 | JGI IMG/M metagenome (GOLD analysis project Ga0315907, IMG submission 203525) | Freshwater fungal communities from buoy surface, Lake Erie, Ohio, United States - Buoy 12 MA123 | ecosystem: Environmental > Aquatic > Freshwater > Lake > Lake biofilm | place: USA... | reverse complement strand
AGCTACTAGCAACGACGATATTACTGCGTATTTGAATAAATTAATTGAGTTCGAAAGTAATCAAATGCAACCACCTTCACTATGGATGAAGAATGTATTGCACTTTGGGGGGGGGACAGATTTAAACGAACAGAATGTATTAGCTGCAAAACTGAGTGCGTATGCGCAAGTTGTTCAGGATACTTTATTTGGTGGTAAGGTTTATACATTTTTGAAAAACTCAAGTGCACCAATTCAAATCAATCAAAGTCAGTATTTACAATCGTTGATTGATTCAGGTTCTACAATGATGACGTTTTACGGTCATGCGGCTGGAACTTCTTTCGATATAAGTACAGATGCTCCGGAAAACTATAATAACAAGGGGAAGTATCCGCTCGTACTCGCACAAAGTTGTTATGTTGGAGATATTTTTACTACTTCCAAATTATTGAATGAACGATTTGTATTAACTCCTGATAAAGCAGCAATTGGATTTGTTGCTGTTCCTGACAAAGGAATTATTGAAGAGTTAGATGCTTACTCTACAGAGTTGCATCAACAATTATTTCGATTGAATTATGGTAAGAGTGTTTGTGAGTCGATGAATAAAACCATCAATACATTGATGAATGCTAATCCAGGATACAAAAATGTTTGTATGAGTATGACGATGCACGGAGACCCTGCGATTAATTTAAACTCATATGATTTGCCAGATTATTCTATTGATAATTCATCCATCATTTTTGATCCACAATTAGTGACAACGGAGCTTGATTCCTTTAATGTGAAAGTAGCAATTACTAATCTTGGTAAGAATACTTCAGAAAGTATGCGTATGTTGGTTAGCCGACGTATGCCCGATGGCGTTAGTAAGCGCGATACTATTGTTATCGTTCCTTATATCTCTTACATTGATACTATTGTTGTTAAATTACCTGTCGACTTTAGAGAAGGTCCAGGCCTAAATACTTTTGAAGTAACAGTAGATGCCTTCAATGAAGTACAAGAACTTAATGAGTCCTCAAATAATTTTGCATCCGTAACACTTCAAATAACCAGTACGGATATTAATCCTGTTTTCCCTTCTGAATTTGCGATTATACCAAACGATACGGTAACCTTAAAAGCCACTACAGCCAATTTATTTTCCAATCCTAAAAATTACGTTTTCGAAATCGATACGTCGGCTGTATTTAATAGTCCTGTAAAATTAAATACAGTAATATCCAATGTGTACGGAGTTGTTAGTTGGACTGTTCCTCAGTCGCTAACCGACAATCAAGTTTACTATTGGCGTGTTGCAAACGATTCCATACAAAATGTAGATACGGCTATCGCCAATAAATTTCAATGGAAGTATAGTTCGTTTATTTATAAGCAAGGAATTACTGGATGGTCACAGGCCGATTATCCGCAGTTTCAGAAAGATGAACTGACAAATATTATTCGTCAAAATGCTACACGGTATTTCGAATTTATTAATTCACAATATGCGCTTGCTATTACCCATTCAGGCACACGACCATCTTACGAAATTAACGGAGTGAATATCGACTATGGTGGATGTAATTATGCGCCTCAGATTGCTATTGCTGTATTAGATTCAATCGATTTTGAAAATCCATGGCAGACTGATTCGTGCATTCGTTATTTTGGGAATTATAATTACTTTAATTGCACCACTCGAATTGGATGTAATCGTTATCGTCCGGATAAATTTTTCTTGTTTAATACTGCCTATCCTGCACAAACAGATAGCCTTGTGGATATGATTTTAAATGATGTACCTAACGGAAATTATATTCTTAGCTGGACAGTTTTTGATGTACCATTTGATACGTTAACTGTATTAAAAAATGGCTTTGCTGCTTTAGGTTCTACGCAGTATGCGAGTCTTACTTCACAGGATAAATACATATTCTTTATGAAGAAAGGAGATCCTTCAACGGAGCTTTTTCAAAAGGGAACATATCCAGTTGATGATTTACGGATAGACTATACGTTACAACGTGATTGGGACAAAGGATTTTATACATCTACGAAAGTAGGGCCAGCAGCTTCATGGTCGTCGGTACATTGGGATTTTGCTTCTACCGAATCGAGTGCAACTCCTGATTCTGTATTGTTAAGTGTAATTGGGATTAATGCAGCTGGACAAGAATTTACATTGTTGTCGGGTGTACAACAGAATACCAAAGATTTTTCAATATCAAATATCGATGCTTCTATCTATCCATACTTAAAATTAAAGTTGTATGCACAAGATGGAACAAACAGAACACCGCCACAACTTACCAAATGGCAAGTGTATTACGATCCCGTTCCAGAAGGAACAATTAATCCAACGTATTTTACTTTCAATTCAGATACAGTTCAAGAAGGACAAAATGTAAGTTTGAAAATTGCATTTGAAAATATCAGTACTGTTGATATGGATTCTTTGTTAGTTGATTATTATTTATACAACCAGCAAAATGTCCGTTACGATTTAGCAACCATTCGTTTACCTCGTAATCTTCCTGCTGGTGATACCATCATGACAGGCATTACCTTTAACTCTCGTGATTTAGTAGGTGCTAATACGCTATGGGTAGAAGTAAATCCTCGTAACGATCAACCTGAGCAGTACCATTTTAATAATCTAACAAGCATCCGTTTTAATGTTAATCGCGATATAACAAATCCATTGTTGGATGTAACGTTTGATGGTTCTCATATTTTAAATGGCGATATTATTTCTGCAAAGCCTACTATTAACATTCAATTGCTGGATGAAAATAAATTCATTGCATTGAATGATACCAATAATTTTAGAGTGTCGATTACAGATCCTGATGGCTTTGTTCGTTTTGTGCCTTTTGAAGCAGCATCCAGTGCAAATACAGAACAACAATTATTACAATGGATTCCTGCAAGTCTTCCAAAGAATAGTTTCAATATAATTTATCAGCCTACATTATTAAAAGATGGAATGTATACTTTAAACGTGCAGGCAACTGATGAGTCAGGAAATCAAAGTGGATTGAACGATTATAAAATACAATTTGAAGTTATTAATAAGAGTACGATTACAGAAGTGATTAATTATCCGAATCCATTTAGTACTTCTACGCGTTTTGTCTTTACTCTAACAGGTAGTGAAGTACCCGATGACTTCCGCATTCGTATTATGACAGTGAGTGGAAAAATTGTTAGAGAAATTAGTAGAGCAGAAATAGGGGATATCCATATCGGTAGAAACATCACTGATTTTGCATGGGATGGAAAAGATCAGTTTGGTGATCAGTTAGCAAATGGTGTTTACCTGTACAATGTCATCACTGGAATGAACGGGGCAGAAATTGAAAAGCGTGAAACTTCTGCGGATCAATATTTCAAAAAGGGTTGGGGTAAAATGTATTTAATGAGATAATAAAACATGAAAAAATTATTTTTAGTTCTAAGCATTCTTGCAATTATTACTTCTTGTAAAAAAGAAGAGACACCAACGAGTGTTAATCCTTCTCCAAAATTGATTATTAAAATTGAAGTAGATTCAACATTAGCTCGCTTAGGAAATAATGGTTTGCCAGTTGCAATGCCAACAGGACATGCAGGACAAAATCCTTTGTTCTCAAAAATAGCTGCTCATTATTTAGAATTTAGTCAGAACGCCTACACCATGATTGGCGCAGGTGATGTTTTGTATCATGCAGAAGAAACAACGCAAGGCGGTGCAACAGCCATTGATTTCTCTAAATCGAAATTGATTACACCAGGACAGACATTTTTAGAATTGCCTCTATCAGATTTAGGTGTTGGTACTTACGATTATGCACGTATGTCGTTATCCTATCAAAATTATGACGTGCAATTTCATTTTGCTGGAATGCCATTTACTGGTCGTGTTGCAAGTTTTGTTGGATATAATACGTATGTCGGTAGTTATAAAATTAAGGATTCAACAGTTAATGTGAATGCTAATAAATTGCAAGGATACTGGGGCGTTGAAACTATGTATAACGTAACCACTGGTCAAAGTCCTGCTGGTGCGACTACAGTTCCTAATCCGATTTTTAATACTTCGCCCATTCCTGCGGGCTCTTGTTTAGTAACAGGTCAATTTAATACACCATTAACTATTACGGGTTCAGAGACAAGTGATATTACAGTAATCATGAAGTTATCCATCAACAAGAGTTTTGAATGGATAGATATTAATGGAAATGGGAAATGGGATGTAGATGTAGCAGGGGAAACAGTGGTTGATATGGGACTGAGAGGATTGTTTCCTACCCATAATCATTAGCAATCTCTTTGGGCAGCTTTTGTTCTTAATTAGTTTTGCCTATATTTGAAATACTTAAAAGCCAAACTATACACAATGATTACTCGATTAAAAGCGCTGTTATTAGCTGCTGTGATTGCTGTACCGACAATTTCATTCGGTCAGGACTGGGTTACGAAAATGAATGACCCTAATGTGAACTTTTTTGAAGTTCAAAATTCGTTTAATAAATATGCTGCAAAGAAAGATCGCGAAGTAGAACGCGAAAGAAAAAGAGCATCCAAAAGAAAAGGAGAGCCTCTTTCAGAAGAAGAGTCAGAGATTCCGGGATATTTCCAATACAAGCGTTGGGAACATTTTATGGCTCCTCGTGTTTCATCAACTGGTGAACGATTTGATCCTGCAACTGCTTATCGCGAGATGGAGCGTTATAACCAACAACATGGAGTTTTTAATTCTGGTAATTGGACTATCCTAGGACCTGTTTCTGCAGTACCATCAAATGGCGGTAATGCGGGCCGTTTGAATTGTGTACGATTTGATCCTAATAACAATAATATTATTTACGTTGGCTCTCCAGCTGGAGGTTTATGGAAATCTATAGATGGAGGTTTGACGTGGTCTACAAACACCGATCGCATTGCTCAAGTGATTGGATGTACTGATATCGCAATTGATCCAACCAACACGAATATCATGTACCTTGCAACAGGTGATGGTGATGCTGGTGATACTTATTCTGTAGGTGTTTTAAAATCGGTTGATGGTGGTGCTACATGGCAACCAACAGGATTATCATACTATATGGCAAACTATCGTCAAATAAGTAAAATCCTGATTGATCCAACAAATACGAATACGATTCTTGTTGCTACTTCTGCTGGTGTTTACAGAAGTACAGATGCAGGAGTAACATTTACGGTGACACAAACAGGTTCATTTAAAGACATGGAATTTAAGCCAGGTGATCCAAACACGGTTTACGTTTGTGGCTCTGAGTTTTATAAATCTACTAATAACGGTGCTGCCTTTACGAAAATCACTGCAGGTTTACCAGTCGCTACAAATGTTAGTCGCATGGCAATTGCTGTTTCACCTGCAGACCCCTCTTATGTTTATATGATTGTAGGTTTGCCTCAGCCTAACTATGGTACTGAAGGATTTTATAAGTCATCAAATAGCGGTACAAGTTTTACAAAGCCATCAACACCTGCGTTAGGAAATCAGCAATGGTATGATTTAGCAATTGCAGTTTCTCCAACAAATATCAATGAAGTCATATTAGGTGGTCAAACAGATTTCTTACGTTCAACGAATGGTGGAACATCATGGTCGCAAAATGGAGGAAATACCCACGTTGATTATCATGATATCGTTTTTACAAATAGCAATACTTACTACATGTGTAACGATGGTGGCTTGTACAAAACCACAAATAGTGGTAGCTCGTGGACAGATCTTAGTGATGGATTACAAATTGCAGAAATGTATGGCTTAGGTCAATCAGCGAATAATGCGAATTTGATTATTCAAGGATGGCAGGATAACGGTACGAATAAATATACAGGTACTGGATGGACAAAAATTATGGGTGGTGATGGAATGCTATGTTTCATCGATTATACGAATGATCAAAACATGTGGGCGGAATATTATAACGGCGCCTTTCAACGCTCAACTAATGGTGGAAATACATGGTCTTCGGCAACAAATGGGATTACTGAAGCAGGTGCATGGGTAACTCCGTGGATGCAAGATCCCGTTACTCCAACAACGTTATATTCTGGATTTGTAAATGTTTGGAAAAGTACAAACGGGGGTAGTTCATGGACAAAGATTAGTAACTTCTCTAATACAGCAACTGTAACACAGTTGGCAGTTTCTCCTGCAAATAATCAAGTAATCTGGGCTTGTAAGCCGGGTGGTTTATACAAGTCGAGTAATGGTGGTACAACATGGACAACTATTACATCAATGCCGAATGGTAACATTACATACATTGCATGTAGTGCAACAGATCCTAATAAAGCATGGATTACTTATTCGGGCTTTACAAATTCTAGCAAAGTATTCCAAACTAACGATCAGGGAACTACGTGGATTAATTTATCTGCTTCTATTCCGAATATCCCTGTAAATTGTATCGTTTATCAAAATAATACTGCTGATGGATTATACATTGGAACGGATGTAGGTGTTTTCTTCAAAGATTCGACAATGAATGTTTGGCAGCCTTTCATCAATGGAATGCCAAATGTGATTGTATCTCAATTAGCCATTCATTATCCAACAGGTAAAATAAGAGCTTCTACTTACGGAAGAGGATTATGGGAATCTGATTTATATGTTCCAGGAACTTATGCTCCAACAGCAGCATTTGGATCAAGCAAGAAAATTTCTTGTTCAGGTGCAGCCATCGATTTCGCAGATTATTCTGCAGGACAACCTACCTCATGGTCATGGTCTTTCCCTGGAGGAAATCCTGCAACCTCTACCTTGCAGAATCCTACAGTAGTGTATAATACTCCGGGCACCTATTCGGCAACGTTAGTATCTACCAACGCTAACGGTACCGATTCAGTTACTTATTCCAACTTTATCAATATAGCTACGAGTATCGCTCCAGATCCTCAAACTACAGGTGGTGTTCGATGTGGACCAGGTCCAATTGCATTATCGGCTACAGGATCAGGTAATGGAACATTACGTTGGTGGGATGCCCCAGGTGGTGGAAATGTTCTTGCAACAGGTAATAATTATAATCCTACAATCAATGGTACAACTACTTATTATGTAGATGAAGATTTTCCTCCAGGATTAGTAGATTATGTGGGTGAAGTAGGTAACGGATTTGGTGCTGGAAGTTTCTTTACAGCAAATGATATTCGTGGTTTGTATTTCGATGTAATCAATCCTGTAATTTTAAATTCAGTAGATGTTTATGCAAATACTTCAGGCTTCAGAACAATTGAAATATTAGATGCTCAGGGAAATACCTATGCAGATACAACAATCAATATCCCTGCAAGTGGTGCTAACACAACTACTGTGAATGTGAACTTTAAACTTTATCCAGGAACGAATTATTTTATTAAGTGTCGTGGATTAGTTGATTTGTATCGTAACTCAGCTGGTGCTGTTTATCCTTACAACAGTGCGTCTATCAATATCACAGGAAGTAATGCAGGTTCTCCTGGTTATTATTATTTCTTCTATAACTGGACGTATACTGATATTTATTGCAATACGGGACGTACTGCTTGTACTGCTTTAGATTCTTGTGCTGCTGTAGGCTTATCAGATGTTTCTGTTGATCAATCAATGCAGGTGTATCCTAATCCAACTAACGGCTTATTTGAATTAAGCTTTAATGCTGCAGTTGCTCAGAATTATAAAGTAACAGTTTTAAATACACTTGGCGAAGTTGTTTACGAATATCAGTTAGCTGATTTTGCAGGTGAACATAAGCGTATGATTGATTTATCAACGTTAAGCAAAGGTGTTTACGTGATAAACGTTACTGGACTAACGAAAAATGTGATGCGAAAAATTACGGTTTACTAAAATTAGTAATCCAAAAAAAACGGGATGTAGTATTCACTGCATCCCGTTTTTGTTTTAAAAAGTTTTTATTACCAGATTTTTACTCGTTTGTCTGCTGGTACAAACATTTTATTTGTAGGCTTTACATTAAATGCTTCATAAAATTCTGGAATATTCATCATTGGTCCTTGTACGCGCAAGAAGTTAGGAGAGTGAACATCGGTCATGATGCGAAGCGCCATTACCTCATCGCGATAATGTCCAACCCAACTTAAAGCATAACCCATAAAATAACGTTGAACAGGTGTAAGGCCGTTAATCACTTTACCCGACTTATACTGCTCTGTTTTCTTGAATGCCTCTAATCCGATAACAACACCACCTAAGTCAGCAATGTTTTCACCTTGCGTTGCTTCTCCATTCACATGCAAACTATCTAACACTTTGAAGTTGTTAAATTGATCAATGATTTTTTGCGCTCTGTTTTTAAATTCTTTTTCGTCGTTAACTGTCCACCACGATTTCAAATTTCCTTTTTCATCAAACTGTCTTCCTTGATCATCAAATCCGTGCGTTACCTCGTGACCGATAGTAGACGCACCTGCATAGCCGTAAATGATTGCATCATCCGCTAATGAATCAGGTAATCCAGGGATAATGAAAATAGCTGCAGGTAAAACGATTTCGTTGTTAGAAGGGTTGTAATATGCATTGTACGTTTGAGGAGTCATATCCCACTCTGTACGATCTACTGGCTTGCCTAATTTAGAAATCTGGTATTCATGCGCCCAGATATGACTATTCATAACATTCGTTACGTATGCATCTCTGCTGATTGATAGTGAAGAATAATCTTTCCACTTATCTGGATAGCCACATTTAACAGTAATTGAATTTAATTTGTTGATTGCTTTCTCTTTTGTTTCTGCGCTCATCCAATCTAATCCTTTAATGCGGTCACGGTATGCATTTATTATGTTGGTAGTTAAATCCTGATAACGCTTTTTTACTGATGGCGAAACATAGTTCTTTACATATAGTTGTCCTAGCAAATCTCCCATGCATGATTCTTCTTCATCCAATACTCGCTTGTATCGCTCACGCTGTGCTTTTACTCCGTTAAGAATTTTCCCATTAAAGTTAAATGCTTCTTGTTCGAACGCTTTACCGCAATAATCTCCATATGCATTAATCAAACACCAGTTGAAATACGCTTTCCAATCTTCGATAGATACGGACTTGATAGAGGCTTCCATTTGTTTTAAAAACTCTGGCTGGCCTACAATAGCGGTATCTACTTTTTGCATTTTCATTCCTGAAAACAGCGTGCTCCAGTTAATAGAAGGTGTTAATTTATTTAATTCAGACACTGCTTTCTTATTGTAGTTTGCATATGGATCTCGAAGGTCTTCTAACTTACGTGAAGCCTTTGCGAATGAAAGTTCAAGGTTCCATACTTTATTCATGTTAGTAGTTGCCGTGGTCGAATCTTGCCCCATCAATTTAAACATGTTTACGATATGCTTCTTGTATTCTTCGCGAATGTTCTTTGTACGAGCATCGTTATTGAAGTAATAATCTCTGTCGGGTAAACCAATTCCTCCCTGACCTATATGCAAGTTCACTTGCTCACTGTTCATCTCATCTTGATAAACGTAAGCACTGAAGAAAGGAGATGCGCCATACACCTGCATACGAGCTACTATAGCGAGTACATCTTCTTTTGTTTTGATAGCATTAATCGCATCGATTTCAGATTTTAAAGGCTTGATACCATTCTTATCAATACTAACGGTGTCCATACCCGTAAAGTAGAAATCGCCAATTTTTTGTTCGATACTTCCTTTTGCAGCTTCCGCTTTTCCTGCTGCTTCGCTGATTGTTTTAGTACGATTGTAAGTTTCATTCATAACCATCGTCCAGATGCCAAATCCTTTTTCAGAGGCAGGGATAGGATTCTTTTTAATCCAGCCACCACAAGCATATCCGAAGAAATCATCAGCAGGATTAATGGTAGTGTCCATGTTTTCTACCAGCACATCTGCTTGCTTTTCTGTTGTTGCCGACTTTTGATTACAAGCCACAAATCCAACAGAAAGAAATAATGCTCCAATGAGCAATTGCTTTTTCATATTGCGTAAATTTTTATCGAAATTAATTAAAAACTAATGACAGCGATTCGAAATCAGTGATAGGTAAAGAACAATTGTTATTCTCACAGTAATAGCCAACTGTTTCCTTCGGATTAAATCGGTTTTTGCACAGCGGTAAAATAGAATTTTCAGAGGCTATAGCAAATATTAGATTAGGTTTGTATTGCTGCTGAATAGTATGTATCCAATTATGTGCATCGGGTCCACTAATAACCAACTCTGATTTCGAATTTTCTAAATAGAGTTTTACTTGCGCCCATTTACAATACCACGGCAATGCATTGCTAATTTCTTTTTGCATTAATGCGATCATTTGCTCAGCACGATGTAAATAAGTGGCGTCATCAAAATAGCGCGACAATAAATACAGGTTCATGGCCATCATTGCATTGGAAGAAGGAATCACATTATCTTGTAATTCCATACTGCGCTTGATTAATTTTTCAGCAGTGGCAGAGGTAAAATAGAATAGGGGAGAATCTTCTGAACTAAATTGACGGATGACCGTTTCACAAAGACTCTTTGCTTGCATCAAATATTTTTCATCAAAGGTGATTTGATAAACGGCAATCAAGCCTTCAATGATACTGACATAATCATCTAAAAATCCTTCGCGATGTTGTACCGATGATTTTGTAAGATCTGCATCCACAACCGAATGAATCACTTTGTTATCTTCTATCAAATGTTGAAGGATGCTATCTGCTAGATGAATGGATGCTTGATAATAGTTGTTATCATTCGTCGACATAAAAGCATCTGAAAATCCTTTTAGCAATAATCCGTTCCAGCAAGCAATTATTTTATGATCTAATCCCGGACGAACACGTTTATTGCGTTCAATAAAAAGTTTGTTTTTTATTTGATGGATTATAGAATTCAAATTTGCTTCTGACAGATTAAATTTTTCGCAAATAGTAAGTGCATTTTCATTTCTTAAAGGAATATAAACTTCGTCTTCCCAATATCCTTTTTCATCGAAATGAAAATAATCTTTCGCAAGTAAATATTCTTGCTCCGTTAAAATACTTTGCAATTCGTTTAATGACCACGTATAAAATTTCCCCTCTACACCTTCGGTATCAGCATCCAATGCTGCGTAATATAAATTCGAATCAGACTTTAACTCATTATTCAAGAAAGTAAAAATCCCTTCAATTGTTTCTTTGTATTTTTCATTCTTGAAAATACTATACGACTTCGCATAAAGTGATAATAGTTGCGCGTTATCGTACAACATTTTTTCAAAGTGAGGAACCTTCCATTCCATATCAGTGCTGTATCTGCAAAATCCTCCCCCAAGTTGATCATAGATTCCTCCAAGCAACATTTTATTCAAGGTGAGTTGCAAATGCTCACCAGCATAAGGATGTTGACACAATAAATAAAAGTCAAGCATCCAATCGTAATTGTTTGGCATCGGAAATTTAGGAGAACGATTATTCCCACCATCGGTAGTATCAAAATTAACTGACCAATTCAGAAAAAGCTGTTGCCAGTCAGTCGACTCCATCTTACTAACGGTAGTGTCGTTCCGTAAAGATTCCATTTTAAGAAGTCCTTCTGTAAGTTCCTGTGCGTAGGTCATACATTTTTCTGCATCGTTGCGATACAAATTGGCGATATGCAGTAAAATAGATCTCCATTGTTCTTTGTGAAAATAGGTTCCTCCATAAATCGGACGACCATCAGGAAGCAAAACACAGTTCAATGGCCAGCCACCTCTGCCGGTCATCAGTTGTACTGCATCCATATAAATTTTATCGAGGTCGGGGCGCTCCTCACGATCGACTTTTATGCAAATAAAATTTTTATTCATCACTGTAGCAATCTCCTCATCTTCGAAACTTTCTCGTTCCATCACATGGCACCAATGGCAGGTGGAATAGCCAATACTAACAATGATTAACTTATTCTCCTCTTTTGCTTTTTGCAAAGCATCGGTTGTCCATGGTAGCCAGTGCACAGGGTTATAGGCATGCTGCAATAAATACGGACTACTGCAATGAATTAGGGCATTGGGTTGGCGATTTGTCTCCATCGTTCTAAGGTAGCGCAAATATCGTATAATTAGAATTTATATCTTTGGCGTATGTCAAATCGTCGTCGTGTCATCATTATTGTAACATCCGTAATTGTTGGATGTATCTTATCTTTCTTTGTTTTTAAACTACGTCGCGGTGGTGGTGATTTAACCGCTGAAGACCAAGGATTTTTAATCACCAATTTCACTTTTTCATTGGCGATTATTTTAGGCGTTGGGTATTTCTTTATTTGGAATAAGAAGAAGGATCTATAGTGAAGTAGCGCAAAGCACACTTCACTATAGATGAGAAAAATATTTTCAGGGTGGGGTTTGCCTGTAGTAACTACTGCAGGCCCCACCCTGCTTGTAGAAAACCACAATTCGCTATTATGAGAAATAAAAAAACAGGGTATGGTTTTAACCATACCCTGTAATAAAAATTTAATCGGGGGTTTACTGCACAATCATACGACTATCATTTTGTCCGCCGTTGATTAACAAGCGCACAATATAGATGCCTTTCTGATAGTGATCTCCTAAGGAAATTTCTTTGTTGATGCGATTATCTTCAGCTGTTACTTGCGACTGATAAATAGTTTGTCCCATCGCATTGATTACTTGAATTGTTCCTTCGCCTTCTACCTCGCCTTCGTATGTAAATTTGAAAGAACCGTTATTAGGATTCGGGAATAGATTTACGCCTTGCGATAATTCTGGTGCAAGTGTTTTTGCTTCTTCGTTGATATCATTGCTTGTTGGCTCTGATGGATTGTTATTAGCAATTCTGCAATTTACGTTAGTAGTAATAGCACTACCACTAATACGTGAACAACCAGTAGTTAAATTTTTAGTTACTACTTTGTACGTGCCCGGTTGTTTAACTACCAATGAATAATTGGTTGCATTCTCAATAGAAACGTTGGTACGATACCATTGCACGCTGTAATTGCTTCCAAGGTTAGTGCAGTTAAGAGTTACGCTGTCACCGGCGCAGAACGATGTTGCTCCGCTAGCAGTTAAAGAGGCAAAGGCATTTGTTTTAGTTGTTACTTGAATGGCATTGCTCGTTAAGGCAGTACCGCTACACGTTGCTACGCAAGTATAAGATCCCGTTGCTGTTGCTTTATAAGTGCGTGATGTTCCGTTGCTAGTCACATTCACTCCATTCTTCTTCCATTGATAGGTACCACCTACAACATCACTTTTTAAATTAACCGAATTGCCAGCACAGAAGGTGGTTGGACCATCAGCAGTGATGGTGTTACTAATACACGATTGTGCATTGTATAAAGCTGTAATTTCTTGTTGAGTGAGGGCGCGGTTCCAGATACAGATATCATCAAGAAAGCCATCAACAACATCATAGTTTGCTGTACCCAAGCTACCAATTTTCAAATTATAATTTGTAATTGGTAAGTTTACATTAGTTGGAAAAGAATCAGTACATATACCGTTCAAATAAAATCTACACCAAGAATTTTGTAGACTCCCGTCATATGTATATGTAAGATTCAAATTATTCCACTGATTTAAAATAGGCAAAGTATTAGTTTGAAAAAAATTGGAACCAGAACCGTAATAAAAATAAAGCCCCACGTTATTATTTGCCAATATAAATTGATGCGAGTTATTTTGATCTGATTTGTTTAAATAATGATTATATCCAGCCTGCCCTGCTTGACCATAAGACGAAATATTTATCCATAATGAAATTGAAATGTTTGTTATGCTATCTAATTCATTGGAATTTACGATATCTATCGACTTGATCGAACTTCTATCAAAACTATAGGCATTACTCGCATTCCCAAATCTATCACTCGTCAAAGTCGCCCCATTAACCGTCCCATTATTTCCATTTCCACTCTCATCATTCGCATTTCCATTAAACGGCCACCATCCTACGAGTCCGTTGGTAGGTACATACGGAGGTACTTGCGCAAAGGCGCTGCTTGCAGCTAATAAGAGTGCTGCGATTAAACTTTTAGTTTTCATTTTTATTAATTGTTGTTTTAGTAAAATCCCGACAAATTGAAATAATAAATGAATAGATGGAATGAAAGCATTTCCCTCTAAACAGCTGCTATTATTTCAATAATATTCAAATTTACGGGTTGTATTAATTCCCTCCTCGAATTATTTGTGGAAATAACTAACAAGTTATTGTTTGAGGGGATAAGGTGGTTCATTCAAAGCGTATAGTGCACTCGATTTTCTATCTCGTCAACGCTACAATTATTTGCTCTTGACCTCTCCCTGCGTCTCCAAAGTAGAGGTGGTGTGTTATTTAGAAAGTCTCTCCTAGCGAAGCCTCGCTAGGAGAGATTTAGAGAGGTTTAAAACCCAAGGTTTGTTGAAAGCTGTAAACGTCACCCCTTACTCAAACCTCCTAATATTCGCCTCATTAAAAGTATAGCGGGCCGTTTGTATCGGAGCGCTGTTAAGGTCTAAATGGTACCAAGGACTAATCCCACTTTCAAAAGGATTTTTTAATACATGTATCGATTGCGCAGGCATATAGCTTTCGGCTAATAAATAAACTCTGTTGTTTTGTTTGTCTTTTGCGCATCCAACAATCATCACTGCATGTCCTGGGCTACCCGGAGTAATAATAACATCACCACTACTTATTGCAGCATTGCTACGCACAGGACTTGTTTCTTTATTCACTGAAATAGTTCCAGCGTAATTGTAAACTACATCGAGGTATTTTCTAAAAGAGGAATAGCTATCATCAGCACTTGCGGTTTGAGAAAATGAAACACTGTTTCCATTGATAACTGATCGTGTGCCGTTGGCATAATCGGTCCATGAAAAATAATCGCCACTTGTAAAATGAAAACCTATCTCATCAAATCGTTTTTGATTAAATAAATATTCAGCACGTAAACGTATGGTAGCATCTGCACATTGTTGTAGATTTTTAATTCCTACATCGTAATTAATGATGGCAATATGCTCTTCTTGGTTGTTTATGGGAGCGCCTGTATAATCCAGCACAGGACTACCAGCTTCTTTTAAGGGAAGGTTCTGTAAAAACTCAGCAAAGGAATTAGGCATTGCTATTTCCCAGGTATATCCTGCGGGTGGTGCAATACGATTAATTAATTTCTCTCCAGTAGGATTGATGGTTGCTGTTGATTCTGCGTCTTGTTCTTCAGTATCAAG
>Ga0315907_10004726_pt1 | contig 15145 bp, 13 predicted proteins | sample LakEriMetagenome_3_FD_203525 | JGI IMG/M metagenome (GOLD analysis project Ga0315907, IMG submission 203525) | Freshwater fungal communities from buoy surface, Lake Erie, Ohio, United States - Buoy 12 MA123 | ecosystem: Environmental > Aquatic > Freshwater > Lake > Lake biofilm | place: USA... | reverse complement strand
GCGGCAGCGGGTGCAGACCAGGAGGGTGGAGGGTTCAGGAAAGGATTGCATAGCTTATGTTATATGATAACATCACACAATGCGCAAGAGCCTTGCCACTTCCTCCGTGACATCCGACACCTGCGCCAGCCCTGCCATCCTGGCGCCGGGCGGAGGGATCATGCGCCGCAGGGTTTCACGCAATCAGGACTTGGTGCTCGGCGTGCTGCGCGCTGCGGCCGGGCGGGCCTTGACCGCCTATGAGGTCCTGGCGCGTCTTGAGGCGGTTCGGGTGCGTGGGCCGCAGACCGTCTATCGGGCGCTGGACGCGTTGCGGCAGGCGGGCCTTGTGCATCGGATCGAGAGCATCAACGCCTTCACGGTCTGCGTGCACGCCGATGGCACCGGGGCGCACGGCGCGAAGAGGCACGGTCCCGGTCCACATGTTCATCTCCACCGACCTGCCTTCGCGGTGTGCCGTGACTGTGGAGCCATCCAGGAGCTTGATGACGCTCCTTTAGCCGCCGCGCTGGACGTCGTGGCGGATCGCACGGGTTATCGCGTAAGGGAGCGAGTCATCGAACTGGTCGGAGCCTGTCCGACCTGCGCGAAGACATCACAAGAACCCACCGTCGGCTGACGCGGGGCGATCATTGGTCCCGTTTACTGTGCCAAAAATGTGACGTCGTGGCGCGGCAACCAATATCATTGCCGCAATAACCAGGGCTAAAACGGAATTCGCGATGGGGACCTTTGTGCCGGGTTGATTCGGCATCCACAAGTGTCGCAACGAATCTCTATCGCGAACTGCCGTGGTTGCCGGCCACGAATTGATCATAGGTATCCCATTCCTTGGGCTCGTCGAGTTCGTTGGCCCATCGCTTGTCGGGCGCATCATCCGGATAAATGAGCAGCGAGATGGTTATCTCGTTCGAATGCGAGAAGATTGTTATCTCGCGGACATCCTCGTCGCTGAGCCAGACACCGCGCGGGTGATTGACCTCAGCGAAGGCACCAACCATAGACCCCTGCCGCGCGGCGAGAGATTGCTCAGGCAACGGTATGGTCTGCTGCCGCGCCCGATAGACAACTCCCGACTTCATCAGCCGATCGCTGGACCGCGCCCAGTCGACAAAGCCGCTCTTGCCGATCACGAGCATCGCCCGGCGGTCAGGTCACTCTGAGACCGAACTTTGGACCGCCGAAGGGTAGAGTTTTCGGCGGTCCAAAGTTCGGTCTCAGAGCAATAAGGAACAGACTCTACCTTCAAGCGGGTGAGTTCACGGGCTCAGGCCATGTAGGTTCGAATGCGACCAATCCTATTCGAGCGGCCGAGTTTTTTAGGAGCGTGACCAAAGGACAAGCGTCATCAAATGTCGAGCGGGTTGCTTGTTGCTCGGGCTACGCGATTACTTTTCAGCCGGTTTGTAGGGGGCGATCGGGCGCGTGAGTCGATTCGTGGTCCGGGTATAACGCGGGCCGCCGAGACGCCCAATCGGAAACCACTTGTCGGGGTCGATGCGCGTTTCGTCTGGCAGAAGCAGATCCTCGCGCAGACTCGCGCTTATGATTTGGCCGAGCAGCAATGTGCGTGTGGCAGACAACGGGATCGTCGAGTGCCGGACGCATTCCCAAGCTATTTGGGTGTTCATGAGACGTGGACAATCGACATCCGCCGATGGCGCCAACGTCAGTCCGAGCACTTGGATTTCTGAGATACCTGCTGGATAGTCGCTTGCGCACGCAACCGCTGCATCAAGCAGCGTCTCGTCGACCATGTTAACGACGAATTCACCGGTTCGCTCAATGTTGACCAGTGTGTCTTTGCGTTCGCCGGGACGATGGCCTTCATCGCCATGGGTGTCGAAACCGATTGCCAGGATTGGCGGATCGTCGCTCACGTAGTTGAATGCGCTGAAAGGGGCGGCGTTGCAGCTCCCGTCGAGATTGCGCGTGGTAACGAGCGCTACGGGTCTCGGACTTATTCCGCCGGTGATCAGGCGAAACGCTGCCGCGCGAGACAGATCTCTCATTGCGATTCGACGCACGGCCACGCCCTTAACGGATGAAGTCGGCGGACGGATGTGCGCGCGGGTATTTGCGCAGATAGGCAAGGAACTTCGCCAACGACTTGTCCCCTTTGGTCAAGGTGCCTTGGCGGAAGCTGATTGTGTCGAGGATCTCCCAATCTTCGGCGATCGTGCGTTTGGAGATCTCTAACAACGTCTCGAGCTGCGTTGTCGCACTGGGGCCCTTTAGCACGACGTTGCAGTTGAAAACTTGGTTGTGGCCTGGGCGCGGCAAGCCGTATCCGGTAATCGTACCGCGCCAGAAATCGCCGTACATACCCCAGCGATAGAAGATGCTAGTCCCGCGGATACCGGCTGTATTTTCCATCTGCACGTCGCCCTGATGGAGCGCGCGATAGGAGAATTCGAGCCCCCAATCATGCCACCGCACAAGCTCGTGCGGATCGTCGGCCTGAAAGCGAATTTTGTGGACGACTTTCAGATGTTGCATGTCCGGCGTGTTGGCTGCGAACACCCAGGGGTCGGAGCGTAGCGGCCGTTCTGCCTTGTAGTTCAGCGTCTCAAGCGCGTCATCGGGATAGGGAAAGCCCGGAACGTCGAATAAAGGTGTGTCGCCATTAAAGACCCAGACAATGCCGAAGCGCTCAACAACCGGGAACTTAAAAAGGCAAGCGCTAGTCGGCGGTGGATCGCCGATGCCAGTCTTCACGCACGTGCCGGCGGAGTCGTATTCCCAGTGATGGAAGGCGCATTGGACGCGCCCTTCCACCAGCTTGCCTTTCGAGAGATCGGCCCCGACATGGGGGCAGTAGCCGGAGAGGGCCGTGACTTTCCCGTCCAGGCCGCGATAGACGACGATTCGCCCGTCGAGGAAGTCAATGCCGAGCGGTTTATCGTTCCTAAGTTCGCTCACGAGTGCGACCGGGAACCAAGATTGGCTAAAGACGCCGCCCTCGCCTTCGGCCGGCGGTCGGCGGGGCGCCGTTGATGTGCGCGGTGAGTTTGCGTCGGTCATGCCGGTCACCTTACTCGCGTTGAATCAGTTCGATTTTGTAGCCATCGGGATCTTCGACGAAAGCGATCTCTGTAGGGCTGAATTTCATTGGGCCGGGAGGCCGCACAATCTTCACGCCCGCGTCCACGAGTTCGGCGCAAGTCGCGTAGATGTCCGAGACTGCTAGCGCGACGTGGCCGTATGCCTCCCCCAACGAGTAGGCGTCGCCGCGATCCCAGTTGTGCGTGAGTTCCAACACGGTGCCGTGCTCCTCTTCGCCATAGCCGACGAACGCCAACGTGAATCGGCCGGACGGATAGTCCTGTCGACGCAACAGCCGCATACCAAGCGCGCCGATATAGAAGTCGAGCGATCGTTGGAGGTTGCCCACGCGCAACATTGTATGGAGAATGCGCGTGGGCCGTTGCGCGAGGCGGTAGGCGACTTCGGTCGTTCCGCGTTCGTCGCGATCATAATCCATCCTTACCTCCCCGACCAGGTGATAGCCGTCACTTGACGGCTATCACTTCGATCTCGACCTTCCAGTCCGGTTTCACAAGGCCTGCGACATAGACCAGCGTTGATGCAGGCTTGTGGCCCTTCAACACCTGCTTGCGGATATCGACGAAGGCAGGGTAGTCCGCGCGATCGACCAGAAAAATCGTCGTCTTGACGATGTTCTCGAGCGTCATGCCCGCATCCTTGAGGATCGCCTCGACATTCGCCCATGTCTGGCGCGTCTGCGTCGCGAAGTCTGGGGAAGCAACTCCGTTGGCATCGATGCCTATTTGCCCCGAAATGTAGAGCGTCTCGTGGGCGCCGACGGCATGCATGCCGTTGGTGTAGGCGGCGGGGGCGCCGCCCATTGTCGCGGGATTGATGGGGTTAACAGCCACTTCGTTTCTCCTCGTTGGATGATGCGCCGGCGTTCATAGGCCGCCCCGGCGCAGGCGGTTGGAGTCAGGTTGTTTCCGCAGTGTTTGTCGCGGTGGCGCGTCTGTTGCCTTCCCAGAACACGACCCGCGCTTGGATGAAGCGTACGATCAAAGTTGCGACGACACCCATAATCGCGAGTGAGAAGATCGCCGCGAACATCGTTGCGACGTCGAAACTGAGAGTCGAAGACTGGATAAGGAAGCCTAGGCCTTGGCGCGCGGCGATGAACTCTCCGACGACGGCGCCGATCAACGCGAGTACAACGCCAATCTGCAGCCCGGCGAAGATCGGTCCGGCGGCGGAGGGCAGTTTGACGTTTAGAAAAATCGACAGCCGCGATGCGCTGAAGGCTCGATACAGGTCGACGAGATCGGGGTTGGCCGCGCGAAGACCGGATACGCAGTTCACGAAGGTAGGGAAGAAGCAGATCAAGGCAACCAGCACGATCTTCGACTGAGGGCCGAACCCGAACCAAACGATGATCAGCGGAGCTAGCGCGACTTTGGGCATTGACTGAAGCCCGACGATAAAGGGATATAAAATGCGATCAATGACCCGTGACTCGGCAACCAATGCGCCCAACGCGAGCGCCACGCTGCAGCCGATCGCGTAGCCTGCCACCATCTGGTATAGCGTCGTGCCCAGATGCGGCCAGAACCGTCCAGTCGTGTAGTAGCCGGCCCAAAACGTTTGCCCGACATCGACAGGGCTAGGCAGCAGATAGGCCGGGATTGCGAACCAGGCAATCGCGTTGTGCCAAAGCACGAAGAATGTGGCCAGCGATAGGATCGGGATCGCGAAATCGAGCCAGCGCGACTTCATGGAGTCCTCCTTCAATCCAAACCGGCGAGACTGCCGAACAAACCGCGCAGACGCGTGCAGGCTGCGGCGAATTCTGGCAGCGCCATCGTCGCAACGTTTCTCGGACGGGGCAGGGGCACGTCGAGCACGTCGATCACCTTGCCGGGGCGCGCACCCAGCACCACCACGCGATCGGCAAGGAACACGGCCTCGGGGATCGAATGGGTAATGAACAGAACCGACTTGCCTGCCTTTGCCCACAGATCTTGGAGTTCGAAGGCCATGCGCTCGCGCGTCATCGCGTCGAGCGCCCCAAAGGGCTCGTCCATCAGCAGAAGATCGGGATCGTGGACCAACCCGCGTGCGATACCAACACGCTGCTGCATGCCACCGGAGAGTTCGTGCGGATAGTGCTGGGCAAACTTCGTCAAACCCACCATGTCGAGTAGCGCAGTGGCGCGTTCGCGTCCATCAGCCAGCGGACGGCCTAAAGTTCGGATCGGTACCATCACGTTTTCGAACACGGTCTTCCAGGGCAGCAGCGTTGCTTGCTGGAAGACTATGCCGACATCCGCACTCGGCCCCACGATCGGCCGACCGCCTAAAGCAACAGTACCTGACCGAGGCTTAATCAAGCCCGCGACAATTCGAAGCAAAGTCGACTTTCCGCACCCCGATGGGCCGAGTACGGCGACAAACTCACCGCGGCGGATCGTAAGATCGACGCCATCGAGGGCGGTTAACGCCCCGCGGCTGGTGGCGTACTCGACCACCAGCCCCGAGATCGCGAGTTCGGCGCCGCTTTGGCTCACCGATAGGCTCGCGCGGCCGCAATTACAGCCGCTTCGTCGAAGCGGTTGTATTCGGGAACGAGACGGTTGGTGAAGAGCGTGTCTAGCGGAATGTTTTCGTTTGTTACCTCGCCGCCTGTCTTCAATGCGGCGATCAAGACTTTCCAGTCGCGTTCGGCGTATTCGCCCCAGCGGCGTGGCTGGCCGGGAGGGAAATAGCCGATGTTTTCCATACGAGGCACCATAACCGCGAGTTCGCGACGCAGAACTTCCGCGTCCGTGCCGGTGCGCGGGCGTAGCTCGGGATAGCGCTTCCAGAAGGCGAGCAGGCAGCCTTCGTAGTTGGCGATGCAGGCGACGCTGCCCATTGAGACCGCCCGTCCAAAACGTGCGAGCAGGCTGGGATTCTCGGCGAGCAGCTTCTCGGTCACGGAGAAACCGTGACTGGAGATGCCTTGGAATTCAGCCGGGTACTCCAAGCGGCGTAGCTTGGTGCCCGTATTGTCGAAGCTGGCGTGCGCGCTCTCCCATAGGTTCAGCATCTCGATCTGGTTCGTGCGCAACGCTTCGAACGCTTGCACGCCGAAGCCGACGGGTTGGATGCGCACGCTGTCCCACGGCACGCCGGCCGCAGCGAGGATGGCGCGCGTGGTAAAGACATTGCCCGAGCCAAGCGACACCACACCAATCGTGGCGCCGCGAAGATCTGCGACGGTCCGGATACGGCTTTCGGGCATCACCGCGAACTCCCAGACCGAGTTGCGAAGATAGTTGTAGACGAAGCGCAACGGGAAGTTTTGCTTGCCGGGTTGGCGGGCGATCACCAGCGGCTCCAAGCTTGCGCCCGAGGCGTGGATCTGTCCGGACAGAAGCTGCGGAATGATTACGCCGGAGCCCGAGAGTGGTACCATTTCCAACTCGATGTTCTCGCGCGCGAAGAAGCCGAGCTCTTGCGCGAACACGAAGTTGGCGATTGCGGAACTGATTGCCGAAGGTACGCCGTAGACCACCTTGTCGCGCGCCTGGGCGTTGGCGCTGGAGGTCGCGCAGACGAGGGTCAAGGTCAGCAAGGCCGCGCGAAGGCAGCCGAGAGGACTGAAGGCTTTGGTCATTGTCCGTCTCCTTTTATAGGTCATGCGAGTTCGGCGGCGCGCACCAGTGCGCGCTCGATTAGGGTGGGTAGCAACGCGGTCTTGAACCGGTTGTCGCGTAGTGCCAGTGCGCCGCGCAGCGCGCGACCGGACGCCTCAAGAAACAGCTTGGCACTCGGTGTCCGGCCGAGCAGTGCTGCTTCAACCGACTTAGCACGGACGGGCAAGGGCGACACGCCGCCGAGCGCGATGCTCGCGTTGGATATCTTTCCACTAGCGAATTCCAGGGCGACGGCAACGCTCGCTTCGGCGAAGTCGCCCTCCCACAGCGCGAATTTCTCATAGACCGCGCGTCGCTGTCGGCGCGGAATCTCGGCTTCGATCAGGATCTCGTTCTGGGCCAAAACGGTCTCGCCGGACCATCGGTAAAAGCGTACGGCCGGAATCGCGCGCCGCCCAGCTGGACCTGCAGCAATTAGGCTCGCGTCGAGAGCTACCAAGATTGGCGCTGCGTCGGCGACGCAGGGTGCGGCACAGCGGGCGGCACCCATAATGGCGTGGTGACGACTATCGCCCGTCACCGCATAGCACGGACACGCCGCACCGCCGTGCTTGAAGCACTGTTTGCCGGAGCGAAAAAACCAGCACCGTTTCTGCTGGCAGAGATCGCCGCCGATCGTCGCCACGTTTCGGATTTGGCGGGTGGCGATGCGTTTCAAGCCTTCGCGCAGAAGCGGTTCGAGGCGCGCGAGGTCCTCGTGGGAGACAATGTCGGCGATCGTGGCGGCGGCGCCGATGCGGATCACGTCGGGTTCAATTTCGATCGCCCGAAGCCGGGCGATGCCGTCGATCGCGAGGACGGTTTTGGCAGTGTACACACCTTGGCGCAGACCGGGCTGAAGGTCGGTGCCGCCGGCCATGATTGCGGCGTCACCTTGGGCCAAGCGCGCTATCGCGGCGTCGAGATCTACGGGCCGTTCGTAGAGGTATGGCGCCGCCGTGCGTATCTTTCGGCCAAGTTTTTCGCCGGACTTCTTCAGCGCGTCGAACAAGAAGGCCGGATAGAGCGCGCGCACAGTCGCAATCTCGGCGTTGTAGGGCCGACGCCAAGGTTCGGTCGCGGGCCAATTGCCGTCGCGGTCCCGTAATGCTTCCAGGATTCGTCGGGGCGAGATCGGCAGTTTCTTGAAAGCGATGCCGGTTGCATCTGCGATTGCACAGGCAATGGCTGCAACGGTCGCATTGATTGGATGCTCACCGCCCGCTTTGGCGCCGTAGGGACCGGTGGAGTCATTGGTCTCTACAAAGGCGATTTCAATCGCCGGTGTTTCGAGTGCACGCGGGACTTTGTAGGAGATCAACGATGCGTTGACGGGTTCGCCGTCGTCGAAGACCAATTCCTCCCCGAGCGCCATGCCTATCCCCTGCACGATCCCGCCATAGGTCTGACCTTCGAGTGCCACTGGATTGACAACTCGTCCCATGTCCTGGACGGATACAAGTTTGACGATCTTGACCGCACCGGTCGCAGGATCGATCTCGACTTCGCAAGCTTGCGCACCGAAGCCGTAGGTCGGCGCGTAGTGCCCGAAGCCTGTCTTAGGATCGGCGCGCGGTAGGTCAATGTCGTGCCGGCCGATGACGCGAACGGGGCCTTCCAGCGCCGCGATCTCAGACAAACTCGCGCGGCGCAGATTGTCGCCAGTGACATACGCAACCCCGTTGCGGAATTCGACCGCAGATTCGTCGACACGCCAGCGCAAGGCGAGCCGACGGCGGAGTTCGGTGGACATCGCCTTGCCAGCAGCAATCGCCGCCGCACCGCTCACGAAAGTCACCCGCGATGCGGCACTGCCTAGATCATCTGGCGCATTTTGTGTGTCCATATGCAGGACTTTGAATGCTTCAAGCGGGGCGTCGAGCGCTTCGGCTGCGTATTGGGCGAGCAGCGTGTTTTGGCCCGTGCCGCAATCGGCTGTTTGGGTGCCGAGCAAGATCGACCCGTCATCTTGCAGATCGAGCGAGACATGCGCAAAGTTGCCCTCGGGATAGAGCACGCCGACGCTCGGGTTGATCATCGAAGCGATACCGAGGCCGCGCCATTTCCGGGGTGCGGAGGCTTTCTCCGCCCAGCCGATCCGCCGTCCGGCTTCGCGTAGGCATTCCGACAAGCCACACGCGCCTATGCGCCAGCCTTGAGGCGTCGTGTCGCCGGTGCGGTTAGCGATCTCCAAACGATAGGCGAGGCGGTCCTTGCCGAGCTTGCGTGCGATCGTGTCGATCTGGGTCTCGATCGCCCAAATGATTTGCGGGGCACCCATGCCGCGATACGAGCCGCCTGGCACTTTGTTGGTGTGTACAAGCTTGCCCTCGAAGCCAGCGGCGCCGACGCGATAGAGATTGCATGTGCGCTGGCGTACGGCAGAGACGTAGGCGGGACCCATATATGTGTAGGCGCCGTTATCGACCTCGAACCGCGTATGGCGGCCCAGCAGACTGCCGTCGGCGGCCACCGCTGTGCGCACCGTCATGCGCTTGGCGTGGTCGGTCTTTCCCGCGCGGAATTCTTCGACCCGGTCGAGCACGATCTTGACAGGCCGTCCCGCTTTCATTGCCAACAAGGCTGCGATCGCGATGGGTTCGGGGGCTTGGGACTTGCCGCCGAAGCCGCCGCCGATGGCGATCGCGCGCACGATAACCTTGTCGAGCGGCAAGCCAAGGACGTGGGCCACTTCTTTGCGGGCGAAGAAGGGGGCTTGTGTGCCGGCCCAGATTTCCAAAGTGCCGTCCTCGGGATCGAAGCGGGCGACGGCAGCATTGGTCTCCAGGCAAATCGGCGCGACGATTCCATGCTCGAATGCGTCTTCGACGATAAATGCGGCATCCGCAAAGGCCTTATCGAGGCCACCTAGATCTGCGGTTACCATCTGCGCGACATTCGGTGGCAGTGCGGTCCGGTCGTGCAGACGGGGGGCGCCCGGTGCCAGTGCCGTATCGATATCAAAAACGGCCGGTAGGATCTCGTAGTCGATCCGGATCGAAGCGCAGGCAGCTCGCGCCTGCTCGGATGTTTCGGCTGCGACGGCGGCGATTTCGTCACCCTTAAAGCGGGCGATATCAACCGCGAGCGGATACTTGTCCGCGAATGCAGGGCCGAAATTAAGATATCGCCCACCAGGGTAGTCCGCGCCGAGGGCGATCGCGGCGACGCCCGGCATATCGCGCGCGGTGGAAACGTCGATAGACCGGATCCGCGCATGCGCATGCGGTGAACGCAAGATGGCCCCGTGCAGCATTCCCGGCAGTTCGAAATCATGCGTATAAATCGCCCGGCCGCGTGCCTTGGCTTCGGCGTCCAGTGCCGACACGCGCCGCCCAACATGCCGGAACACGCTCATGCTGGGCGTGCGGCAAGCGCCGCTTCGAACAGCAAGATATAGCCTGAACAGCGACAGACATTGCCCTGCAGCGCCTCTCGAATTTCGATTTCATCCGGACTGCCAGTGCGTCGGAACAAGGCGACCAGCGAAGCGATAACGCCCGGCGTGCAGAATCCGCACTGAAATGCTCCGCGGGCGATCATTTCAGCGCGCAGTCGAGTGGCGATTGGATCGCCGTCGAGTCCTTCGACGGTCTCGACGGCGCGGCCTTGCGCGCGGCCGACCGGATAGAGACAGGCGAAAACCGCCATCCCATCGACCAGAACCGTGCAGGCGCCACACTCACCTTGGCCACAACCGATCTTGGTCCCGGTCAAACCAAGGGAGTCACGTAAGAATCGCGCGAGAGAGATCCCTCCGTCGGCGGGCGGCACGACTGGCAGTCCGTTTACGGACAGGGCTTGTGTGATATCGTCTTTCGTCGCCACAGCCGACACTCGGACTTCCTTTCTCGACTGGCAGTGTCCGAGTTTGAAACTTACGCCGCAACCAATTAATGTTGAGGCAAGACCAAGATAGGTAGGGCCTGGAGCCGAATGCGCCGAAAGCTGCCCCCGTTGAACGCGTTGAAGGCCTTTGAAGCAGCGGCGCGCGCCGGAAGTTTTGTCAAGGCGGCCCAAGAACTTTTTGTCACCCAGACGGCGGTAAGCCATCAAGTCAAGATCTTGGAGCAGTATTTCGATTGCGCACTGTTCCAACGGCTACCAAACGGGCTTACTCTGACGCCCGAAGCCAAGGCGATCTTGCCATCTGTAGCGGAGGCATTTGAAAAGCTCGAGGAAATCGCTCGCCTTTTGCCCAAAGGGCATGGCCCGGTACCCGATGTGCTGAAGATCAGTGCGCTGCCGTCATTCACGCAGGAATGGCTGCTGCCGCGTTTGGTGGAGTTTCGGGCTGCTTGGCCCGACATCGACGTGCTGGTTCAGACCGAGTATCGGATGGTTGATCTGGCGGGCGAGGACACGGACATCGCGATTCGTTTCGGCCGCGGCGAGTTCGAGGGCGATCTTATTGTCGATTTGCTCGCAACGGAGACGGTCACGCCAGTGTGCGCGCCCTCGCTGATGATGCCGGCGCCTTGGCGCGAGCGCGCACGCGATGACCTAGCGCGGCATACACTTCTGAATTCCTCCGTTCGTATGGTTCACGAACCTTGGATGGCCTGGGACCCCTGGCTGGCGGAAGTTGGCATGCGCGGTGCGCGCAAGGAGATCGGCCCAAAGTTCAGCGACCCGCTCCTGATCCTGCGTGCCGCCTGCGCGGGCACTGGTTTAGCGTTAGGCCGCTCGATGTTGATCCGCGATCACCTCGCGGCGGGGCGTCTGATCCGGCCCTATGTGGATTGGTTCAAGCCCATCCTATCGTCTTATTTCGTCGTGACGACGAAGGAGAAGGCAAAGCGCGACAAGGTCGCAATATTCCGCGATTGGATACTCGCGCGCGCGGGCGTAGATAGTGCTGCAGAACGTGGAACCACTGTGGCTTAACCTCCTATCTCGCACCGTGGTCGTCCGTTTCCACGAACGCCCTCGAAAAGCCTCGCCGAACCTAAAACGCCTTCGTGATTGTTCGGGAGATTTTTCTTCAGAAACTTATGAATATAATATTTTACTTTATAACAATTAAAAATTCGGATTCCAATGCCCGGCAGGACATTGAAGATTGGAGGACCGGCTACAACACCAAAAGACCCGATATGGCCTTCGGCGGCTTGGCGCCGAAGGCCTACGCTGACCAAATATAACGTGCTCAAAAGGTCGCTTTGCGAACGGACCAAAGTAAGTGTCGATTGGCTTTGAACTTTGAACCCCTAGACGGGGTCAATATTCCACGCCGATTCACGAGAGTGACAAAATTTCTTAAAGCGCAATGGTTTTTGATCTCACAAAAAGCAATCAATTTGTATTCAATTTGAGACCGGCACGACCATAAGCGTGCGCGCGGTCAATCAGCGCGCTTCGGCGACGGCGGTGGCCAATTCGGCAATCCCAGGGGAGATCTTCTCGAGTACGATCGCCGAATAGCCAAGCCGCAAATGCCGCGTCTTACGTGGCGGCGTGGCGAAGAAAACATCACCGGTCTCAACCAGCACGCCGCGGCGCGCGGCCGCTTCGATAAGCGCCTTGCCGTCGACCGGCGCATCGAGTGTGACCCAAGCGGCCGATCCGCCGGCTGCTTGGGCGACTGTCGCGCGCGGCAGGTGCCGCGCCAACGCAGCGAGCAACGCCCCGCGCCGCTCTCGATACACCGCGTTGAGGCGTGCGACGAACGAATCGCGATGGCCTTGCGCCAGGAACAGTGCGGCCGCGTAGGCGTTGTTGGATGGCGGATGGCGCAAATTGAGCCGACGCAAAGCGCGCAACTCGGCGATTAACGGCGCGTCGGCGACGACAAAACCGATGCGCACGCCATGCGACAGCGTTTTGGACAGGCTGCCGACATAAATCACCCGGCCGCGGCGATCGAGGCTTTTAAGCGCAGGCTGCGGTCGGCCTTCGAAGTTGAGCTCGCTTTCGTGGTCGTCCTCGATCACCACAAAATCGTGTTTCTCGGCTGCGTCGATCAACATCTTGCGCCGCGCGATCGGCATCGTGACGTTGGTCGGGCATTGATGGCTCGGCGTCGTGTAGACATAGTCCAAGCCTTCGAGCCGCTTGCCGACGGTCAGGCCGCCGGAATTGACCGGGATCGGCACAAGCTTGCCCGCGCGAATCAGAAAGTTATTTCGTGCGTCGGGATAGCCGGGATCCTCCATGCCGATGCGCGTGCGCGGTCCCATCAATAGATCCGCGATCAGGAAGCACGCCTGCTGGCCGCCGACCGTCACCAAGATCTCATCGCGCCGCGCCCAGATCCCGCGCGAGGGCAAGCAGCGGCGCTGGATCTGCTCGGTCAGCAGGTCGAGATCACGGTCGATGCGGTCGGGCGACCACGCCTCGATCGCCTTGACGGTCACGCTTTCGTGCGCGCAAGCGCGCCAATCGGCGATCGGCAGCAAGGAACGGTCGAACTGCCCGTAGATGAAGGGATAGCGAAAGGATTGCCAATCAGTGGGTTTGGCGATGTTGCGCTGGCGGCTGGGCGACATGCGCAAGCGTTTTTCCCACTCGATGGTGCCCGTGCGCGTCACCGCCGCCCCGCCGACGGCACCCAGATAAGGCTTCAGTATGTCGCGGTTGACGTACAGACCGCTACGCGGGCGCGATACGAGGAACCCGTGATCGAGCATTTGCTGGAGCGCCAGCGTGACCGTTACGCGCGACAAACCAAGGTCGCGCGACAGCACGCGGCTCGACGGCAGACGCGCGTCGGGCGTCACGAAGCCGCCCAGAATTGCATGAACGAGCATCTCCTTCACGCGGCCCTGCAAAGTATCTCCGCGGCCTTCAAATTCAAGATACAGGCGGTTCCACATCGTCTCGTCGGCCACTTTGCGCATATCCATCCCCTTTCGCTGGCCTTACAAAGTGAGGCCATCTGGCCCTAACGGCAAGCCTCGTTCTGCCAGACAATACGGGCGGGAGGTGCGAATGTTCGACATCATTTTGGCCAATGGCTTGGTTTTGGATGGCACCGGCGCACCAGCGCGCCGCCTCGATGTCGGCATTCGTAGCGACCGGATTGCGGCGATGGGAGATTTGACCGGCGCGTCTGCCGACCGACGCATCGATGCCAAGGACCGCATCGTCGCCCCCGGCTTCGTCGATATCCACACCCATTCCGATTTCGTCTTGCTCGTCGATGGTGCGGCCGAAAGTCAGATTCGTCAGGGCGTGACGACCGAGATCGTCGGCCAGTGTGGGCATTCTTGCGCACCGTGGACGGGGTTGGCGGCGGGCGCGCGATTCTTCGGCTATCGCGAGGCGGGCGTCGATCTTAACTGGCGGAGTTTCGGTGAGTATCTCGATCGCCTCGAAGCGGCAAAACCGGCGCTGAACGTCGCCGCGTTCGTTGGGCACGGCGCAATCCGGGATACCGCCATTGATCAGGGCACGCCAGAGGTTGGTGCGATGGTGGCGCTCGCCGAGGCGGCGTTCGACGAGGGCGCCATCGGCCTGTCGACCGGACTCGAATACTGGCCCGGGATCGAAGCGCCTTTCGACGAGATCGTGTCGATGGCCAAGGTCGCGGCCAAGCGCGGCGGCCTTTACGCGACGCATGTGCGCAACCGCGATCTCTATTGCTCGCAAGCCTTCGCCGAAGCGATCGATACGGCCAGGCTCTCGGGAGCGCGCACGCAGATATCGCATATCCAGCCGAAATTCGGCGCACCGCCGGGGGCAATGGCCGATGCGTTGACGGCGATCGACGCTGCGCGGCGGGCGGGGGTAGATGTCGGCTTCGACGTGATTCCGCACGAGTGGAGCCATACCTACGTGGCCGCGATGCTGCCGCCGTGGGCGCGCGAAGGCGGCACGGCGGCCACACTCGCCCGGCTGCGCGATTCGGACACGCGCGCACGAATGAAGATCAATCCCGCGCCGATCTGGCGGCTCGTCGAGGCGCGGCACTGGGATCGCATCGTGCTCCTCGACTCCGCCGCGAACCGCGATTTGGTCGGCAGGACCTTCGCCGAGATCGGCGCGCGAAGGGGCGTCGACCCGCACGACGCGGCCCTCGATCTGCTGCTTGAGGAAGGCGAGGGCATGGCCGGATTGTTGTGGACCTCGCGCAATTTCGAGGATGCGGATGTGTGCATGTGCTTGCGCCATCCCGATGGCATCGCGATGTCGGACACGATGGCGTTGTCGCCGCGTGGCCCGCTCGGCCGCGCCATTGGCTCGCTCGGCGGATACGGCTGGACCGCGCGGCTGCTCGGCCACTACGCGCGCGATCGCGCGGTGCTGTCGCTGCCTGACGCGGTCGCGCGTATCACGTCTAAGCCCGCCGACCGTGCAGGCTTGAAAGATCGCGGTCGGCTGGCCGTCGGTATGTTCGCCGACGCCGTTGTGTTCGATCCCGCAACGATCGCCGATCGGGCCTCGGCTGCCGATCCCAGAGTGCACCCCACTGGGATTGATGCGGTGCTCGTCAACGGGCGCGTCGCCTTCGCTGCTGGCGATGGGGTAGACGGCGCGCGCGC
>Ga0315907_10004725_pt1 | contig 15154 bp, 12 predicted proteins | sample LakEriMetagenome_3_FD_203525 | JGI IMG/M metagenome (GOLD analysis project Ga0315907, IMG submission 203525) | Freshwater fungal communities from buoy surface, Lake Erie, Ohio, United States - Buoy 12 MA123 | ecosystem: Environmental > Aquatic > Freshwater > Lake > Lake biofilm | place: USA... | reverse complement strand
TTACATTAGCACCAAACACGAATTTTTTTTCAAAGGGACGGTCGAAAAAGAAGTAGAACTCATGTTCAGGATGTTGTTCCGTTATGCGTCTACAGATCTCGTATGTGTACCATCCAAACCCTTCCATCTTTGTTGGAAGCAGAAAACGGGTATTAATGCCGATACGCAAGTTAACGTTAGAAATTTAATATGTAATTGAAACGCTTTTCCTGAGCAATTGTTGTAGCGGGGCCGTGCCCGCAATACACCACCGTATCGTCCGGAAGCTGGAACATGACCTCATGGATTGACTTCTTGAGTACCTCTATGTTTCCTCCCGGAAGATCAACGCGCCCAAAACTGCCGCTAAAAAGAACATCACCGTTGATTACAAACTTGTTCTCAGCGTTGTAGAAAACAATATGACCGGGAGCATGGCCCGGGGTGAAGAACACTTTTAATCGGATGTCACCGAATTCCAATTCTTCTCCGCCTTTAAGGAGTTGCGATGGTTCGGGAGATGTCTCATAGCCCTGAAATCCGTATAAGTGAGCGTAACTGTCAACGGAACGTAGTGTTTGAACATCCAACTCATGTGCAAAATGCGCTACATTGTAAGTTCTCAACACATACGCATTGCCCAAAACATGGTCGACATGTGAGTGCGTGCTCAGAAGAGCCTTCACTGTAAGATTATTCTTTTCAATAAAATTTGACAGTTCCTGTTGCTCGAAACGCTCGTGACAACCTGGATCGATGATTACGCAATTACCCATTGCGTCCACAAGGACATAGGTGTTTTCCTGGAATGGATTGAAGTTAAATGTATGTACAGTAATCTCCATATTGCAATTATCTGCAAAGGTAAGCGATAATTTGATAGAAGGAGTTAGGCATTGTTTTTGTCATGCAATGTTATATTTGAACTTAAATTCTTGAAATCATGAAATACGCGGTTTTTTTCCTTCTTTGTGCAGTTCTTATCAGTTGTGGTACGAAAGTGCCTTATACGAATGATGTACGCGACGAGTTCGCACTGGATACAGACAAGCAATTAAGAAAAGTTCAGTTCTACACATCAGCAACGATCATTCTTGAAAAGAGCAAGGAGTCCGGAAATCAGGGGACCTCAGATGACGGGGCTTTAGTTACGAACAGTAGTAAAACTGAAGACCGAGTTATTATCCCGGTCAACACGAAATGCGTATTCGATGGATTTGGACCCAATGGTGAGCTTGCTTTGCGTTTTGAGGTGGGAGTTGGTAAAACAATCTCTTTTGCAGTCCGGCCGAACATGACGTCAGGGAAATATTACCTTATTGCAGATTGGACTCAGGAGAAAGGTGGGAAGCTAACTTATGGTAATGAAACGTATTATACGGGTTCGTCAAGCGGTAATGCATATCTGATGGTAGTATTGAAGAAACTGCAGAAAACCAAACGCAAGGACAGAGTTGTAAGAGGTATGAAGGTATAAGCAAAGGGACTCGAAAGGGTCCCTTTTTTTATTCATGTAAATTTAACACACCTTTAAAGGGGATTTTACCATAGAATCATGAAATTTGATCAATGAATCTCATAAACCGTGAACTCAGTTGGCTGTCTTTCAATGAAAGAGTGCTGCAGGAGGCATTAGATCCTAATGTACCTCTTGTGGAGAGGATGCGTTTTTTAGGGATCTATTCGAACAATATGGACGAATTCTACCGGGTAAGGGTCGCAAACCTGCGTAGAATGATAGCCGTGAAAAAGAGACACGTTGACGGTTTTAGTGGATCACCTACGGAGTTGTATAGCGAGATTCGCAGGGTTGTTATGAAACAACAGGACAAGTTCGAACTGGCATATCAAAAGATTGTAAATGAGCTTGCTCTCAAGAATATTTTCCATCTTGACGAGTCATCTGTAAGTGACAGGCAGTATGCGGAATTGAAGACATACTTCAATAAAGAGCTGAAACATGCAATTACTCCGGTTATGCTGGATAAAAAAACACCCTTCCCGCGTTTGAAGGATTCCGGTATCTATCTTGCTATCAGAATGGTTTCCGAAAACAACCGAAGGGTAAAATTTGCAATGATCCAGATTCCTCAGGAATTTCCGAGATTTTATAGGATCAAAGAGAAGGAAACTGAAAATGTCATTCTTATCGATGATATTATTCGCTTGAACCTTAAGAACATTTTCTCGATCTTCCCTTTTGATTCAATTGAGGCCTACACATTCAAATTCACGCGTGATGCGGAGCTCGACCTGGATGATGACATTTCCGTCTCTTTCCTCGAGAAGATCGAAAAAAGTCTAAAACAGCGTAAAAAGGGACATCCTGTCCGATTTGTATACGATGAGAAAATGCCAAAGGACCTAATGGATCATTTGTTAAGTGCCCTAAATCTCAAGTTTGGAGTGAATACGATTCCTGGGGGGAAGTACCATAACTTCAAAGATTTCATCTCTTTCCCAAGCTTTGAGACATCGGATTTTTTATATCAGCCACAGCCACCAAAAACACATTCTGATCTGGAGGGAAAGAGGAGTCTGATAAAATCCATCCTTGAAAAGGACATCATCCTTCATTTTCCGTATCAAAAATTTGATTACGTGGTCGACCTGCTCAGGGAAGCTGCTATCGATCCAAAGGTGACTTCCATTAAGATCAATGTTTATAGGGTTGCAAGAAATTCACAGGTAATGAATGCTTTGATGGCAGCCGTCTATAATGGAAAGAATGTAACCGTTGTATTGGAATTGCGTGCTCGATTTGATGAGGAGAACAATGTTGAATGGGCGACAATTCTTAAGGAAAATGGTGCAAAGGTTGTATACGGCATACCTGAATTCAAGGTGCATTCGAAGCTGTTGCAGATCGCCAGAGTTGAGAATCGCCAGGAACAACTTATTACCTATGTAGGAACGGGTAACTTCAATGAACGATCGGCTTTGATCTATAGCGATCTTGCTTTGCTCACTGCAGATTCATCTATCTCCAAGGAGGTCAAAAAGGTTTTTCGTCTTTTGGAGAACAATCTGGAAAGAGGGATCTTTAAAGAATTGCTCGTCTCACCGTTCAATACACGAAGAAAGATCGTTTCAATGATCGATGGAGAGATCAAAAATGCCAAAAAGAAACTACCTTCATCCATCAGGGTAAAGCTGAACAATTTGACCGACAAGAAAATGATCGAGAAATTGTACGAAGCCAGCAGGGCGGGTGTGAAGATCGAAATGATTATCCGAGGCATTTGCTGTTTGATCCCGGGGGTGAAAGGATTGAGTGAAAACATAACAGTGATCAGTATTGTAGACCGTTATTTGGAACATTCACGTTTTATGATCTTTCACAACAATGGGAAACCCATCTATTATCTGACCAGTGCAGACTGGATGGAGAGGAACCTGGATAATCGTATTGAAGTCGGAGTTCCGTTAAAGAACGAAATTGTTCAGAGAGAGATGGATACCATATTTGATTATCAATGGCGGGGAAGTGTAAAATCAAGACTGATCCGAAAGGATCTCAAGAATCTTTATCGAAAATTGTCCGGACAACCCTTCCATGCTCAAGTGAGGCTATATGAGCATTATGCAGAATTGGCTGATGCTATTATTTCACATAAATAGAAATTGCTTTGCTCTTGTCAAGGGATACTGATGCGCTTTGAAAAGAAGGCGCGCTGAAAGTCTCCCTGGCATTGTTGGAAAATCCATATTTTTCGGTTGGTATTCCTAACATGTTCTTGTCCATGATCCCGTTCTTGTTCTTATCATGGTAAACAGCTACAGCGTACTCCCCCTTCGGCAGGTCATCAAAAGTAACCTTCGCGATCTTGTTCTCGATCTCCACAACCTTGCCCCGGTATTGCTTATTCATCACAGGAAAATCATCTGTCGGGCGATAGATCCCGACAAAGGCCTTCCCTTCATTCGATGAAAAGCCATTTACCTGAACTGTAAGATCGAATTTTCCATTCGTGTTGAAAGACGTAAATGAATAAACGAAGACTACTAAGCTAATTGATCGGAATAACATAAATCTAAAACAAAACAGGGATTAAAAAGTTCAAGGTAGTTCAATTCGGACATCATGTATCTCGTGCTGATTTTTCGCAGATGGCTCTATATCTCGGAGCCTTTTCATGATCAACAACGAAAGTACCCCCAGAACTATTGCGTAAAAGGCAAATTTGACTAAAAAACGCTTATTCTTTTTGGGGGATCTGAACTGACTGAGATTTACCCGTCTTCGCTCTTCCATGGGTTAAAATTAATTCAAATAATATTACCTTTGAATTCAATGAACAAGGATAAGCCAATTTTGATTAGCGGGGGCGCCGGATATATCGGATCGCATACTGTTGTTGAACTGTCAAAAGCCGGTTATTATCCCGTCATTGTTGACGATTTTCGTAATGCCAATAGAACCGTAATTGCTGGGATGGCTGCACTCTTGGGATATGACCCTGAAATAGCAGAGGTAGATGTTTGTGACAGGGGAAGTCTCGAAAGTATTTTTCAGAAATATAAGTTCAAAGGAATCATTCATTTCGCAGCATACAAAGCGGTGGGAGAGTCCGTTCAGGAACCGTTGAAATATTATCACAACAATATCGGAGGATTGGTTTCGCTGTGTGAACTTGCTTTGAAGTATGGTGTTTTGAATTTCGTTTTCTCCTCCTCATGCACTGTTTATGGAGAGCCGCTTGGGCTAAAAGAAGTGAATGAAGATAGCCCCAAGGGCATTCCAAACTCACCATACGGAAACACGAAATTGATCGGTGAGCAGATCCTGATCGACCTGCAGAAAGCGAGGGCCGATTTTAAAGTGATCAACCTTCGTTATTTTAATCCGGTCGGGGCGCACCCTTCTGGCCTCATAGGAGAGTTTCCACTCGGAAGACCAAGTAATCTTCTGCCCTTTGTGACACAGACAGCAATGGGGAAGCATGAATATCTGACTGTTTTTGGGAATGATTATCCAACGCCGGATGGGACCTGTATTCGCGATTACATCCATGTTTGCGATCTTTCTGATGCACACGTAAAAGCGTTGGAGTACCTGATGGAAACCCAACACCCTTGTCTTGAGGCGATCAATATAGGAACCGGAAAAGGAACCAGTATTTTGGAAGTCATTAATTTGTTCGAAGAGCGAACCGCTCAAAAATTGAACTGGAAATATGGTCCGCGAAGAGAAGGAGATGTTGTTGAGATCTATGCTAATACCAAGAAGTCCGGCAATATTTTAGGATGGACTCCAAAGTATACGGTCTCTGATGCAATTGTTCATGCCTGGGAATGGGAGAAAAAATTGAGTGTACATGCTTAAGAAGATCTGCACAGTTCTAGTGATGCTGTTCCCTTTAATAAGCTGGGGTCAGTACAACAACGAGGAGTATGTTGCATCCCGTTTTAAGCCAGGATTTATGTGGTTCTACACGGGATTGAGACCTGCGCAACCTGAAAAGGTAAGAAGGTATGACCGCCTGATATTCGATATTACCTACAATGACTGGAATGGTGATTTGAAAAGTTTCAAGAACGATTGGAAGTCGATCGGATTGAATACGAGTCTGATGTTCGATATTCCGATTACAAAGGGTAATACCATTTCCTTCGGAACAGGTTTGACACATTCTCTGTTCAGGATCAGTTCTACCGGACATTATTTTGCTCCTGATTCGTTACACCGCTTTACCACCCACACCGCTGAAGTTAACAATGGTTTCGTTCCGGTGCCGGATCGTTACTTGTGCGGTAATGGATTAGGTATTCCTCTTGAGTTCCGTTTCAGAACAAAAGGATGGAAGCATTACAAGGTTCATGCAGGCGGTAGGGTAGGATATCAGTTCAATATTTATTCAAAGGCCATAACCGAAGGTTTGGACGGAGACATCATCGAAAAGTTCTACAATTTCCCCGATGTCAATAGATTGACCTGTTCTGCACATATTCGCATGGGTATCAGGAATTGGGCACTCTACGCGTCCTATAATTTTAACAGTCTGTTTTCCGATAACAATAGTGTTGATCTCAAATTGATCCAGTTTGGTTTGACGGTCTCGCTGTTCTGATATGCTGTTCATTGATACTCATACTCATTTATTTTCTCCTTCTTTTGATGAAGACAGACCTGATGTCATAAAAAGGGCTCTTCAGGCAGGAGTGGAAGTGATGTTGCTGCCAAATATAGATATTGAGTCGATCGGTCCAATGTACGAGTTAAGTGCTCAATACCCCGAAAATTGTTTTCCGATGATGGGATTACATCCCGGTTCGGTTGATGCTGACTGGGAAAAGAAGCTGGAAGTAATCCGTCAGCACCTGTTTTCCAAAAAGAATTTTGCCGTTGGAGAGATCGGGATGGACCTGTATTGGGACAAGACCTTCAAGGATCAGCAAGCCGAAGCATTTCGCTTACAGATCTCCTGGGCGAAAGAGTTGAGTTTACCAATCGTTATCCATGCGCGCGAGGCCTTCAACGAGATCTTCGAGATAGTAGATGATCTCTATGATGATACCCTGACAGGTGTATTTCATTGTTTCACGGGAACGGTTGATCAGGCTAAGAAGATCGCTGAATACGGCGGATTCAAATTGGGGATCGGTGGAGTACTGACCTATAAGAAATCAGGGCTGGATGAAGTGATAAAGCATCTATCCCTCGATATAATGATCCTCGAAACAGACTCACCTTACCTTCCGCCTACTCCTCATCGAGGGAAGCGAAACGAAAGCGCTTATCTCTTGCACGTTGCCGAAAAGCTTGCCGAGGTGAAAGGCATGACCCTAAAAGAGGTAGCTGATGCAACCTCACTAAATGCTAAAAGTCTATTCAAACTGAACTGATATGCAGAAAGTAAAACCACAGATCCTGATCATCTACACAGGCGGAACCATCGGAATGATCAAAGATGCTGAAACAGGTCAATTGAGGAGTTTTGATTTCAATCATATTTACAAGCACGTACCTGAAGTACATCGCTTGAACGTTGAATTGACGACCGTAAGTTTCGTAGAGCCGATCGATTCTTCTGAAATGAATCCGCTGCGATGGACACAAATGGCTCAACTTGTCAGGGATAATTACGATAAATACGATGGATTTGTGATCCTGCATGGCTCAGACACGATGGCATTCTCGGCCTCTGCATTGAGTTTTATGTTGCAGGGATTGAAAAAACCGGTGATCTTTACAGGATCCCAGTTACCGATCGGTACGATCCGCACGGACGGAAAAGAGAACCTGATCACAGCGATCGAGATTGCAGCCGACCGAACTGGAGAAGGACAACCTGTCGTTCAGGAGGTTGCCGTGTATTTTGAATATTCACTCTACCGCGGAAACAGAAGTTCGAAGGTTTCAGCCAATCAGTTCGAAGCGTTTAGTTCACCGAATTATCCTGAACTGGCAGTTGCGGGTGTGAACATCGAATACAACATGGATAAAGTGTTTCGCTCAAAGATCGAGGAATTGACCTATTTACCGAACATGAGCAGCCGTGTAGGCCTTTTAAAGATATATCCCGGGTTCCCTGCAGAAGCCTACAAGAGTTTGTTCGACCGTTCACTGACGGATGCGATCGTTCTTGAAACCTTTGGCGCAGGGAATGCACCGAGTGATCATGCCTTCAGAAAACTGGTAGGACATTACATCGAAGATGGCGGGATCATTCTCAATACCACACAGTGTAGTTCAGGTGCTGTGCAACAAGGAAAATACGAAACAAGTTCCTTCTTTTCGAAGATCGGTGTGATCAGCGGAAGAGATCTGACAACCGAAGCGGCCTTGACCAAAATGATGCACTTACTGGCAAACACAAACAGCCGAGAAGAGATCATCCAATCGTTGGAAAAGGATATCTGCGGAGAGATGACAGCTTAGGTTATTTCTTTTTTGCTCTCCTCTTCCCCTCATTGAAGACAAGACCGAAGAATCCGGTGTGTGAACCTTTGGAAATTGACCCAAGTATTCCAAGATTGAGGTCATAAGCATACCCGAATCTGAATTTTTTAAGCAGGTCATAATTCACTGAAAAGGACAGATCCTCACTTGTTCTGTATGTCACTCCGGCACCAACCTTGCCTTTCCAAAGAATCAAGAGGTTAAGATCAGCGACGGTCTTAATAAGATCTGTCATGACAAAAGCTTGTGGTTTCAATTGAAATCCGTTTTCATTCCCTAAGATATAGTCTGTCATGAGTACAACATGTGTTGACTCTTTATAACCTCCAATCCGGGAAGCCGTCAATTGAGTAGCACTTAAAGAAAGGTTCATCTTTTTTGAGCTGTATGATATACCCAGGTCACCGGTAAATCCTGTTTCATTGAATGATTGAGGTAATGCAGGGTCCGTTCCGGTTGTTGGTGGAACCCAATCCCCGTCAAAGCTATAATTATTAAATCCTGCAGCAAGTCCAAATGATAAAATGCCTTCTTTTTTTGTTTTTATCTGGTAGCTATAATTGAATTTAGTTTTATTTAGCTCGCTGGATCCGATGGTTTCATGCATATACGTAAAGCCCAAGCCTCCCTTCAATTTCTTAATGTTTGTCGCGTAGCCTAGCAATTGTGTCACAGGAGCACCGTCCACACCCACCCATTGCCATCGGCCTATTGTAGTGATCAAATGCTTGTAATTCAACCCGGTTATTGCCGGATTATAATACGTTTTTGCATTCCAGAACTGTGAAAAAAGAGGTTCCTGTTGGGCAAGAGAAGTTAGGTTGATAATGAAAAAACTGAGAGTGAAAATTGATCTGCGCATTGACATTGTTATTTTAAGTTAAAGATAGCTGAAAATAAATTAGTCTTTTTTGAGAGAGAGGAAGAGATTATTTCTTGATCTGAGACGGGAGACGTTTAAAACACCTCCCTACTCTCGTACCTCGATCAGTTGGTCTTTTTTCATGTACTTTCGCTTGAAAGTAAACTTTCAGCTTAGTGCATAAAAAAATCCCAAGTGTTTTAAGCTTGGGATCTGTTTTGCAGAGAGGAAGAGATTCGAACTCTCGATACGGTTACCCGTATACTACCTTTCCAGGGTAGCTCCTTCAACCACTCGGACACCTCTCTGTTTCGTGGGTTGCGAAAATAATAAAAAAAATTCAGTTTCAAGGATGTCATTTCTTTTGTGCCCTTTTTTCGATAATTTCGCAACATGCAGAATTTCGAGATTATCAACCCTACCCGAATCATTTTTGGAAAGGATCAGTTGGAGCGATTACCGCAGCTCCTCCATGAGTTTTCAACGTCAAAAAAGATCCTCCTGGCTTATGGTGGGGGAAGTATAAAATCCACCGGACTGTTCAATAAGATCATGGTTCATCTGAAGGACTTTGAAGTAACCGAGTTCGGCGGCATTGAAGCGAACCCACAATTTTCAACGCTGATGAAGGGAGTGGAGCTGGCCAGACAAAAAGGGATCGACTTCATTCTTGCAGTTGGTGGAGGTTCCGTGATCGACGGTGTCAAGTTCATGACAGGTGCCTTCCATTACAAAGGGGACTCCTGGGATGTATTGGATCGGAAAGAGAGTTGTGTTTTCGAGAATGCCTTGCCGTTCGGAACAATCCTCACATTGCCTGCAACCGGCTCTGAAGCGAATAGCGGTGCTGTGATCAGTCGCGATGAGATCAAGGAAAAACGTACCATGGGTGGACCTCTATTCTTCCCGAAATTTTCGTTCTGTGACCCAACGGTTGTTGCGACGCTTCCAAAAAAACAGATAGCTAATGGGATCGTGGATGCATTCATGCACACACTGGAACAATACTTGACGTATCCAACTGACAACTTATTGCAGGAGCGTCAGGCTGAAGCGATCCTCACCACGTTGATCGAGATCGGTCCTGAAGTACTGGAATATCCGAACAATTATAAGGCTGCATCAAACCTGATGTGGTGTGCGACACATGCCTTGAACGGTAATTTGAGATGCGGGGTTCCGACTGATTGGGCAACCCATATGATCGGCCATGAGTTAACGGCGATCTATGGCATCGATCACGCACGAACGCTAGCGATCATAGGGCCTAGATTGTTCGAAAATCAGCTTGAGAACAAAAAGGAAAAACTGGTGCAATACGGAAAAAGGGTATGGAGCCTGAGCGGATCATCAGAGGAGATTGCTAAAGGTGCCATTGAACGAACAGAATCGTTTTTTCATTCCCTTGGAATCCACACACATATTTCTGATTATTCTTCTGATACGGCTCATATTGCTGAAGTTATCCGTGGGCGTTTTGAAAAAAGAGGTTGGGTTGCAATGGGTGAGCGTCAGGCGATCACAACGGATGATGTACAGTCGATTGTAAACAATGCGATCTGATGGCACTCAGTCCGATCTTTAAGATCAGGAAGGAGGCGACACCGGGCTTGCTGGATCTGTTGACCTCGACTACACTCGGTACCAACGGAGCCAAATACAAGCATCTGGATACCAGCCAGCGGATTTTTCAAGCCGATGATCCAATCTTTCTCTCCATGGAAAGGAACAAAAAGGTGATTGGAAATGTGACCTTTTGCCGAAGAGGCGAGTTTTGGTACGTTCGGTATTTCGCCTTTTCATCCTTTGTGCAGGCAGGCAATGTGAAGAAAACTCAGGACAAAGGTCAGTCGTTTTTGAAGCGGGAATTGAACCAGTTCTTCGATGAGGTTTTTGAAGGGAAACATTCTGAAAATCCGGTTCATTCAATGTACGCGTACATCGATCCGAAGAATGACCGCAGCAAATGGATGAGCGAGAATTTTGGCTTTTCGGTCATTGCTCAACTTGCGACCCAAAGTTATAGCCGTGTGTCACCAAAAGCTTCCAAACGCCTGTCGATCGTGCAGGATTGGAATGAGATCCGTCTTCTTGTTGAACAGAATTATGGTAAACATCATTACTTTTTGACTACACATGCGGAAAAACCACCGTTTTACGTTATAAAAGATGAATTAGGAGAGATAATAGCCTGTACGCGAGTAACAAGGGTACATTGGGAGATTGTTCGCTTACCCGGTAAATGGGGAGGATTCCTGACAAAAATGATCCCGTATATTCCTCTTTTGAACCGACTGATAAAGCCAAAGAACCATACCTTTCTGGTTCCTGAAACTGTTTGTGTGAAAGATAACGACCCGAAGATCCTGGACGAGTTATTCTCCGGTATTCTGCACAAGGAAGGGCTTCACCTGATCTTGTGGTGGATAGATAGTAAGGATCCCCTTTATGTATCTCTACAACACAGGGTTGGTTGGGGATTGTTGAATAAGATCATTGGAGTTGCTCCGGTGGATGTCGTGGAACGAACAGCCCAAAAAGGTTCCGAAAGAAATACCGCACCAGTATTTGTGACAGCCTACGATATGGTTTAGCGACAAATGACAAATGACAATTGACAATTGACAATTGACAATTGAAGGTCTATATTTGCGCTATGAAATACCTGATCGTTGGACTGGGAAATCCGGGGGATAAGTACACAGAAACCAGGCATAACATTGGTTTCAAAGTGGTTGAATCTTTTGTGAAGGAGCAAGGCGGGAGTTTTGCGCTGAACAAACAGGCCGAGCTGGCCGAAGTAAAGTTTAAAGGTAGAACGATTGTCGTGATCAAACCGACTACTTATATGAATCTTTCAGGAAAGGCAGTAAACTACTGGATGCAGGCTGAAAAGATCCCGAGAGAGAACATCCTTGTAATCACCGATGATATAGCGCTTCCTTTCGGGAAATTAAGAATGAAAGGAAAGGGAAGCGATGGTGGGCATAACGGATTGAAAGATATACAGGCGACGCTTAATTCTCAGGAATATGCTCGCGTTAGATTTGGAGTAGGGAGTGATTTTCACAAAGGTCAACAAGCTGATTACGTCCTTGGGGATTGGAGCTCAGAAGAAAAGGAATCACTCTTGGAAAGAATCAAGATCGCTACCGAATTCATCAAAGGGTTTACCACTATTGGTCTGGCAATGACAATGACAAACTGGAACAATAAATGAACAAAATCCCGTTATGGGATTAAATTCCAAAATAAATCCCATAATGGGAAAATGGATATAGTTTATGGTAACATTAACATGCTTTAAATCAGGGCAAAAGGTTATAGGGTATGATTATTGCTTACGACAAATTTTTAATTTAGCTTAACAACTGAAGCCGCTTATGAAAACAGTAGTACCTTTTTTACTTTTTTTCACTTTTTCCTCTTATCTTGCTTTCGGTCAAACTTCGGGAATGATCGTTGAACCGGCAACAGGTTCTTCTGCTCTCATTTTGGATCCGAATGCAGATGGTTATGTTTCATCCTCCACATCAGGATTCAATGGGGATGATCAAACAAATAATGAATTACCCTGGCAAACACTAATTCCGGCTGGATCTGAGCCTAGTTCTGATGTACAGAACGGTCCCAACTGCGGATTTACTGATTTTGTAGAATCAACCGTTGGCGGAATTGATCCAGTGTTTCATTTATCAAACGGAACCAACTGGCTCTTTCGTTTCAGAATGGCCAGTATCAGTCCGAATGCCAAGTCTTATTCAATACTTGTTGACATAGATAATCTTATCGGTCCAAGCGATGATTGTTATCTGCCTGGGGTGAATCCTGGATTTGAAATGGAAATTGTGCTTGCTACAAAGTTCGGTGTTAGGATTTATGATCACCGATTGCCATGTGGTTCAAATCTCGTGGCATCATACGGGGTCGATCGAATTCAAAAATCAATTGCGGCATCCAATGTTTGCTCGGCGATAAACTTTTTTTTGGAGACTTATGTCGACTGGTCTGATATAACTGCACAGTTTGGAGTTGATGAAAATACAGTGATGCGCTATGCGATTGTGGACAACATGGCTGCGGACAAATCAACGATTTGCAACCCTTCTTCAGCTTCGGATATCGGAGGTGTTGATGACAATGCATGCGGAAACCTTGAATCCTGCTTTACTCAAATCGTAATTCTTCAGCCGGGCTGTGCACCGTCTGCGCCATCTGCATGTACTTTTTCCGACTGCCCTACAATCAATGGCCTTCCGCTTTCGGTTGGTGTTACAAGCGTCAGTTTAACAACCACCGAGACCACTGGGGTTCTAAGAGTCTATATAAACGGGACGCTCGCAGGTTCGCAGGTAGTGAATGCAGGAGCCGGAACCTATTCTGTGACAATAAGTCCCGCACTGGCAGTAAATGATGAGGTAACAGCCACGGCACAAGCCACTGGTGAGGTGGAGTCCGGAACCAACTGTAACAATGCTCAGGTGGCTGGTGCTACGTGCACTGATCCACCAACAAACATTTTTCAATGTAATGCAGGTAAAGCATTTCGGGGTACCGCACCTACAGGGTCCATCGTACGTTTGTATAATGCAAACGGCGTGTTACAGATTCCGACCTCAGGAACCTTGTTTACAGCCGGAACTCCAAATACAATCACTGCAAATGGAGTCGGACTAACGGCACCCGAAAACTTTTTATGGAAGTGTTCAGGCACTGGTGAAACAAGCAGTTGTACAGCGGGAGGTGGGCCTTGCATCAATGACGGGAACTATTACATTACTGCTCAGCTGCCTGGTCAATGTGAATCTTCACCGGTGTGGTTCTGCTTAGGACTCACAGGCTCTACCAGCGTACCGAACATCATTACTGCTATCTCCAGTTCCACGTTAACGGTTACCGGTAATCTTGCCGGAAATATTGCTAATAACAATGGTGTATCAGTTTATCTCTATGTGAACAGTAGTTTGGTTGGTACAGCCACCACGACAAACAATACAGGTGACTGGACGATCAATGTTCCTGCCGGAACTTTTTCTCCTTGTGACGAGGTGTACGTTGTTGCTGCAAAAAATAGTGCCACTGCGCTTTGTCCTTCACTAAGTCCTGTGATTACAGTTACCGGCGGAGTGAGCGCTACCCCGGTTATCAACCAACCTATTTGTGGAACAGCGACTTCTGTAAGTGGAACTTCTTCAGAATCAAACGGTGCGACAGTTACGTTGTACCAGGGTACGGGAACAACGACAGTTTTAGGAACAGCAACTGTTTCAGGAGGTACGTGGGAAGTAACAGGACTATCTATTGCACCTGGAACAACTATTACAGCTCGAGTTCAAAACACCGATCTTTGCGAATCACAAAGTGTTGCCTCAGCAAGTGTAACGATTGGGGCGCTTTATACCAACACGGCCACGATTAGTCCAAACCCCGTATCTGAAACGGATTTAACAGTAAGCGGTTCAGGAACACCCGGAGATATCATAACGTTATTAAACGACGGATGGCCGGTTTATCTGGACTATGCAGAATCTACACCTGCCGTTACGGTTGTGAATGGTTCGGGTAGTTGGAGTGTATCTCTGATCGATGCAGGAATCTTCTATGCCGGCGGTGAATTAACGATTGTTTCAAGTTCTGGTTCCGGTTGTCCTTCTGCACCCAATGACCCAACACCAATAGTTTGTGTTCCTCCAACGCTTACATTAACCGTAAATCCGGATGCTGTTTCGATCTGTACGGGAAGCGCGGCAACGAACATTCAAGTTGTGAATTCGCAAGCCGGTGTGATCTACCAGCTTTACAACAATAATCTTGCAGAAAACACCGGAAATTCCCTACTTGGAAATGGTGGAACATTAACGCTTTCTACGGCTACGTTAAATGCTTCAGCAGTAATTTCCGTAATCGCCATCAAGTCACCATACAACGGAGATTGTACGGCAACATTGAATGAAACTGTTAATGTCAGTGTGTTGAGCGCACCGACAATCTCCCTCGGATCAACATCCAATCCGCTCTCCTGTGGTGGAAATAATGGAACAATAACAATTAACGGCCTGTTCAATAATACAAACTATACGGTCAATTATAATTTTAACGGTGCTCCCGCTTCAGCCACGATCACTTCTAATGCCTCAGGATCGATAACGATTGGTGGACTTTCTGCAGGAACCTACACGAACATTTCTGCAACTTCCTCAGGATGCAGCTCGGCTAATTCACTTGCAGGACCAATCGTTTTGATAGATCCTACCGTTCCGAATGCACCGGTAATTGGTTCAATTATACAACCTACCTGCATCCTTACTACCGGTAGTGTCTCAATTTCAGGGTTGCCATCCGGTAGCTGGATCATCAATCCTGGCGCTATTGCTGGATCCGGTGCAACTACAACCATTTCAGGCCTATCT
>Ga0315907_10004723_pt1 | contig 15158 bp, 7 predicted proteins | sample LakEriMetagenome_3_FD_203525 | JGI IMG/M metagenome (GOLD analysis project Ga0315907, IMG submission 203525) | Freshwater fungal communities from buoy surface, Lake Erie, Ohio, United States - Buoy 12 MA123 | ecosystem: Environmental > Aquatic > Freshwater > Lake > Lake biofilm | place: USA... | reverse complement strand
AGATTGGATTTGGGGGTTGATTAAGTACGTGTTCATAGAGGAAATTTTCGAAAATACGAAATCTAATCTCTTTAGGATAAAGACAATGGAGATAATTAGATTAGGCGCCAATCTTGATAACCTTGATAAGGTAAATGAATTTGATCTTCAAGGCAATTCATTTCTGAAATTAATACTAAATAATGATAACGAAGAGTGTAAGGTAATTCTGTATTTCCATGCATTTTTAGAGAATTATAAGGTCTTAACTTCATATTCCTCAAATCAGTATAAAAACTCTCATTTAGAACACATGGTTCCCAAGGCTTGGAAAGCTAATTGGGGACAATTTAAATACACAAATCAATCTTTACTCGACTTATTAGATTCTAAGATTTCCGAAGTAAATTATTTCAATTTCGAACTTTTTGTCAGAGAGGTGAAAAGTAAAGAAAGTCTTGAATTGAAAGACTATACAACAGCTCCGAGAAACCAAGAAGATACAATTATAGAATTTATAGGTAATAAATGGGTTCTTCACGCTGCTACAAATATTCAAGCAAGTAATGATTCTTTTGAGGATAAGAAGAAAAAGCATTACTCGCGTGACGTTATAATTAAGATACCTACCAATGACCAGCCAAATGTTGGAATAAATTCTTTTTCTTCATTTGATTATATTTTATTGATCAATCGAAGTATTGCAATTGCAAACTCCATAGCTATTGGCTTTAAAAAGGACTGGCGTAATTTAAGCTCTTAACTTTAAATCATTGCTAATATTAAATTCTATCAAATTTGAATGCTCAACTACTCAGAAGAACTAGCCAAAATTAAAGTCAATAAATCCGGTGCAGTTATTTCATTGCACAAACCGTTATTACTACTCTTAACCATAGCCGATGTAATTCAGGGAAAGGGCAATGAGTTCAAGTTTAAGGAGATTGAAGAGCATTTGAAATTGCTGTTGGGAAAATACGGATTGAAGAATACAAAGGCCTTAAAGCCAGAGTATCCTTTTGTTTATTTGGGAAGTAGTCCAACTTTGTGGAAGTGTTCCATTGATAAAAGCATGTTGAAGAATCCCAATTCAGTTACTCGTGCCGAAGCTATGGATGCTGTTGCGAAATTCGAAGATAACTTCTACTCGTATTTGCAGAATATTCAACAAGCGAAAGCACTCGTTTGGCAATTGCTCAATGAATTTTGGCCAGAAGCTTATCATGAAGATTTGTTACGCGATTTAGGATTAGATGGATTATTGAATGAGACCATTGCCCATGAAGTGCAGAAGCAACGTCGAGGAAGACTGTTCGTCGAAGAAGTCCTCGACAGTTATGAGCGCCAGTGCGCCATTTGCAATCAATCGATTCGTTTGGGTGATGCGCTAATTGGAATAGATGCTTGTCACGTCAAACCCATTCAACATTTCGGAGACGATCATGTAACCAACGGGATTGCTTTATGCAAGATACATCACTGGGCATTGGATCGCGGAGCTATTAGTATATCCGAAAATCGCGACCTCATGATTTCTCCAAAACTCAATGGAACTCGTATTGTCGAGTACTTCCATGAATTCGCAAATAAACAAATCTTTCTACCTCGCAATTCTTCTTTTCATTTAAATGAGGAGAATGTAAGTTATCATAGGAAGTATGTGTTCGATGGGAAGCAATAACTTTCTTGTGAAACTCAATTCAGTTTGATTTCCTTCTAAAAGAATTATTCTATGAATTCAAATCTGAAGAAAAATTCTTGATCATTGAAGCATTAAGTATCTATTAGACCATAATCATTATCTGATTGTCCTATACTTCCTTGTCCATCATCCAAGTGTGCAAATAAATCACTTATATCCTTCAAATTAATATCCTCTTCTAGAGGGATTGCTAAGCCAAATGATGTGCAGAGAATTGACATCAACTCCTCACTAGGCAATACTCCAACTAAACTTCCATAAGGAAAACTATCTTGAGTTACTCTTCTTATATCCGTGAACTTATCGATATGTCTAGTCAACATTTTCAGATTAGCTCCACCCCCTGAATAAACAATTGGGCGATTTTCAAGAGCTTTATTTAGTATTCCAATATCTAATTTTTCCGTTCCAGGACTTTTGTTAAATGATCTACGAACATTGGATAGAATCATTAAAACCCGACTTCTAATTTCGGAATTAAGTAATTCTACTTCTTTTAAATTTCCCTTTATAACATCCTCTGAAGCTACTGCTATTCTTTGAATTTCATGAATACTTCTTTCTTCTTCGACAGCAGCAATACTTCCATATAAGAGATTTAGTCCTTTATGAATGGACGATACAGCATAAACATCTGGAGTTTTATTGTCAATAGTGAAAAATGCTATATCACAAGAACCTCCGCCAATATCAACTAATAAATTCATGCCCATCGGCAATTTATTTTTCCGTGTTAAAGCTACCAGTCCCGCGTAAGCTTCAGGTACAACATTTAATCTATACAAATTCAAATCACTTTCTAAGAACATATCAGAAATAGCTGTTTTCTGCATGAGGTCCAGATAGTCTGCTTTGAGAAAAGAATTATAACTATCAAATTTTTCATACAACTTAAAGGATGCAACCAATATACATAGAGCCTTCACTTCTTGCTTCTTAGAAAAAAAACGATCGATACTTCTTGGAACACCCATCTGAATCGCAAAATCTTCACCGACTTTAGCTTTCAACTGAAATATAATATTTGTAATATACCAAACTGAAATAATATCTGAATCAATCGTATGAGCCCATTCAAAGTCATCTGAGAAAACAGCAATTTTGAAGTTCTTAAAAGTAAGTTTTTCAAAAACAACATTATGATTGGAGTCATCTCGTATCAAATAATCTTCCATTGCTAAAACCAACTGAAATTTCTTCATTTCTTCATTGAAAAATATTTCATTGTCTTGACTCCTCTTGTCAAATAATTTCAATTCTTGCTCAAATTCTTCATCAATTTTTGCGCAAGCTTGTTGCCAATCCTTATATAAGTGGTCATATTTAGTTCTAAGAATCAAACAATTAAATTCCCAATCCTCAAACTTTCTCTTGTTCTTAAAATCAACTCTTCTGCATTCATTCGACCAGTCGTTCAAGTGCTCAGAAGAATTATTAGTTATTTGATTCTTTATTACTCTCAACTGATCTTTCCAATCTTTGGATTTGGATGACAAATTTGGCTCGGCTGGATATTCCAGTTTCTTCGGCTGGGTTGGAAATAAAGGCAATGGAGGAGCTAATGGATAATCTCTCTTTAAAGGAATACTCTCACTAATCTTTACTGGTGGCAACTTCACTTCTACGGGCAAATCTTCGTTGGTTACATTCACAACCCTACAATCTGAATCACGAACAAATCCGTAAGACAATGTATTATCCATGTTAATCTGGACTATTGAAGGCAAAAAAAGTGACCTAGAATTTTCGTCCCAAAATTCAAAAAACTCATATGTCTTTTGGCTTGGTATCTCAGCATTTTCAATGCAAATCTTTGTTTGGTGAGTCCCAAAATCCAAACCAACAGTAATATTCTTCATGACACAGTTATTAAACTTAATGACAATAGCTCAGGCGACTTCGAAATAATAAATCCCTGATTTATTTTATTAACTGCTTCTAACTTCTCCTCTCTTAAGTTTTTCAACTGGTTTTTTTGGATAGGCAAAATTCTCTTAATATTAGTCCGTTCATTCCCATTTTCCAATCTTTCTAATTTCCAAAGCGAATTATTTAATATAAGCTCTTGATTTTTTATTCTATTGTCAAAATATTCCGAAACCCTCTGAGTCTGCATTTTTTTAGATGTCTCTAGCCTCATTTTATAATCCTCCAAAAGTACCGATTCGATATGGCTTATTTCTTCAGTTAACGAATAGGACAATTCCTGAATTTCATCTGAAGTAAATTGAACGCTTGTTGAAGAGGCTCCAGCATTTATTTGCACATTGGCATAAATTTCATCACTCAAATCTTTGTTGGAAATAACCTCTTGTTTTTCGACATCATATAACAATGAAGTCAACAGCTCCATTCTCTGTTCACGTCCTAACAAATTTTTAATAATGGTGCTTTTATATTGTGCTAAGACCAAAGTCTGTATCATTTGAATTTCCGAAGAAACTTCGTCCCTTCTTAAACCAAACTTAAATGTATTTTCATGTCTCTTTTCTGTTCTGGTAAAATGAGACTGGGCCGCCACAATTAATGGATGATAAGCATTTATTCGAATCAAATTTTCGTCTCTATAGCCTTCTTCTTGAGAAAATGTGATTCGTATGCAGGACTCATCCATTATCTGTGATATAAAATTATGAAATAGTCCTAAAACTTCACTATCGTCCTCTGGTCTATTCAAATTCAAAAAATTGATTATTATCTTTGGTGAACTTTTTGGAACCTTAATTTCATAAAGCATTCGTGCAGTATCAAGTGGGGTGAATTCACAAGTTGTCAAATGTGTCTCAAAAAGCATTCTCAGGTAATGAACCAATTCCAACTCTGTAACGTATCGACGAGTTTTCTCTATACTTAAAATTTCGTTTTTGAAGTAAATATCATTAGTTAAAGTATCTGTCAAGCCTTGACTTATTTCTTCTAAATTTCGCTTCTCAATGAGAATTGCGCGTTGGATCTTTTCAAACTTTTTCTCCCGGACCTCCTTGGAAATCTTTGTGCAATACAATTCCTTTTCTAACGATGAAAAGTAAGCTCGTAAATTCCTCGACTTCGTATTCCAAGTTTCATCAAGCTCTTTATCCAATATAGCTTCCAAATCCCCAATTGCTCCTCTAAATATTCCAATACGATCTAACAATCTTGTATAAATTTCCTCTTGAATAGAATTTTTTACAACAAAATTATAGATATTGACAACTGATGATTGCTGTCCAAATCTATCTATTCTACCGATTCTTTGTTCAACCACCATTGGGTTCCACGGGAGATCGTAATTAACCAATGCATCGCAAAATTGCATGTCCAAACCTTCACTCCCTACCTCCGAGGATAACAGAACGCTAATCGTAGGATCATTCTTGAATTTTTGAATCTCGTTGTATCGATCCTGAATATCACCATGAATTACTATTGAACCTAAACCTGCCTTTGAAAGTCTAATTTTTAAGTACTTCAGTGTTTTTTTAAATATGGCAAAGACAATGAGTTTTTTACCATTTCTATAACATACCTCCTCAATTACTTTTTGCAATTGAATCAACTTAGCATCGTCATATTCATCATATTCATCAATTCCATTATCAAGGCTTTCATCAGAATTTAGATAAGCATATACACTGCTAGATATCTGTCTTTTTTTCTGGACTAATCCTAATGAAACACCAGTAGAATAAACAGTGTTTCCATCGTAATTGATAAAGGTGTTTTTATCTATATAGTCATCAATAACTTCATCGAAAAATTCTTGTTCCTCCTGTTCTAATTCAATTAATATCGTCTTTGGTTCACGAACTGCTTGGGACCAATCTTGTGTGACATCGACTTTACGTGTTCTTGAAAAAATCTTATTCAATTCACTCATGTCGGAAAGGTCATACTGCAATTGCACCCTTGTTTCAGGATTATCTGGTTTAAGTTCTAAATCGCTAATTATTTTTTTGAATAACGGGATATCAGCAAACAATTCTGAAATTAACAATTTACGATCATAATTCACTTGAAACTCCTCTCCATACGAATAGTGAATCCTAACCTCAGAATCAGTTAATAAGGAAATAATGTCTTGAAAACTAGCGTTTCGATTTAAGAGTGATAATGCTTGTATGAAAGGTCTGTTTACGGTAATTTGATTTCGAAAAGTGGAGTACTCATTGTATTTGACCGGGTCTAGCAATGAAAGTAAATTGAACAAGTTCTGCTCACTTATCATTATTGGTGTGGCTGTAAGAAAAACAACAGATTTACTGTGAGCAATTAATGTTGATGCTCCTTTGTATAACTGAGTTGTTGAATTTCGTAGCCTATGCGCCTCGTCACACAATACAAAATCAAAGTGAATATTATTCTCCTGAATCAGAGATTGCATTGTGACCTTTTCTACTTTTTTCTCGTTTTCATTTTTTGATTTAGATACTTTCTTGGGGCGAATTTTCTCGTAATTAATTATTGCACGCAGAGTGCTTGGACGATCCTTTAAGTCAGACAGAAAATCTTTCGAGTTATCATAAATCTTAAAATCCAAGTTAAATTTTAACTTCAACTCAGTTTGCCATTTCTCCTGAAGAGATTTCGGGCTAATTATAACGGCGTTTCTTAGTTCTCCTCTCGCCTTCAATTCAAGCATGATATGACCAGCTTCGATGGTTTTGCCCAAACCTACCTCATCAGCAACTAAAATTCTTCTGTTATCCGAGTTCAAGAATTTTAATAATGGTTTGAATTGATATGCCTTAAAAATGGTATTCGAAGCCTTAAGTGAAGAAATAGTATTGGTGCTTGTATTTTTAATCTTAAAACTGGTATTCAATCTTGAAAAATCTAAGTAACTGCCAAATACACTTTGCTCTAATCTTTTGAATGGATCAGACAAATCAATATCTGCCATTAGATTGCTTTCAAGACAATTACGAATAATATTGTCAATACTGACCTTATATAATTGACGACCTCTAGCTGGAGGGCATACTTCAGTTACAACTCCTTTTTCATTGGAGTTGATATAAATAACAATATCGCCGACTTTGAATTGGGCTGACATTAGGATTTCTTAGCTTTGATTGAAAAGTCTGTTAATGTACAAGTAAATGGAAAAGCATCTTCCTCAATTGAATAACCCGAAAGTTTAGATATATCATACTCCCCATCCAAAAAACCTTTTTCCTTTTCCAACAAACTAAACACCAAATAGAACGGATTTCTTGAATCAGGGTATTTCGGAACATTCAAATTAAACAAATCATCTGATGATGAAATTACAGATGGTTTAAATCCCACGGACTGGTCTATTTTAAAAATCTCTAGATTCGACTTTGATTTCGTATGAAGCACTATGTAATCCGCTCCTATGTATTCTGGCGTTAAACTCATTGCTCCTCTCACATTTCCAATTCTCCCATTGTACTTCATCCTATCCTTAATCCATGCCAAATGAACATCAGACTTGTAGTAAGCCACAATAACCGACGTCTCATCAGGGATAATATAATCTGGCATTGGCTCATTCACAATACTCGGAGAATCCTCTTTATGAATTTCATAAGTAGTATTTGAATGTCGCCTTTGTTGTGAGGCCATATTATTAAAATGAGCAATAATCTTGTCGAAAAAATCACTTAGTTCAGCAGTGCCATTTTCACCTTCTTTAGGTCGTATTGCAAATGCACCTAAGCCAGGAATTAATTCATGAAACCCGACAAATTCTTTGTGTTCTTCTGTTCCAGGATACAATACATAAGCACCGCCTGTTCTGCGGATGGCATCTTTGTATGCATGCATTTTTAACAAGTCTGCATTTTTATAAATACCTTTTCTTTCATCTCTTTTTTCTTTTTCAAGAGAATCAATCTTACCCTCATCATTATTATTTACTAAAGCCAAATCTTCATCTAAATCAATTACGTCCTCTTCTACATCGGTTTTAATAGTAAATTGTTGTACTTTATATTTCGAATCAAAATGTATATGAACAATTCTTTCTAATTCTTCAGCTTTAATTTCATTTTTTATTTCTTCTGGCCAAATACTTAGAGTATAGTCTGGTCTAAGTGCTTTTGTCCAGCTACCTGCTTTTTTTGCACCATACTTTGTACCTCCGTCAAATGTTCTGTTGTATGAAAATTTAATGTGCAGTTCTCTACCTTCAGATTTATATGTGCCTTCTAAAGCAGTTAACTTTCCTGATTTCACCATTACATTCAAACCATCATCTGTTGGTTCAATAAGGTGTTTATATGTTTCATTATTATCATTAGTCTTGAACTTGGTTTTCATTAAATCATACAATACGAAAAATAACCAATACTCATATAAAACAGCAATGTCTCTTTTCCCAGCCTTATAAACATCATCACCGCCTTTCCATATTAACTTAGCCGCTAAGTCAAATTGCAACCAAGCATTTAACAGTTCTCGATATCCACTTTTTCGCTGTAATGCTGGACTGTTTAATTTAAGCGTTGTTGGTCGTTCAATTTCTTTGAAAAAAGGATGATTCAAATGATTTTCAAGTTTTTCAACTAAGACTTCTGCTTCAATTTTGCTTTTTGAATACCCGTTAGTAATAAATGAAATTCTACAATCAGTACAAAATTGGAGAAACACTTCTAGGGCATGTTTAATAAATCTATTTTCAGGTGTGTCAATAGTTTCTGACTTGTGTGTTGTTTCAATTTTTGTAGGAACATTGTATAAGTTACCGATTGGAGTAGCAAGTTTAACACGATTACTTCTAGACGCTATTTGTCTAATTGAAAAACTATTCATTCTACGCACCGATCGTATGTCTTTAAACTCCATTTCTTCATGCCATTTTGTTGTTGGCGATGCAATTATTTTATGCACTGCTTCATCAAATTCATTGGTATTTATAAGAGCACTTACAAAGGCGAAACGCTGATAAATAGTTTCATTGTCTTTATCAAAATTAATTTCAAAAGTTTGAGTAATTGGAGAATTAATTTGCATCAAAAGTTCAGTGCACTTCTGAGCTATGTCTTTAAGCATAAACTGATAATTCTTGCGATAATTGGGGTCTTCTTTTGGAATACTATTATCGTCCAATTTCGTTGCAAGGACCTCTATATTTACTTCGCCATAATCAATTTGGGTTGTTTTATTGTAGACAGTTAAGGGCAAACTCCCTACATAAATATTTGGAGATATTCTTCCTTCAGAGACATCTTCTCGTAGGGCATTTTTTACAATAATATTTTCTCTTAATTGGTATTGATGATTTGCATTTCCGCGAAGCTTGAAATAATAATTATAAAAATTACCTTCAAGTATTTGATATGGTGACATACCATTTTCTAAAGCTATCTGTTTATCTATTGAATATAGCGTTTCTTTTCTATTGCCATAAATATAGAGTTCTAAATTAGCCTCAATGAAATCTAATGGAATTTTTATATCAGTACTTTGTTCTTTCATTAAGTTTAGGCTTCGGCATAGCTTGTAAATCCATTTTCAATTACATTTTTAAGCATCCGTTCAATTTTTTCAAATGAGATTGAATACTTAATGTCCCATTTTGCAGAATCTCTCTTTTCAGAAATGAATTGCTGGTATAAAGTTTTTGTTTTATTCTGCTCCTCTAACACGGGAGCATCTTTTTTTCTCTCTAAACAAAATCCTGCAAAAGTTTCTAAAGGGCCAACTAATTTTTTTCTAGAACCATGCAGTTTAGGCAGCAGCTTTTGCATGATAGCAATATCTATTTTAGTATTATTAGTTAGTAATTGACCTTGTTCATCAATAAAACCATTAATACCTAGCTTCGTGATGAGCAGCTCTATTTCAGTAGCGCTTCTGTAACCAAATTCTGAACCTACACTTTGAAGTTCTTCAAAGAATTTGTTCAAGACATTTGCATCACCCTCGATTTCTGGTATTTTATTTATTTTTTTATCTTCAGCCAATTGAAAGAAATTTTCAGCCATGTTTTGCCCAGCTCCGCCCTTGCTTTTATCTTTATCAAAAAAAAGTTCTTTCATGTTAAGTTCTTTTCTTTCCTTAAAGAATTTGTCCATTTCTTCTGGAGTAATACGGAACTCTATCACATTTGACCTATCCAATACTTTTGGACTAAACATGTATGTGGTTTCGTCAATGTTTACAGTGCCTATAATAAATAAATTATTTGGCCATTGAATTTCATAAGGTATAAAATCCTTTTCATCATATTCATTCTCCTTTGCATATTGTGAATATCTCTTTTCACCAGAATATAATTTCAGTTTTTCTTTAGATTCCATTATACTTAGAAAATCAGCAAAGTATCTTTCTACATGACTTAGATTCATTTCATCCAAAATCATAAAATAAGGCTTGTTTTGATTTTCTTCTTTTGATGATTCTAAAATTAACTGTAATGCACCACTATCAGGTGTAACGTAAGATTTTGGGTCTAATCCATTTGGATAACCCAATAGAGGTTCTCTATTTGTCCAATCAGCACCAACCGGTATAATTTTGTATTGCTTATCACTTTGACAAATCCATTGCACAAATGCTTGTGCTAATTTTGTTTTACCTGAACCAGAAAGACCACTACAAATTACAAATGGTTTGGTGCACAAGGAGGCAACAAAACGTTGAATGAGTTGAGATGAGAATATTAGGCCAGCTTTTTTTGTATGAGTTTCAAATGTTTTTGAATCAAATGAAATTTGATTTGTTGAAACTGGTTTAGTTTGCTTGTGATTCGTTTGTGATAGATTACCATTAATAATATTTAATGTTTGTTCATTAATGTAGTATCGCTTTGATTTATCTTTCAACTCAACCAAATCTATATATCCAAAATTTGATAAAAAAATTAGATACTCTTTAAGCATTCTAAAATCATTATCCCCTGGTGTAACATTTGGCCATGCGGTAAATAAATATTTATCCTTTCTATTTGACAATACGTACTCAGCATAAGACTCATATTCTAGTTCTGGGTATACTGATAATGGAACGACAATATCTTTTAATTCATCAGGTGTTAAATACCATTCTGAAGGAGATTGAATTGATTTAGTAATTGAATATAGGACTTGGAAAATTATTTTTATAGGATAAACTCTGATATTAGCATTTCTATATGTTTGAATGACTGTTTCAGATTCTATATTTTGGTTTGGTAGATTAAAATTATCATAAAGATATTTGATGTAATCTTCTTTCGATACGCTTCCATTTACTATACCTAATCCTATTTCTGTAACAGAAATTGTTCCATCATTAGTTGAATTAAGTAAACCCAAAGCTTTCCAATATTGACCTGAGTTCTCAATAATGTTCTTATTTAGGTCACGGTCTATTTTAGCGAGATCAATAGACGAATTAGTATCATTTTGTAATTTCAATAAATCATCCTTGAATTCTTGTGTTGCATGCCTTTTCCCATTGTGTTTTACGAGTATTTTTAATACACCGAACAGTATATCTTCTGAATTAATACTCTCAGAAGGAGTAGTTACAGCCCATCGCCACTTGAATTCAGTGAATGGAATTTGAGGAGGAATAGCATATGTTGATGTCATATTAAAAATAAATTTTTTAAAATTTGACAATGTTGCAGTCAAAATATTATTGCCAGTTGAATTTAAATTTTTGAATTCTTCAATGGATATGATTCTTTCAAAATTATTCACATAGTTTTGAGTATTCCAAGTTTCAAGTAATGTAAAACCATTTTCCTTTAGAATGTTATTAATGGTATTATATCCCGAAGTATAATGCCTTGCACTCTTAGGTTTATTTGCTTCCAACCAAGCGATAAATTTTTCTTGCATTTTTTATTTTTCAATAAGTGAATAATAAGCCAAATTACTTGTGTCTTCTTCGTTCCAATTATTAGAAATTGCTTTGGCAATGCTATTAGCAATTGTTTCTGCTGCCATAGGAGGAAATGCATTCCCAACTTGCTTGCATTGTTGTCCATGATTTCCTAAAAACTCAATTGTATCAGGAAATGTTTGAATTCTAGCTGCTTCTCTAACTGTTAATTGGCGATTTAACCATGGATGAATTGGGAATGCACTATGACCAGGAACCAAAGTGTGACTTGGTTGATTTCTGTCTAATCTAAAGAAAACCTTACTAAAACTTTGAATCTCTTTGCCTGTTCTGCTATGTTTTAGATGTTCTGGAAGTTTTTCAGGCTTAATTTTGCATCCTTCTTCGATAAAAGAAAATCTTTCAACGACATCCTCTGAGTGGTTCATCGGCATATGATTAAAGAATTTATCTTGTGATTTTTTTGTTTCCAAGCCCAGTAAAACTTCACCAACTGACCTATACGGTTTTTGCCAATCTTCAGGTTTCTCATAATATTTTGGTTTAGGCCAAGGGATAATATTTCCTGTCCGATTTGCGATTAAAATAAATCGCTTTCTTTTTTGAGGCACACCATAATCAGCAGTATTAATTATTTTATAATCATGATTTTTATAACCAAGCTTTTCTATCTCAATAATCAATGCATTCAAGAATGAACCATCATCGAGGGTAGTAATACCTTGCACATTTTCCATTAAAAACCACTTTGGTTTGAATAGTTTTACATAATCCAAATAAGTAAATATGAGTCTATTCCTAGAGTCATCATGTGGATTATAGTCTTTTGAATTTACAAACCTTCTCTTGCCAAACATTGAAAATCCTTGACATGGCGGACCACCAACTATTATATCAATTTCCTTGTCACCAAAATCCTTTTTAATTTGATTGAATATTTTTTTATCTGAAATATCCCCTTCTATAAAGGGTATATTTGGATTATTATGCCGAAATGTTTTTGCAACTGCTGAATCAAAATCAGCACTAAAAACATGTTCAAAACCTGCCTGTTCAAACCCAACTCCAATACCTCCAGCACCAGAAAACAAATCAATAAATGAAAGTTTGTTTTTTTTTGAAATTTTCATGTTTTCATCTTTACTCATTTGTATTTTTTTATGTTTCTTTAAATAAAGATGTAGAGATTTGTTTTTACTTACCTTGCTTTCAATGTGTTCTTTTACTGAAAGGGCAATATTTGCAGCCATTAGCGGTGGAACGGCATTACCTACTAATGTGCATTGTTCTTTTCTTGGTCCAGAAAAAATATGGCTGTCAGGAAATGATTGAATTCTTGCAGCTTCTCTAGGAGTTAAGCTTCTATTTAAAATGGGGTGTACAGGAAAAGCATTATTGCCTGGAACCATCGTTGAAGATATTTTTTTTCTATCTAATCTTATGTATGTATTTCCAAAGTTCTTTCTTCTTATATGCTCTGGTAATTCTTCTGGTGGTGGAAGCTTACCTCCCTCTTTTATTAACTTATATCTTTCAACAACAATTTCACCGTGGTCAAGTGCAATATGATTAGGAAATGAATTGTCTTTTTTAATTAAATCGTTAATTGCATCACCTACATTTTTATAAGTCTTTAATTTACCTATTGAACTATGGTTAACTTTTGGGTAGTTGTAATCATAATCTAATCTTGTTCCGAATATTATTACTCGTTCTCTTGATTGAGCTACACCATAATCTTTAGAATTTAAAACTTTTAAATGAATGTCGTACCCCAAATCAGCAAAGCTGTTTGCAACCATGTTGAGATATCTACCATTAAACATTGTCTTAATCCCTTTTACATTTTCAAATACAAAACATTTAGGTTTTAAATCATCAACTATTCGAGCATAGCTTTCAAATAATGAATTTCGTGGATCTGCAGAATTTTTATCCCCCATAACAGAAAAGCCTTGGCATGGTGGCCCACCTATTATTACATCAGGATATTGCCCATTTGTACTTTCTAAAATTTCTTTTGAAGTTAATAACCTAATATCTTTACAAATAAAAGGCACATTTGGGAAGTTAAGGTTCATTGTCTTTTCGCTTTCTTTCCAAATATCAGATGCTCCTATAATTTCAAAGCCAGCTTCTTCAAAACCGATATCAAATCCGCCTGCTCCTGTAAATAAAGAATAAACAGTATATTTCTTTTTCATTTCTTCTTACTTGATACAATTAATTCAACTACATCCACATCTAAAATTTTAGCAATGTCATGCAGTACTTCAAGTCTTGGTTGTTGGCGGTTTTGCACGTAACTATTCACCATGTTGTAGCTTTTGCCTAATTGCTCTGCTAACCAAGTTTGTTTAACTCCTTTTTTTTCCAAAACTTCTTTAATCTTATTCATCTAAAAAATTACGTTTTGCTTAACACATTCCAAACGTAAATATATCTCGTTTTTCGAGATAATTCAGTTTGTTGAAAATCACTTTCAATTGAAATATCATAATACTTTAATCCCTTCCCTAGTCTCCTCATCACTACTATAAACCAAACACCCCTTCATACCGCGAGTCATGAGGGTTCGATAGGTATTCTTAATAATCAAGTCTGCCATCTCTTTGCCTTTCTGTGGATCGCGTTTCATGAGGCCTTTCATGCCGTGAACGCTCTTGTCGCTGCTTGCACGAAACTCAGGTCTGCAAACCCATTGACCATTGCGGATGACCATGTCTGGACCAATGATAACGCCGACATAATCGACTTCCAATCCTTGACAAGTGTGAATGCATCCAATCTGATTTACAGACTCGGGACTGATAATCCAAAGCATTCCGTCTTGCATCAGATTCCATTGCATTCCAAAATTGTACTCTGGAATAACAATGTCCATGGCCTTCTTGTCCTTCTTCGAATTCCATGGCCAACAATAACCCGCTACCATGCGCGCACGATTGCGAATTGTGTTGTACTCAATAATACGATCTCGTAATACATTCGGATCATTGACTACTTCAAATTGATAATTCAATTCAGAAATATTCAAATTTGCTGTAGCGCGAATACCCAGCATATTGTCCAACCAAGCCAAATAACCGTCGCTTCCATTGCAACGAAACTGACTCTCCAATTCCAGGTAATGCACTTTCGCTGCGACTCTATTCGCCCAAAATTCAACTTCACCTCGGGAACCGATATCCTTCATGGTAACGCGCTGGTCTTCGTCTACAAAAAAGATAGAACACTTAGCAGCTTCGATAATTTCTTTAATCTGGTTCTCTCCTAAATTCGAAAACATTCCACTCTTCTCATTCAAGCGATGTGCTTCGTCTACAATCAAAGCATCAAATTCACCTTTCGGTGTATTGATGTATGCTCCCGATCCCTTGAACAAATTATTTACCCACGACTTCGTGCGGTAACCGGTGAGCTTACTTGCATATACATCGCGTGGAGCACTGTTCTTACTAACGTACTGAACCAACTTCTGTTCCGCAGTTAATCTCGCAGTTAGCTGAATAGCCACAACTGACTTACCCGTGCCAGGTCCTCCGCGAACAATTAAAACATTCTTTTCTTCCACTGAAGAAGCATTCACCAAATTACGAGCGTATTCAAAAGCAATTTTCTGATCGTCAATCATCACAAACTCTTCATTCCCATTTATCATTTTTGCAATACTATCAGCGATAGTTTTTGACGGTCG
>Ga0315907_10004721_pt1 | contig 15163 bp, 9 predicted proteins | sample LakEriMetagenome_3_FD_203525 | JGI IMG/M metagenome (GOLD analysis project Ga0315907, IMG submission 203525) | Freshwater fungal communities from buoy surface, Lake Erie, Ohio, United States - Buoy 12 MA123 | ecosystem: Environmental > Aquatic > Freshwater > Lake > Lake biofilm | place: USA... | reverse complement strand
CGCTAAAGTCATGGGACACCAAGAAATGTTATGGTTAGAACGTCCTAGTCGCCGTTTCACAGAAAAACCCGATGATCTGATCACCGCACTACATCTAAAACCCACAGATCTAGTGGCAGATATCGGCGCAGGTACAGGTTATTTTAGTTTTCCTATGGCGAATTTAGTAGGACAAGTTTTCGCCGTCGATGTGCAACCGGAAATGTTAGGGGCAATTGATTTTTTAGCCGAGGAAAATCAAGTGAAGAATGTCACCACAATTCTCGCCACAGAAACCGATCCCCAATTGCCTATAAATGCGATCGATTTAGCTTTAATGGTGGATGCTTATCACGAGTTTTCCTGTCCCCGCGAGATGATGGAGAATCTGGTCAAATCCTTAAAACCCGATGGTAGGGTGGTATTAGCAGAATACCGTCGAGAAAATCCCCTAATTCCCATCAAGGCCCTTCATAAAATGACCCGCAGACAAGTAGAAAAAGAAATGGCCGCTGTTGGTTTAGTGCCAGGAGAAATTATCGAGACTTTGCCCCAACAACATTTAATGATTTTTCAGAAAACAAATTCAAATTAGCGAGTTAAGTAGGTAGGCGTTAAAAACTATCAGATGCCCCCCTTATTAAGGGGGGACTAAGGGGGGATCGGCAACCCCCTTATTAAGGGGGATCCCCCCGCCTATCGGCACCCCCCTTATCAAGGGGGATCCCCCCGCCTATCGGCACCCCCCTTATCAAGGGGGGCAGGGGGGATCGAACCTAAAATCCATTTTTAATTTAATTATAACCAGCTACTTAACCTCAGCTAATCCACGGAATTTTCTTTTTGGATTAATACCTCACCAGCGATTAAACGTTGGGCTGCTGACAGTAAAACATCCTCAATCCAGGGCTTGACAAAATAACCTTTTGCTCCTTTAGCGGCAGCGAGATGCTGCATTTTTTGCGTCCCGCGCGAGGTAATTATCGCCACTGGTATCTCCTGAAGTTGTTCATCCTCTTGCAGACGAGAGAGCAATTCTAACCCATTCAGGCGAGGCATTTCGATATCGCAGAGAATCAGATCACAAACTAATCCGGCCTGTAATTTTTCCCATGCTTCTAAACCGTCCCGGGCCTGTTCAATGCGATAACCAGCTTTAACCAAAGAAATCATTAACATTTCCCGCACTATTAACGAATCATCGACAATCAAGACGAGAGGACTCGATTGTGCCAACAAATTAGCGGGATTACTATCAATAATTGTTGTATCGGAGGATAAAGACTGATTAGAAGTGGCTTTAATACTATTAGCTAGTAATACTTCCCCCGCAATCATTCTTTCAGCTGCCGAGATTAAATCTCTTTCCGTGTAGGGCTTGGTAAAATAACCACTAGCCCCTAATTTCGCCGCCACCTGACGATGACGTTCCGAGCCTCGGGAAGTCAATAAAGCCACGGGAATCGCCGCTAATCGGGGGGATTTTTGCAAATTAGACAGTAATTCCAGGCCATTCATGCGGGGCATCTCGATATCACAGAAAACGATATCACAGGGCAAACCACCGCGTAATTTTTCCCAAGCTTCTTGACCATCCCGGGCCTGTTCCACACGATAACCAGCTTTACTAAAGCTTAAAGAGAGCAATTCCCGAACAGTAATCGAATCATCGACAATCAGAACCATAGCCTCGGATTTTTGGCTAGTTTCCACATCTACAGGCGGTACAGATTGGCGCCAAAGACCAGCGTTATCGATACGCAGACGACCCCTGGCGATGTCGATTAACTCTAACACATCGCCGACGGGCATCACCGTACCATCCCCTAAAACCGTCGCCCCAGCAATCCCAGCCGTTTTCGGAATCGGTCCTTCGATCTGTTTGATCACGATCTCCTGTTCCCCAATCACTTGATCCACCTGTACCGCGAGGAGATTATTACCACCGCGCAGGATTACGATCGAAAAAGAGTCTTCCTCCTGTTTGCCGGTGTAAAAACTACCGCGACTAAGTTGCCGATTGTAGGAAAGTAAATCGCTCAGGGGTTGGAAAGGTAGTAAAGTGTTTTGCCAGAAAACGCAGGACCGTCCCTCCCCATCTATTTGGATATCCCGGGCCCGGAAATCCCTCATATCTTCCACTCCGTCCATGGAGAAACCAATGCGAGCATGATTACTAACACAACAGAGGGCCTTACAGATACTCAGGGTTAGGGGTAAACGGAGGGTAAAAGTGCTTCCTTTGCCCAGTACCGAGTCAATAGTCACAGTCCCGCGCACATCGATTAAACTGATCCGCACCACATCTAAACCCACCCCACGGCCGGAAAAATCATCGGCCTGATCTTTGGTACTAAAACCGGGATGAAAAAGAATTTCATAGACTTCTTGGGTACTGAGGTTTTGAGCTTCCCGATCGCTGATCAGGCCTTTTTTGATCGCCTTAAGTTTAACCAGATTAACATCAATACCAGCCCCATCATCACTAACGGTGATCACGGTTTGATTGCCCTGTAGGAATGCCCGGACCCAGATCGTACCGTGGACAGGTTTGCCTTTGGCCATGCGTTCTTGGGGTGATTCAATGCCGTGGGTGATCGCATTGTTGACCAGATGGATCATGGGACTATTGAGATGTTCAAGGATCATCTGATCGATGAGAACACCCCCTCCTTCCACTTTTAATTTGGCTTGTTTGTGCAGTTTCAGGGAAATATCGTGAATTGCCCGGGGTAGATGATCGGCAGTTTGACTAAAGGGAACCATGCGCGATTTGGTCATCCCTTCCTGTAGTTGAGTGGTAGCCTGTCGCAGACTGCGCGTCACCTGATCGGTTTCATCGACGACAAATTGAATATCAGAGGCCGATTCTCGCACTCGCACGATCAATTCGATCATCTCTTGGGATAATAAGTGGAAATCGGTAAAACGGTCGATCTCTAGGGCATCTAGTTCCCCAGTCATAGTCGAATTGCCCTGATTTTTTCCCTGAACTCCACCGTAACCGATGGCACCGCCAGCATTGCGACTAGCCAGTAAAGCCCCTTCTAGGAGGCTTCTTTCATAGAGATCCTGCATCCGACCGCCCACATCGCTGAGATTTTGGACTTGGTTAAGCAAATTATCTAAAAAGAGACGCAGGCGATCCTGTTCCTGTTCAAGGCGATTGCGTTTAACCACCAGTTCCCCGATCAGATTGCTGAGGTTGTCCAATTGTTTGATCGGCACCCGCATCGTCTGTTCAAAAGCTTTAGCAACAAGGGGACGCAGGTTATTTAACCCGACCAGTGGACTGAAACTGGAGGCCGGATTTGCTGCCATCACCTGATTGGTTTCTTCGAGGAGTTTTTCTAAATCCTTGAATTCATCCTCTGGGGAGCTTTCTGAGGCAATTTCTGGTGATTCTAACCATTGGACAGGTTCCGCCGTCGCCACCGGCTCCCCTGCTGTGGATTCCGAGAGGAAGACCTCTAGGGATTCAAAGATGTCCGGCAGTGGCGATTGTTCTGGTGGAGTGGGTTTTTCCAGAAAAGCTTCTAAGTCTTCGAGGCTGTCGTAAAAATTCGGGTTGCTGATGGTTATAATTGCTTCTGAATCCCGGACTGCTGCATTTTCTAGCAGCAGCGATTCCAGATCATCCCAATCTTCTGGTTCTGACTTGGGAGCCGTCCCACGGGTAGAATGAAGATCATTAGTGGCGGCTTCTTCCCAATTGATGCTATCGCCAAAAAGTTCTGCTAATTCCGGTTCTAAGGGCAAGGAAGACAGGGTTTGGTCAAGAGAAGTCCCATACCCCGCCGCTGGCGGGGAAGTCTGCTCAAATAAAAAGCTGAGTTCGTCTAGAGTCTCGTCACCGTCGGTGTCTTTGTCTTCTAAACTCTCTAACAACTGTTCGAGATCTTCGTTAAAGAAATGATCCGAGTCCGGTTTCATCATGATTTGCTTCCTGCCAAGTCTTCCTTTTTGGTCAACCAATACGCTCTCTTTACTTCAGATTACCGAGAATTTTACCCGATAACTCCATCCACTAGGAATTTTTTTATGGCCAATCAAACTCTTGGACTCGATCGACAATTTTATCCCTATTATCAATCTATCTGTCTGCGAGAACCCCCAATTTTAGCTCAATTACGTCAAGAAACTGCCTCTCAACCCCTGGCAGTTATGCAGATTGCCCCCGAACAAGGTCAGTTTATGGCTTTTTTGGTACAGGCGATCGGGGCGAAAAAAACCCTAGAAATAGGGGTTTTTACTGGTTATAGTGCGCTAGTGGTGGCCTTAGCTTTACCCCCGGAAGGCAAGCTGATCGCCTGTGATCTAAGCGAAGAATACACCAGTATAGCCCGCCGTTATTGGCAGCGGGCCGGTGTCGCCGATAAAATCGATTTAAGAATTGCCCCGGCCCTGGAGACTTTAGACCAATTAATCGCTGGGGGAGAAAGTAATAGTTTTGATTTTGTCTTTATCGATGCCGATAAAAGTAATTATGATCGCTACTACGAACGGGCGTTACAATTAGTCAGAAGCGGCGGAATTATCGCTATCGATAATGTTTTTTGGTCAGGACGGGTAGCGGCGGCCGATAGCACCGATAATCGCACCAAAATTATCCGTTCACTTAATGCCAAAATTCAGCAGGATGAACGGGTAAATATCAGTATTATTCCTATTGGTGATGGTTTGACCCTGGCCATGAGAGGGTGGGATTTGAACCCACGTTAGGTGTGACCCTAAAGCAGATTTCGAGTCTGCCGCATTCAACCACTCTGCCACCTCTCCACAGGGTTTGAGTCTGGATTATCATTTTAACAGATTACTTGTCCTAGGATTGATTTTTTTTGATAGACCTCTGGCATAATTGATTTTTGAGGGTTTAAAAACGTCAAAAATAAGGATTAAGTGGCATAAAATCGGTAAATAGACCATTTAATTGATTATTATTCATTCCCAATTCTCCTGACTACCGACTACTGACGACCGACCCCTCACCAACCACGACAATTTTTGATTTTTAGCAAGAGGTCCGATGAATCAAGCTCCTTTTCTTCCAGTTAACCATCCCCGGCCTAACTTTCTCCACCGGTTAGGGAGTCTCTGGAAATTTTCTCGTCCCCATACGATTATCGGCACTTCTTTCAGTGTTTTAAGTCTGTATTTAATTGCTTTAGGCAATATTAGCGATTTTTTTAGCCATTGGTCGGTTTTATTGCTCACTTGGGTCGCTTGTCTCGCGGCTAATGTCTATATCGTCGGTTTAAATCAGTTGGAAGACATCGACATCGATAAAATCAATAAACCTCATCTTCCCCTAGCCAAGGGCGAATTTTCTCGGTTGACAGGCGGGTTAATCGTGGGTTTTAGCGGTATTTTAGCAATTATACTAGCTTTTATCGGTGGTTTTTGGCTGTTAATCACCGTGGGGATTAGTTTACTCATCGGTACTGCCTATTCCTTGCCACCAGTGCGTTTAAAACGCTTTCCCCTCTGGGCCGCCTTCTGTATTTTTACCGTCCGGGGTGTCATCGTTAATTTAGGTCTTTTTCGCCACTACAACACAGTTATTAATCAAAATCAGTCTATCTATCCCTCAGTCTGGGTTTTAACAGCTTTTGTTCTTGTTTTCACCGTTGCGATCGCTATTTTCAAGGATGTTCCTGACCTAGAAGGCGATCGCATTTACCAAATTACCACTTTTACCCTGCTTCTCGGCCCAGAAAAAATCTTAACAATTTCCCTCTTGACAATTTCCCTGTGTTATGCTGGGATGATTGCCGTCGGTCTCTTGCGGATAAACGGAATTAATTCTTCTCTGGCTATTGTCGCCCATCTGCTCCTACTTCTTCTTCTTTGGTGGCGTAGTCGCGGAGTAAATTTAGAAGATAAAAGCGAAATCAGCCGATTCTACCAATTTATTTGGAAATTATTCTTCCTGGAATACCTTATATTTCCCCTTGCTTGTTTAATATGAAAATATCTCCTTTTTTAGCGGCCATTCCCTTACTTTTGCTAGGTGGTACAAGCGCACCTAGTCAAGAAACCATAGATCCGCAATTATTAACCGGCAACCTTCATTTAACCCTGAAAAATGGCGTTTGGAAACTGTGGCAAGATAAACCCGTTTATCAAAATCTTACCCTAGATTTAAGCTGTGATCGCGCTGTTTGTCAGCCGTCGGTGTGGGGATACGCACCGAAATTCAATAAAGAAGTAGATCACCAAGGTACGGTAAAAGCGATTAAATTAGACAATGCTTGGCGATTACAGGTGAAAATGAACGTTCAAACTCACCCTTGGCAAGCGGAAGTCAGGGAAGCTATCTATAATATCGAAATTGTCCCCCACCAAGACCAACTTATCGGCAGTTATCAAGGGACGTTAGGGGGAAGAAGACTACAAAACACAGTTAATGGCACAATTTCCCCTTTATGGCCTAATCCTGTCCCTAATCATCAACCCCTACAAGCGCGAGAACATCCCCGTTTAATCTTTCGCAAGTCAGAATTAACTAATCTCAGAGAAAAAGCGAAAACTCCCATCGGTCAAGCTATTATCGCTCAATTAAACAACAGTTTACAGGAAAAAATTTATTACGATGGTTATGTCCCTAATGGGGGTTATCATGCCACAGGTCATTGTTTTTTAGCAATTTTAAATCAAGATAAAAAATCAGCAGAAACCGCCTGGGAAATTATCGAAAAAACCCGTAAAAATCCGGGCAAAAGACTCTTAGAACAATCGTCAATTGTCGCCGGAGTCGCTCTCGCCTACGATCTTTGTTATGATCTTTGGGGAGAAAAGCGCCAACAGGAAATTACTCGCTGGTTATCTAGTGAAAGTAAAAAACTTCTCAAAGGTGATTCACCCAAAAATGGCTGGAATGGAGACACAGTTAGTAACTGGAATGCGCGGGCCAGAGGTGCGGCAGGATTAGCTAGTTTAGCGATTCTCAAGGAAGATTTACCGCCCGATCCTCTCTATTATCCCTCGGCACAGGTGGAAATGGCGAAACGTCGCCTAGAACGCTATTTTACCACAGCTATCGGCGATCGAGGATTTGGCACGGAAGGAGATTTATACACCACCGAACCGATGGTTATCGGTGTTTTTCCTTTTTTGCAAGGGTATCGAAATAGTCTCGGATTAGACTTAGTAACCGGTTCCTCGGCAGCCCAATTGATACCCCATTATTTAACCAGAATTGTCCCTAAAAATGGTCAATTATTGATTCCTGCTTACGGCAGACATCAGACTTTTTTAGGAGTATCTTTATTAACTATCGGATTGGGAATTACCGATAAATCATTGCTACCAGCACTAAAATGGCGATTGCAAGGTCAAGAAAAACAACTTTTTCACCCCCATTATCCTCATATTGCCCCTTTTCTCCTCGCGGGTTATCCATCTAATCTTACTCCCGAAAATCCTGATCGCCAACTTTCCCAGGTTTTAGTTGATCAACAAAAGGGATTTTATGCTTTTCGTAATCGCTGGCAAAATGAAGAGGATTTTGTCGCTAGTATCTATCTCAAACAGCAACCTTTTGTAGGGGGATGGTCTTTTCCCGATGTCGCTAGTGTGAGAATTTGGGGATTAGGAGGACATTGGGCGAGTTTTGAGGGGTCAGAAGGCGACTGGAACTCAGAAAATACGGTTACTTTCCCGAAAACCCCGCCTTGGCGACAGGCAAAACCGATAACTTTTCAATCTAGTCCCGATGGTTCGGGAGTAATTACGTTAACAACTGATAAAATCATGGTTAAAGGGGCTAATCCACCCTTCGGCTCCGCTCAGGGTGAACCCGCAGGAGTCGCTCTAGTTCGCTCTTTCGCCGTCGATTACGGCCTGTCCTCTGGTTCCCCCGGATTATTCGTCTTGATGGATAAATTATTAGGTAAAGTCGATGAACCAGAATTTATTAATAAAACTTGGGTGATGAATACCCAGGGAAATGTCACTCTCGGGAAAAATAGTTTTACTATCACTCAAAATGGGGCAAATATGCAGGGAACTTTTATCACTCCCGTGACTTTAAAAGTCGAGAAAACTAATACAGGTGAGCGCATTTTAGCCACGGGTAGCGAGGAGTTTTTTCTGGTGATGACCGTGCAGAAAGGTCGTCCCCCAGCAGTTAAAATTATCGGTAAGGGATTAGATGCGATCGTGCAAATTGGCTCTCAGGAAATCTCAATTATCGACGGTGCAGTTAGATTAAAAGAGATGAATTTTAAAGAGCCATAAAAATTGGCAATCGACCCCAAAAAAAGTCAATAGTTCTCAAGAAATATTTGTTAAGATGATGACTATTTGAGCAATTATTGATGCTATAATCAAGATAGCTGATCAAAATAGCCCCTAAATCTTAGAACTATCTAGAATTACATCGATAATTTAATTTCCGCCTAACTAAACTATGACTAAATATCATCAAATCACCGTTAACAATCGTCAGACGGGCGAAAAAATTACCACCACCGTTCCTGAGGATAACTATATACTTCACAGTCTGGAAAAACAGGGCTATCAATTACCCTTTTCCTGTCGCAATGGAGCTTGTACCAGCTGCGCGGTCAGGGTATTATCGGGAGATATCCATCAACCAGAAGCGATCGGACTATCGCCGGAATTAAAAGCCAGAGGTTATGCTTTACTTTGTGTCAGTTATGCTCGTGGCGATCTGGAAGTAGCCACCCAGGACGAAGATGAAGTCTATGAACTGCAATTCGGTCGCTTTTTTGCTCGTGGGAAAGTGCGTTTTGGTTTACCCTTAGATGAGGAATAGATTAGGGATTAATCGTGCTAGATACCAGCAGCCAATTAGAAAAATACTTAGACATTGCCAGCGAAGCCGCTCTAGCAGCGGGAACAATTATCCTCGATAATTGGGGCAAAATCGAGACAATAGAAGAAAAAGGGCGATCGGGCGATTTAGTGACAGAAATAGATCGTCGAGCAGAAACAGAAATTCTCAAAATTATTGGCCGTCACTTTCCCAAACACGGGATTTTAGCGGAAGAATCGGGAAAACTGCCAGGGACCGATAGCGACTATCTCTGGGCGATCGATCCTCTCGACGGAACCACCAACTATGCCCACGGTTATCCCGTATCCGTCGTCTCCATCGGACTACTGATCGCAGGGAAAGCAGCAGTGGGAGTCATCTATAACCCCTTTAGAAAGGAACTATTTCGGGCAGCCCAGGGTTTGGGGTCCACTCTGAACCGTCGTCCCATCCATGTCTCCCGGACCAGTGAACTAGAAAAAAGTTTACTGGTGACGGGTTTTGCCTACGATCGCTGTCAAACCTCCGATAATAATTATGCCGAATTCTGTTATCTGACTCATCTGACCCAAGGGGTACGCCGCAGCGGTTCCGCTGCCAAAGACTTAACCGATGTGGCCTGTGGGCGCTTAGATGGTTATTGGGAACGAGGAATTAATCCCTGGGATCTGGCCGCAGGAGTTATTCTGATCGAAGAAGCTGGGGGTAAAATTACCGCCTACGATGAGAGTCCTTTTTTGATAGAAACGGGGCGAATCCTGGCTACTAACGGACAGATTCACACCCCCTTAAGCCAAGCTCTGCAAAAAGCGGCTTCTTGGAGCTTTCAGTTTTAATTCTTTTAATATTTATTGCGATTATCATTTTGATTAAAGTTAGGATACTCTCTATGATTTTTCCAATTTCCCAGGGATTATTTCAATATGATTTAATCGATCACTTCGCTATTTTAGGAGTCTCGATCGATGCCGAACAGGAGGAGATTCGTGAGCGTTACTTAAAAATCGCCTATAAAATCCATCCTGATACCTGTCGCACTTACACCACCGATGAAAAGAAACGGGCTAATCAGTTACTTTCAAAATTAGTTAACCCCGCCTACGAACATCTGAGCCACGATCTATCTCGCGAAGAATTTCGCCTTGTTTTAGCACAAATGGGCAAGGCAATGGGGAGAGATTTGAGTAAAATCACCATCAGTAGTGAACCAGCTAGAAAACTAGCCCAATCTAGCGCTAACTACGAATTAGCCTATCAAAAAATCCTGCAATCTTTGGCGATCGATCAATATACCGCCCTGGAAAATACCTATCAGAAAATCGCCCAACTCAGTGAACTCAATCTCGTTTATCTGATCTTAACCGAAGGTCGGGGCAACAGGAAAACCACCCCGAAAGTCTTTATCTCCCAGGGCAATACTAACCAGTCCGAGTTAGTTAGAGCGGCTGTCACCACGTCAGCTCGGACTAAAAGCAAAGAATCGCCCCTAGAAGCCTATATTCGCCGCGCCCAAGCCTCTCTTGACGAAAATAACCCCGCCCAAGCTTTGCGAGAATTGCGCGATGCCCTGCGGCAAGAACCGGATAATGGCATCTGTCACGCCCTGATCGGTTTAGCCTACCTGCGACAAAATCAACTGTCCATGGCCCGGGTTCATATCAACCGGGCCTGGAAAACCAGCCCCCAAGATGCGACGGTGATTAGGTGCAAACGGGAACTAGATAAAGTAGTTAATTCTAAGATTGAAATGCCAGACCAGAAAGAACAAAAAGAGGAAGGAGAGCGCAAGGGCGGTTTTTGGTCTCGATTTGGTGGTAAAAAGAAATAGGACTGACCAGTGCCACCGATTTTGATTAGCAAACTCCCATGATTCATCAACCCCCGGCGGGGACAAGGGATTTATTACCCCTAGAAGTTACCCAAAAAGGCTGGATTAACGATCGCCTTCAGTCTGTCTTTCAGCGTTGGGGCTATCAAAGGATCGTCACCTCCACCATTGAATGGCTCGATACCCTCACCGCAGGCGGTACGATCGATCCCAGCACCGTGATCCAACTCCACGGGGATAGTCAAGGACTATCGGGATTACGCCCTGAATTAACCGCTTCCATTGCCCGCAGTGCCGTCACCCGCATGAGTGGGGAGTCCTATCCCCAACGTCTCTGTTATCGGGCTAACGTTTTTCGTCGCCCTAGCGCCAGTTATCATGGTCGTCAAGTGGAATTCTATCAAGCAGGGGTAGAATTGCTCTTTTCTGGCGGTTTACTAGCTGATGCCGAGATTTTACTGCTCCTGGCCGACTGTTTCGATAGTTTGGCCGTCCCTAACTGGCAGATTATTTTAGGAGAAGCGGGTTTGACTCGTTCGCTACTTTCTCCCTTTCCAGATCCCTTACGCGAACAGGTAAAACGCTGTTTAGCCCTCCTTGACTACGTTAGCCTCGAAAATCTTCCCTATCCCAACGAAACCCTCCGGCAGCAAGCCCGACAATTATTTCACCTGCGCGGTAATCCTGAGGATGTCCTCGCACAAGTGGCCGTATTAGCCCAGGAAGAATCAGCCCAAAAAGCCGTTAATAACCTTAAATCCCTAGTAGAGCTGCTTAATGCCGATCGCTCTGAACCCTTCCCCCTAATTCTCGATTTAAGTCTGATTCAAACCTTTGATTACTACACCGGCATCGTTTTTAAAGCGGTTAGTGATCACCAGCAAAATCTCAGTATTTTAGGCCAGGGCGGACGCTATGATCAATTATTGGGCGTTTTTCATCCCCAAGGGCAATCGGCTCCGGGTATCGGTTTTTCCCTGAATATCGAAGAACTGCACGAAAGTTTATTATCAGGGCAGACTTTACCCACTCAAGCTCCCCCCCTCGACTGGTTGCTTATCCCTTTGGGTAATAACGCCCAGATAGCGACTTTTAGTAAAGCTCGCTCCCTTCGCACCAGTGATCCGAATCTGAGGGTGGCGATCGATTTAGGGGGTCGCAGCGAGGCACAAATTCGCACCTATGCCCGCGATCGAATGATTAAAAATCTCGCCTGGGTGCAAGAAGATGGTTCCGTGAGCGAAGAATCTCTCTAAAAAGGGTCAAAAGCGGCGAGAATACTACCTTCTGCCCGCTGCTATAGGACTCTATCTAGGGTTTGCGGCAAAAAGTACGGGCGAAGCATTCGGGCAATAACCTATCGGTGAAACCGTAGATTTTTTATCCGAATGCTTCGCCCCTACAGGACGCAGGCCGATGAAAACGCAAGGTTTTGAAGCACGATTCCCTCAAAATCTTGCACCTGTTTCGCGAGAATAGACCTCGTTTCCACACATAAACCAGAAGAGCCGTTCAAAAAACTTTATAAATAATATTGATTGGTTTGTTTATAATAACCCCCATTAATACCCACTGAAACCATAATAAATCATAAGCAAAAATCAATGTTAATAATCGATTCTAATCTATACCAGAGGTGAACGTGGGTTGGGTTGAAGAATGAAACCCAACGCTGACGGCGATGATTGAGCCGCTTCTTGGCATGGTAACGACTAGGGCCGTCCCAAGTGCGGGAAACGGCGATTTTAAAATTTTCACCCTTTATTCAGGAAAAAATCATGTCAATCCCTTTTTTAGTTAAGGATATAAGCCCCTATAGATCCAACCCCTTCTATCTAACGGCGGTGGGCAATACCCTCTTCTTCACTGTTTATTGGGACGGCGTTAACGGTCGGGAATTGTGGAAAAGCGACGGCACGGCGGCGGGTACGGTTCTGGTCAAAGATATCCGCCCCGGTTCCCTTGGCTCCTTCCCCAACTATCTAACGGCGGTGGGCAACACCCTGTTCTTCAGTGCCAATGACGGCGTTAACGGTCTAGAATTGTGGAAGAGCGACGGCACGGCAGCCGGTACGGTTCTGGTCAAAGATATCTATACCGGTTTCTACGGCTCCGGCCCCCACTATCTGACGGTGGTGGGCAATACCCTGTTCTTCGCTGCCTATGCTGCCGATGACGGCCTGGGATTGTGGAAGAGCGACGGCACGGCGGCAGGTACGGTTCTGGTCAAAAATTTCAGTGCCCGTTTCTACGACTCCTTCCTCGTAAATCTGACGGTAGTGGGCAACACCCTGTTCTTCATTGCTAATGACGGGGTTAACGGTCGAGAAGTGTGGAAGAGCGACGGCACGGCGGCCGGTACGGTTCTGGTCAAGGATATTTACCCCGGTGCCTCTAGCTCCCTCCAAAACGGTCTGACAGCAGTGGGCAGCACCCTATTCTTCACTGCCAACGACGGCGTTAACGGTAATGAATTATGGAAGAGCGACGGCACGGCAGCCGGTACGGTTCTAGTCAAAGACATCCGCCCCGGTTCCTTTGGCTCCCTCCCCCTCTTTCTAACGGCGGTGGGCAATACCCTGTTCTTCAATGCCAATGACGGGGTTAACGGTAATGAATTGTGGAAGAGCGACGGCACGGCAGCCGGTACGGTTCTGGTCAAGGATATCTACCCAGGTAACAGCCCCTATCTCAGCTATTATCCCCGCAATCTAAAGGCCATGGGCAACACCCTGTTCTTCACTGTCATTGACGGGGTTAACGGTGAGGAATTGTGGAAAAGCGACGGCACGGCGGCCGGTACGGTTTTGGTCAAAGACATCAACCCCGGTGGCCCTAGCTCCAACCCCAGCAATCTGACGGCAGTGGGTAATACCCTGTTCTTCACTGCCGATGACGGCGTGAACGGTTATGAATTGTGGAAAAGCGACGGCACGGCGGCGGGTACGGTTCTGGTAGCCGACATCCGCCCCGGTTCCAATGGCTCCGACCCCCAAAATCTGAGAGTAGTGGGCAACACTTTGTTCTTCACTGCCAATAACGGCGTTAACGGCTTTGAATTGTGGGCCTTGAATGTAGGTGGACCCGCAGTTCCCACCCTCGCCATTGCCGCCACCAATGCCAATCAAACCGAGGGCAACAGTGGCAATAAAGCCTTTACTTTCACCGTCACTCGTGCGGTTAATACCACGGGAACCAATAACGTTAACTGGGCAGTTACCGGCACGGGAACCAATCCTGCCAATGCCACGGATTTTGTCGGGTCCGTGTTACCGTCAGGAACCGAGAGTTTTACGACGGGGGAAACCAGCAAGGTGATTACTGTTAACGTCCAGGGAGATACAACAGTAGAACCGAACGAAAACTTTACCGTCACCCTCTCCAATCCCACCAACGGTGCTACCATTACCACCGCTACTGCCACGGGAACCATCAATAATGATGACTTTATCGGTACTTCTGGTCCTGACACCCTTGTGGGAACCTCTGGAGCAGATGCCATGACTGGATTAGCCGGAAACGATACTTATACGGTAAATGATGCCGGGGATTTGGTCATTGAAGCTCTCAACCAGGGAACCGATACCGTGCAAGCTTCCATTTCCTATACCCTTCCTAACAACGTGGAAAATCTCCTTCTCACCGGTACTGGTAATCTTAATGGCACGGGTAATGGCTTAAATAATCAGATTACAGGGAATAGTGGCAATAATACCCTCAATGGTGCTGCTGGAATCGATACTTTAACCGGTGGGGTGGGGACAGACATCTTCATCTTCCAGTTTAGTCAGTCCACTGCCGCAGCCCTAGACCGAGTTACGGATTTTGCTATTGGTACTGATAAGATTGACCTGCTTAGTCAAGCTGGTGGGGCCATTAATGCCCCGGTCGCTTTTACCCGGGCGGCAAATAGCACCACGACCAACATTAACACCATTGTTACTAACGTCTTTACCGATGCTAATGGGGCAACAGCCGGAAATCAAGCTCTCGGAATTAACAGTGCTGTTTTAGTGCGGGACATTAGTTCTTCTACTTACCTAATTATCAACGACGGTACGGCGGGTTTCCAAAGTGCTAATGATTTGGTGATTAATCTGACTGGGTTAACGGGTGCTTTCCCGGCGCTCGGCCCTATTGCGGTCAATAGTTTCTTTGTCTAAATTGATGGGGGGATTAATTCTCCCCTTTTAATGCTCCCGTTCAAGTAATTTTGATATAAAAAAAGTTAAGAGGCTCTTCTCGACTTTGTGTTATAAGTAGCTGGTTATAGCGTTTTTCAGTCTGCTGAGGTACAAAAGTTATGGGTTTTAGGCAAAAGGCAAAAGGAAAGAAAAACAAGTGTACCTCACTAGCTTAGGAAACGCTATATAATTAAATTAAAAATGAATTTTGCCTCTGATCCCCCCTTAGTCCCCCCTTGATAAGGGGGGTGCCGATCCCCCCTTAGTCCCTAGGGCTGTTTCATTCTCCCATCAGAATATCAAAAGTAAAAGCGATCACTATCAGGTAAAATGAGGAGTGACCGCCAACCTTTCAAATATATGTTGAGCTTAATAGAAAAACTAAAACAAGTC
>Ga0315907_10004717_pt1 | contig 15171 bp, 25 predicted proteins | sample LakEriMetagenome_3_FD_203525 | JGI IMG/M metagenome (GOLD analysis project Ga0315907, IMG submission 203525) | Freshwater fungal communities from buoy surface, Lake Erie, Ohio, United States - Buoy 12 MA123 | ecosystem: Environmental > Aquatic > Freshwater > Lake > Lake biofilm | place: USA... | reverse complement strand
TACAGCGCACACAGTAGGTAGCTCAGCCGGTCGGGTTCTATCTTTTTACTCTTACTTTATAAAGGGAATTCCCTTAACCAAATTTCGCCTTTTTTGGACTTTGTAGCTAAGTGCAGACTTTTGGTGCAGTTCGAACAGCCTGTATTTACATAATAATATTTTAAATACGATATAGAATTGCAGTCAAGTGCAGTTTACGTTAAGTCAGGCGTGATTTAAAAAGAGTTTTGGTAGTACGTTTTGGGGTTCGCCGTGGTAGTTACGATTTCCTGATATTCGGTTATCTGGAACTGCCGTTTTTTTGGCACTTGTTTCTGATTTAAGTGTATCCTTGATACATGCGTTTTAAAAAGATTATGACAACTACTACTCGTACTCGGCAGGAACCCGTACAGGACCGTGAGGCCGAATTTTGGGCCGAGTGCCGTAGACGTGCCCTGAAGCTCAACGTTCCGGCATGGGCTATCGCTGAGCAATGGTACACACACGATCTGCTTGACAAGCGGTCCTGAGGCTCATACGCTGCGGCAGGCTCACCCATCAACATGTCTGCCGCACAATCTAAAAATGTAAAGACCTGGAACGCTCGTAGGCAGCGTTTCGATGAAATGTTTTCTATGTGTCTTGATGGTAAAACGTTATCTGAGATTGGAGATCATTACGGTATCTCAAAACAAGCTGTAAGTGGGTTCTTACGATGTAATGCAAACCCAAAACAGTTTGAAATAATCCAAGAGTGTTTTAATAAACGTTTGACTGGTATTTGGCGTGAAGAAGATATTGTTTTTGCGTTACAGTCTGGTCTTACATGTTCTAAAGTTGCTGAAGTTGTTGGTTGTCATGTAAGCACAGTCAAAAGGGTTTCGGCGCGGCGTAAGAAAGCACAGGCATAACTTAGTCGGCTATACTTAAACCATTAGGTCGGATTGGTATGGCCGCCAGGCGTAAGTTAAATGACGCCCTTGATTACGGGCGCCAGATTCAACCCATCCACGATTTGCAGCAGTTAACTTCTGCGGAAGTCTCTAGCGACGATATTCTTGCGGTTCTGGATGTTAGTGAGGTCGAAGCTGACGCTCAGCCTAAGAAGATAACGATCGGTGATTTAGGCGCCGGTATTGCCTCTGTTGACTCCGTTGCTCGTGCTAGCGGTAACGCTGCCCTCGCTTCTGCGGCTACCAAGCTTCCTCTGTCTGGTGGCACCGTTTCTGGGCAGTTTACTCAAAATATAGTTTCTCTTGGTTTATACGGAAGTGGTATAAACTGTGCTTTAGGAAATTACTTTACAGCGACTTTAAGTGGTGCAACTCAAGTCGTAATCTCTGGCGCTCCTTCTAGCGTTGCGTATAGCTTTACTTATGAAGTTCGGCATGATACAGGAACTATTACCTGGCCTACTGCGGTTGAGTGGCCTTCTGATACTGCTCCGACGCTGACGACGGGTAAAACGCATTTGTTTATCTTTGTCACCGATGACGGTGGATCGCGTTGGCGTGGTGCAAGTTTAGTTAATTACGATACGTGATGCTATGAGATCTATTTCTGACAATTTGTTGTTAGCTGCTGCTGGAGGTGGGGTTACTGGCCCTCCAATTTCTTTCATAGGGGAGGCTACTGCTTTGAGTCCTACTGAAAGTGTTGCGGCTCCCGCTCATCAAGCTGGGGATTTATTGATAGTTATCAGTAGTGTTTATATTACTAGATCTTTTCCTGATTTATCTGGTTTTTCTACTTTAATAGCCTTTGATACTCGTACCGATGCTCTGCCGACGAACGACGGAAAGATTAAAGTTCAGTATAGGACGGCTGCCTCTACAAGCTATACTTTACCGTCTTGGGGCGAAACTCCGTATGGTAGTGATCAAGCTACTATTTTAGTTTACAGAGCACCTACAATAGGTGCTTCAGCTTTTACTACAACAGGTGGTTCGACTTACCCTGCTCTAACATTTAATAATGCAAATAATACTAGCTGGGGTTTACGGATTTTCGGGAGAGGATCTAAGAATGCCTTTAATACTCCTGCTCCTGGGTTTACTATGAGAAAGCAACAGTATTATTGTGTTATTTCTGACTCTAATTCGACTTTATCTTCGCTTTCTTCTAATGCTGTTTCTGGGTTTGGGACCTTTGTGAATGCTGCTAGTATAGAACTAAAAGTTTAGGTTTATGGAGTACGCCAAACTTGCTGCTGATGGATATGTCGAGCAGTATCCTTACACAATTTCAGAACTTAGGTCTGCTTACCCTAATGTAAGTTTTCCTACTGTAATCACACCAGATATTCTTGCTGATTTTGGTTTGGCTCCAGTCACACCGACTGATCAGCCAACCGTTGATCACACTCAGAATCTCACCCGTGGTGTTGAACAGCTTCCCGATGGCAGTTATGCCGAGACGTGGACCGCTACTGCTGCGTCTACTGAAGAGGCTGCCGAACGCACAGCAAATAAAGCTGACTCAGTTCGATTCACTAGGAACGAGACCCTGAAGAACTCGGACTGGACTCAGCTACCAGACTCTCCTGTTGATTCTGTTGTTTGGGCTGCGTACAGACAAGATCTGCGCGACATTCCTCAGCAAGTCGGTTTCCCCTGGACTGTGACTTGGCCCACTGAACCTGCCTGATTTAGACTTTTAGGAGGTTTCAAAGCTCATGAGCGACCCCATTTACTCTCAGAGCTTTGAGGGCATCATCACAGTTATCACCGACATTATTGGGACAGTTAGCGGCGTGGGAACAACATCATTTACTCTTTCGCCCGAAGGGTATCCGTCGAATTTCGGAGGTGTTGTTTCTGCGCTGTCGGACTTAAACAGTACGATCAGTGGGATTTCGGGCGGTGGCAGCGGTTCTTTGCTGCTTGCGCCAGGTTCGGGTGTTTATTTCACTGCTAGTGGCGCTTACACTGTAATTAACTTAGTATAAATGTGTAGACTATTTAAAAATTAACTTCTTCTGCCATGCCTACTCCAGACAGAACTGAACTTTGGGTTGCCGTGGCTTTATTCATAGCTTCTGAGATTATCGGCATGTCAAAAGCCAAGGATAACTCTGTTTTCCAGGTGTTACTTCACACAGCTCGTACGCTATTCCCCTTAGAGCTTAAGCAAAATAGAACCAAACCCCGTAAACGCGATGAACACGGTCGTTTTATGTAGTTGACCTTATGATCAACTGGGCTTTTAGTTTAGTTACATCTTTCGTTTTACTTGGGCTAGTCGAAGCCGTCATTAAACCCACCGCAACCTACTGGGTCCGTCGAAAAATCATCCGATGGACCCCCGTGGTTCTGGCGTATGTCGACAAAGTGTTTCCCGACCTTGTGACTGGCCGCAGCCCTGAAGACCTTGACCATCTTGTGCGAACCAAGTTTTCCGAACTGACCGGCGACGATTGGTCTACCACAAACTTAGATTATTTTTGGCGCCTCTACGACCCTAGAGTTACCTTGCACAAACTCGATAATCCAAATCAAGTAAACTGAGTTTCCCTTCTATCTTGTATTTCCAGTTTCTTTTGACCCTTTGCCAAAACTCTTGGCATTGTTTTTGCATCTGTTCATACTTGTTGTTATCTAACACTTCTTCTACTTTGTAGCGACAGTTCTCCCAACTATCTTGAATGATAAATGGGATTTCATAAATTTCTGCGCTGCGCATAACAGCGTGCCAGTAAGACGGGTAAATCGGCAACCTTGTCGTGCGAGCTGTAGCCACTGGGATACACCCCGCTTCAAGCGCCTCATATAGCCGAAAGCTATCCATGCTGTCTTGCCCTGGCGGACACAGCGCGAATTTGCTTTGCTCCAGCATCTGCGCGTAATCCCTCGTGGTTAGGGCATCGGATGCACAGAACCCCGAGCAGTCGTGTGTTTGATTCGGCTCCAGATCTTTAAAAACTTCAAGCATCTGCCGCCGTTCACCGTGCGGTGTTCCTGCGAACGACCACAGAAGTCGTCGTTCCTCTGTCTTAGTTAAATACTCCTGAAAGTGCCGCTTGTACCCCAGTCCAACCGTCAAGACTTTCGGGTGTTGTACGTACATTGGGTGTACATAGTTTCGTATGCAAAAAATGCATCCTGGGTCGTGCAGCCATTCGCACTGTTCGTACAGGTTTTCGTCGGATAGCAGGAATACTCCGTAGTGTCTGCTGTTTTGTCTTAGTGCGTCGAGGAACACCCTGTAGTTGACCACATGGTTGCAGATTACCAGTGAATTTTTATCAGTTTTAAATTCTTCAAAGTTTTGTACGATGTGGATCTCTGTTCCTGAGCCATAGATACCTAGGATTTCGTTGAGCCAGTCAAGCTCGAACAGTGTGGCGTCTTGTGTAACCCACTGGATATTTATGTTTTTCAAGTTGAGTATGGTGTCACTAAGCTGTTATGTTAGCCCTGCCTGTCGCTCCCAGTACCTTTGATGAGAAGCTGATCAAGTTTGTCGTTGATGTCTCTTAATCTGCTTCTCATATCTTCTAACTGAAGTTCTAAATCTACTTTTAATACATATTTTAAGGGCATGTCGTTTATTCTATCTTCTATTTTCTCTATTTTTTCCTTGTAGCTTGTGAAGCGTGAGTCAACGATCCGCTGCCGTTGTTGGTGGCTCCACGTTATGAAGGCGACTGCCGACGCCACAAAGGTAGCAATAGCTTCGGCTCCCATGGACCCAATCTGCCCAATCCTAGTTTATACAAGATTTAACTTCCTCATCTTAATGACTTCGTTAAACTAAAGGCAGCCGAGAAACCCGCGTGGGCGACAGGCAACTACTTTTTGAGCTTCAGTGTCTCCAAAAAAGTACAGCCAAGAAAAAGTTCCGACGCGACATCTTTGACTCCTGGGGCTGCTGCGCCTACTGCGGCGTTGACCGACCAACTACCCTTGACCATGTACTAGCCAAAGCCCGTGGCGGCCTCACTGTCCGCAACAACTTGGTTGCGGCGTGTGCGATGTGTAATTTTAAGAAAGGCTCTGTAGATTTTATGGAGTGGTTTAGGAGTCAGAGTTTTTGGTCTGTTGAGCGAGAGTTGCGCTTGTTAGCCTGGATTCATCAGTAGTATTCTGTTACAACTCGCAGTTCTCCGTGAGTCGGCCTATAGTGGTTTGGCCCACATAAAATCACATGGCCCGCTCTAAAGGATCTACAGACAAGATCGAACCCAAGCCCAAGACCACTTCGATCGGCAACAGTCATTTGTCCCGTCCGTCCCGACGTGGCAAGAAGAAGTCGCGAGGACAAGGCAAGGGTTAGTTATGTCGCCGGGGCTGTTCTTTTGATCTAAACTAGGTTAAAAGTGCGGCCCTAGGAATGTCTCAGTTTACTAAAGATTCTGAGTTAGATTCTACGCTAGCCAGTGGCCTACAGTCTTCGGCTTTTCGTACTGGCTCTACCCACTTTGATCAGCGCAGGACCCTCAATGCGAGCGGCGTGGTCGTTAACACCGCTCAAGCTCGGACTTATGTGGCTGACGGCAATTATGGTATTGCTGATTACTATCCACTGACTTTTAATGCTACGGGTATTCTTCAGGTCAATATTCGTGACATTAACTCTTGCGGCGATGTCATTATTCTTAATGCTGCTGGCACTGAGGTGATGACAGCTTCGCCCTCTAAGTTCAGCTCTAGAGATAACAGCGTAACCCGCACAACCATCAACGCATCCGGCACGCATTACGCGTACATTCAGCTTCTTGGTCGCAGCGGTTCTGAGTACAAAGTAGGTATCAGCCTGTCTAGTAGCTGAGCTTCATGCGAACCAGTCAAGTCGGCGTAGACCTTATCAAACGTTGGGAAGGTCTGCGCCTCATCGGCTACTTGTGTCCCGCAAATATTCCCACGATCGGTTACGGCTCAACCGGACCTGATGTCCGCGTGGGGATGCACATTACTGAGGAGGACGCTGAGGCCAGACTGAAGAAGTCTCTAGTTGTCATTGAGGACACGTTACGAGACATCGTACGTGTACCGTTAAATCAAAATGAATTCGATGCACTTGTTAGTTTTTCGTATAACGTAGGTTCGAACGCTTTCCGTCAGTCCACACTTTTACGTTTGCTGAATGACGGTGCTGCTCGCACTGTTGTGGCGCAAGAGTTTGGGCGCTGGGATAAGGTCAACGGCTCGCCTGTTCCCGGTCTAACGAAACGACGTGAAGCTGAACGAGAGCTGTTTCTTAAATCTGTAAGGAATCCAGCTTTGGCCAGCTCGATCTACGCCCTGGAAGATACGTGGCTCAAACGTGAGCCAAAACCAGCTTCTGAATTGGTTGCTGAGAAAAAGCTTTTTGTCCCTAAGGGCAGTGCCCATCAGTGGAAACTGATTGAGATTGTTCCCGGTGAGCCTCACTATCGGGTTCGACTCGAATCTCAGCCTGATCTACCGTGGTGGTTTTGGCCCCCGCATTTCAAAATCATCAACGATGATGGCGCCGTTCCTCCCGCTCCACCTAAGCCCGCTACAGACGGTGTTCTTAAAGTTCCTTATTACTCTCAGTTAGATAATAAAACTCAGCCGCATAGAACTTGCTTTAGTAGTTCTTGCGCCATGCTGTTGAAGTATCTCAAACCCAACAGCATTTCCGGCGATGATCAATACATCGATACCGTTTTTAAGTTTGGGGATACGACCGAACCGGCTTCCCAGATCGCAGCTCTGGCGCACTACGGGGTGAAAGCCAAGTTCCGCGTGGACGGCTCTTGGGCAGCGGTGAACAAGCTGATCGAGTCCGGCGTGCCTGTGCCTATGGGCATCCTTCACAAGGGGCCTGTGACCAAGCCCAGCGGCGGTCACTGGATCGTGGCGGTCGGCACCTGGAAGAACCATCAGGGCTACGTTGTCCACGACCCTTACGGTGAGCTGGATCTTATCAATGGGAAGTATATAAACGACAAAGGTGCGTTTTTGCGGTACAGCCAGAGGAACCTGGGACCCCGGTGGCTGGTCGAAGATTGGAACTCCGGTTGGTATATTGAGGCTTTGTCATGGTGAGCGAGACCAAGTTCGATCAAAATGAAGTTCTTAAAAGCTGGGACTTCAAAGCTGAGCAGGCTAAAGCAGATTTTTTAGAATCATTGTTTAATCTGTATAAACCTGAGGATCGTACATACACCGGGTTATGGCAGCGCTTTATTGGAGACCTTGGTAAAATAGTCAGGGAAGAGTTTGCCAACGATCCTGAAGGGCTGCTCGCTATCTTCCGTGACCAAAAGTAGAGACTATCGGGAAGAGTACGAGACGTACCACGGTACTGAGTCTCAAAAGAAACGACGGGCTGCTCGTAATACAGCTCGTCGTCGGCTAGAGCGATCGGGGCGCGTTCATAAGGGGGACGGAAAGGATGTCGATCACAAAGACGGCAATCCTTTGAATAACAGTTCGGCTAACATACGTGTTATAGATCGAAGTAAGAATCGCGGGGATCACTAATGGCCATTCTTCCCCAAGCGGGTATCCCCCAGCTTCCCGAAGTTACGGGGTCGGATAAGTTCGACCTGGGGCTTGTTGGCTTCAATACCCCGTATCAGGTCGCCATGCGTCGCGGCATGGTGTTTGACCATAACGGTTCGACCCGCGTGGCTGCTCAAATCGAACATGATCTTGGCTCGTACGTCCGTCCTGCTGTCGGTCCTGTCGAATACGGTGAAGGTAATATCAAAAAATCGACTGCTGTTTCAGGTCCTGCTGGCTATAACCAGCGTGCCGTTCCTTTGCCTGATAGTCCAGACGATATGTCTCAAGAGCAGTATATGCTATCGCTGATGCAGAATAAACCTGAGCAGCGTATGCGTATGCGTATGGCTATGTCTATTCCCAAGCAGAATTTTTTATATCGTCCACCTGTTAGTTCTGAGTATCCTTTGAGCACACATAATATGATGACTAATCTGTTGGCGTTAGCTAAACAGAAGCAGGGCTGAGCATGATGGTTGACAACGACTTTCCGATTCGGATGGCTGGTCAGCGTTTTGGTCTGACCGCTCGGGACATTCAGGGCCTCACACCTACTGAGGTGACAAGTAGACTGCGGTATCAACAAACGTTCCCTAAAACCTGATATGCGTTTCGCTGGTCCTCAAATCTATATGGATCCCACAGAGCTGCCGTATGGTGCGGCGGATCGTTTTGCCGGGGCTGTTGCCGTGGCCAATCCCGATCTAGTCGACAGGATCAAAGCTGCTATCCTGCCGGAAGAGTCTGGTTCTATTAGTGACGGTAGCGCTATCGGGTCTGCACAAGGTCAGTCTTGATTGGATTACGCCTGACGCTGGCCCTGTCATAGCCCGTCACGCAAGAGTCTCTTGTAAAGAACCAGACAAGCCGGAGTTTATTAAGCTCTTAAAGTATTGTATTAAGCACGGGCACGTTAGTGTGTTCGAGCAAGTCTGTGTGTCGTACGAGATTATTACGACGCGTAGTATTTCGGCGCAGATCATTCGGCATCGGTCTTTCTGTTTTCAAGAGACCAGCCAGCGGTACTGCAACCCCCTAGAAGTTCTGGGAGATCACGTTGCGAACCCTGCGGACTTTGACCTGCGTGGTCAAGACTCCAAGAATAGACAAAATAGTATCCGGTTTGATAACACGTTGTTAGAGAATAAATATCGTGATGACATTTACGATTTGTATGAGCGTAGTCAAACGTTGTATGAGCAAATGATTGCTGACGGCATAGCTCGTGAATGCGCTCGAAATGTATTGCCTATGGGTACACCAACCCGGCTGCACATGCAAGGCACTTTACGTAGCTGGATCTTTTACGTTGGGCTTCGGTGCGCTCCTGGGACGCAACTTGAACACAAATACATAGCTAGTTTAATTGGGCGCGACCTTAAGACCCAGTTACCTGATGTCATTGCTGCCGTGATTCAGGCCGCGTGGGAGGATAAGGGTCTAGGTCTGAGCGGTTGGAAGCATCTTGACGATGACTTCGAGTGAGCTAGCCTAGGTATGTCGATGCGGAACTCGTCATCGGTTTGAGGGGGTACGGGGGTCTTCGGACCCTTTTTTATTTGCTTTCGTATGCTCTGATCGCTTCTGCTGAGATTGCAGCCTTGAGCTGATGTTCTTTTTCAGCTACCAGATGGTGACTTGATACTGTACAGCACTGAGTTATTCCGTCTTCTGTTAAACACACCCTTATACATCCGTCTTTTAAAGTAGTAAGAGCTAAGTCCTGCACTTTAGTTAGGTATCTTTTTTGATTATAAATTGGGGCGTAGAAAAGAGCTATTAGTGCGGGGCTCTACGAGGCTTACGCGGATTATCAATAAACGCATGTTATCAGGATTCTCGATAGGTAGCTTTTATCGGGAATCCGGTTGTCTAGGGCGGGTCTAGTTCGTTAGCGATAGAAAGAAACTCAGACCTGACATTCCTAAGAAGTCTGGCCCAAGTAGACATTTCATCGTTAAAGGGCACCACCTGATCCGCAGCAGCACGCAGGGCGGCGGCTAGGGCCTCTCGATCTGTCTGAACTATGTCAAGGGATACGGGTGTTTTTTCCCACGCATCCCATACGGCCTGAGCGGCGGGTGATAGGTCAGTCATTCAGGAAGCGCCTCGAGTTCGGCGGTGGTGTGATCGGGTGTTCGCTCAATTTAACCTCCTACCGCGATGTGGAGAGGCTATGCCGTCGCCGTTGCCGTCGCCATCACCGTAACCATAACCATAGCCGTCACCATAACCATTACCATCACCATCGCCATAGCCGTGACCATAGCCATAACCATAACCATAACCACAACCCTCGCCATTACCATCGCCATTGCCGTAACCGTAGCCGTAACCGTAACCGTAGCCGTAGCCGTAGCCGTAGCCGACCGGGCGAATCATTTGGGCTGCTGTCATCACTTCAGCCCCCAGTTCTCAGAAACAGGCACGCAGAATATTTCTGCGCCTTCGGGAATGTCTACGTCGGCAATAGGGCGAAGATCAGCCTTGGCCGTCTCAACCATCTTGGCAAAGCCAATGGATTCCCACTTGAATACGTGCAACGCACGCGACAGCCGAATGCGGCCATTCTCACGGGTTACATCACCCGCAAAGATCCAGCCTCTGTCAACAACAACCACAGCGCGGCTGCCGTTTGGCTTTAGAGCTGGGACAGAATCGGGTTGGGGTGTGGTGTTGCCCCAGCGAGCAAGCACGGCGCGGGCTTTGTGCAGCTCTAGGGTCAGTGCATACTCCTTAGCAGTCATGGGTTCTGCTTTGGGGTGATTGGGTGGGAAGCTGGCCGTCGCACAGTCGAGCACCCTTAGAAGCTCCTCATCCGTTGGTCCTGGCGGCACGGGCTCGGCCAGCAGTGCGCGGGCGCGGTCCAAAATGTCGATGCCGTTCGCCTCCATATCCGAATAGATTCCACCAAGATTAGACTCGTCGTCGTACTTTTCAAATATTGAGTAAAGCTCAGCGCACAGTTGTTTGTAGTCAGTCATGGTCGTAGTCTCCTCCACTACGAGGTTTAGCTGTTTGAATTAAGGCAGATGATCTTGGCTGGGAGATTGTTGTACAACTTTCCGCAGGCTTCCCATTTTTGTGGGATCCACCAAATGCACCCTCCAATGACAAAGAAAATAACAAGCAAAATAGCGGCAAGTTGTAGCCGTTCTTCAAGGTTCATGTGATTAGTCGCTTTCTCTTCGGTAGTAGTTGATAGGTACAAGTTCAATGCAGCGTGGCTTTATTCCTTGTCTTTAGGATGCTCCCGATCGATCTTCTTTATTTCTACTGAGTAGTGGCCCTTTGTTGTAGCCGCTAGTTGGTTGGAAAGATTTTTTACGTACGCCAGGATTTCTTCTGCAGTCTTCCGTTCCCCGAAATCAATAGCGATCTCCACGTAAGAGTAGTCTTTAATTTCGTCAACGTTTTTGATGAAGGTCATAATTAATCAAAGCAGTTCGTTCCAAGGGTTTTCATTTGCAGCAGCCACGCGTTCTGGTGCTGCATTGCGGCGGTTGCCATTGGTGGCGGCTAGTGCGGCGGCAGCTTGCTGGCTTTGAAGACCTGCAATCGTTTGCCTCAGACTTTGATTTTCCGCCTGTAGTTGCTGGGTCTGAGTCTGTACCCAGTTTTTAGCCGTTTCGTTGATGGTTTCGATTGTGCTTTCAGGGTGTGGGAACACATAAGTAACTCCGCGCCCGATGTCGATCTGTGTGCCGTTGTGTTCTTCAGCTAAAGCTTTCAGAAACGCAATGGCCCTTTCCATTTCGATTTCTCCGTAGACAGAGATTTCTTCAGCCTGGACGACACCTTTGTTTGTGGCGTAAGACTGTTGGAACGCCGTGGCCACTTTCGATGCTTCGCGGATTTTTGTCTCCGCTATGCGTCGCTGTTCGTTCATTAGCGATAGTCCAGCCAAAGCGCCGCCGGATGCAGATAAAGCGATCGGAAGTGCGGGCGGATTAAATACAGCGCTGGCGACAGTTGCACAAGCTCCAGTCGCCAGAACTGCTGCGTACAAATTTTTAAGCATTTGAATCTGTAGGTGCGGGGTCGTGTTCTGCGAAAGCGGAATCCCAGATGGTCGGATCCATGGCCCAGTCTATAGGTGAGGGCAAGCGGTTATCACCTGATGCTGCCCGATCCGTACTAATGTCATAGGGTTTTAACCGGATCCCTGTCACGACTGGTTTGCCGTTGTGGTACTTGACGTTAATACCTGGGATTTTAACGACATTATTTACAGTTTCTTTCAGGCGATCCACGAAGCGCGGTTTGGCACTGTGCTTGTATCCGTTTGACTTGCAGTAGTTTACATACGCTGCATAGACTTCATGATACGCATTCTTGACATAAAGCCCCCTCTCCGATTCATCGATCGATGGGCGGAATGCACCGCCACCGAGAGCCGCGTGGCTATTGGGCGCGTACAAGCAGCAGTCCGCCAAAAACGCACAGATTGGATTGTTGAATACCAGTGCATCCAAGTTCGATTCATTGAGGGTCGGAACATGCTTCACCGGGTTAGCAAGAACGTCACGCATTTCGTGGAACGGCATCTGCAGCAACCACGCTGCAAATCCCGGCAGTTCAGGTACGAACTCCCCCTCGATGCGATCGGGGAACACACTGATGAGGTTTCGTCGTTGCGAAGGGTCGATGACTTGATCCATCACGACAGTCAGTCGGCGGCGCTCCAAACCGCTGCTGATGTCTGAGCTGCTGATGTGCTCGTTACTGGCGATAGAGACCAGCAGTTCGGGTTTGAAGTTGATGACTTCTTTGCCGTACTTACGTTCGGCGCGAAGAGTGTCACTAGACGATGTAAGTTTCTTGAGGGTATCGAGTCGCTTGCTGAATGATGCCTCGTCAGTTAGGAGCAGCAGACGCTTACCAATCAGACTGTGACACTCGAACCTGTTTGTTTCGATAGTCTCTAGGTCACTGGTATGGGTGCCCGTATAACCAGCCAGGGCGATCAACAACTGCTGCAGCGTGGACTTACCGGATCCGCCAGGACCGATCAGGTGAAGAAACCGTTCGCCGGTCGTGTACCCAGTTAGTACAGCGCGACAGAAAGCACGGATAATAACGACTTTCTCTTTGCCAACCGCCCACTCCAGCCACTTAAGAATTTCAGGGCATTGGGCCGCTTCGGTGTAGTCAAAAGGGAGTTTGGTTTGGAAGAAGTAGTCGCGACGGTTGCCTTCTTCAAAATCCAGACTTTTGGCGTCAAGAACTCCGTTTTTGAAAGGGATCTTGCCCCGAGCTGTCTGCCAGATTGATCCGCGCCCACCGTTCACGGAGCGCAGCAGCTTTGCCTTAAGGATGAAGTAAACCGAGCTGATGGTCGCTGAGTTGTACTTAGACAGCACACCAGCTTGTACAAACGTATCGAGTGTCTTTACGATACGCCGTTTGATGTGCTGTTCATCGTTCAGGAACCACACACCATCGGCATCGTCATAGGCAAAGAACTCATCGAGGCTGGAGTCATACAGAAACTGCTCACCGTAATTATTTACGATGATGTCTGCGATGTCGTTCTCGCTGAACTGTCTGTTGTTGTTCTGGATCTGAATCAGTTGCGCCGGAGATTGCGGCGTGGCGTTAGCAGTCATGTCAGGAGGGGCAGCTGTTGAAGTTGATGTGGATTTAGATGTGGTCGGAGTGAAGTCAAAGTCGATTGACATCACTGAGTTTTTAGGTTCGACCTTTTTGGTCTTGATCTGGTCTTTGATGTCAGCGGGGCACAGTTCTTTGTAGATGTCTGCGCTTTGGGTTTTGACTCGCTTCCAAGCTGCAGCCTCGCCGTCATCGGATGCCAGGGTCACTGCAGGTCTTAAAGATGCAGGATCTTGGATGCTGCTCAGGATGCGATCGAATTTGCCATCAAGCTCTGGGTCGTAATCGTAGATAGCATAGAAGACTTGGTTCGCAGCGTCAAGGGGCGCCGTGCGGGTCGGCACGTCGTTGTCCCGCAGCCAGTTGGCCCAGCCGATGATCTCCTTGAATGCCGTCGCCATGGCCGTTGAGCGGTCCTCCACAGGCTCTCCATCGAGGATCCCCCGGACGGTTCGGCTCAGCAGGGCAGTCAGCTCAACTCCGTCCTCTGAGGTTTCCAGCGTGATCGCTTCTTCAGGATCGGACTGACCTTGTTCTTGCTTAGGTAACTTTATGAATTGCGCGTACGCTTCATCGATCTTTTCGGCTGGTATGTACTTGTCTGTCGTACAGATAAAACCGTTTGGATCAGAAGTGCCGTAGAACAGATTCGGGACCTGCGTGGCTCTGATGTCGGATCCTGGGATCTGTTTTGATATTTCCCTTGTAAACCATTGATAGAAGTCCTTATCTAGAATTGGTTTACCTAAGCCAAATACCAGACGGAATCGAGGCCACGATTCTGTTGTACTAGGTGAATAATATGCGAAACTTAGATATTGGTTGCATAGGTCTAATTTTAGAGCTTCTTGTACTGTCAGTTCTTGCTGTTGTACTTTCTTACCTTCTTTATCCTTATAACTGGCCTGATTATCTATGTCAATTATGAGCAGCCCGGCTTGAATACATCCGGTGCCGCCTTTAACTCGCTGACCATTAACTAAATGCCAGGCGCATAATCCATAGCCTTGGCACGTCAGTTCAGCGATACGTTCGATGCCCGCGTGGCCTTGCTGCCAGTGGTTATTGAAGGCTGTGAAGTTGCCGCCTTCCGCAATCTTGCCGAGCGCCGGATCAACAAACTTCTTGACTTCTTCGTTCCAGGAGAAAACAAAATCCATCCGGCGGCTGAGGCGAGGCGGCTATTCTGGCACGGCTGGCGCAGGCGTCAAGTCTATTGTGTGAAGACTGTATTAAGTCGTGCGCAACTGTGCGTAGAAGTCTCGGACAACAGACATCCAAGACTTTGTATGTTTTTCAATTTCGTTCTCACTAAATGTAAAGACTTGCACTGAGAACTCTGGTACTGGAGTGCTTACGATGATCTGCGTTTTAGTTATTTTTACGCCAAGACATTTCTCGGCTGCGAGTCTGTAAGCTGCGAGCTGTAGGGTTGTCTTTTTGAGTTTGAAGACGCCTGAGATCAGGGCTTTCTTTAGTGTTTCGGGGATGTCTGCTTTGGCGTTTGGGAATCGCGTGGAGTAAGGGCCGAGTGAAGTCTTGAAGTCACCCAGGATAACTTCGCCGTTTTTATCTTTGTAGATAATGTCGGGGCAGCCTGCGTAACCTTCGTCAGTTTCGTCGTCGTAGTAATGCAGACGGCCTACACCATCTTCTCCTACGTATTGATTCCACTTCGGTTGGTTGTAGGGTTTTTCAGACCATAGAACTTTGGCTCCGTCCAGTAAATCGTTGAGTCGTTCTGGCATGTCTTGCCAGTACGGTTCGTAAGGCTTCGGCGGGATTACTTTGAGCCCACGGATGTAGTTTTCAACAGAGTTATGAATCCAAGAACCCCGTTCCGCAGCTTTTTCAGCCACGCCGGGGTTCTGGAGGTTCCAGTGTTGAAGCTTCTTGCGGGTTTCTTCGGTCTGCGTGGCAGATAAGATACTCGTTACAGATGGCAGCGGTCTGTGAACTCCGTTGCAAACGTAGTGTCTTAAACCGTCAAGAGTTAGTCGTGTTTGGGACACATTCTTGTGTCAATTATCTGAAGTATAGCGGGATACTTAAAAGATGCTTGACACGTTCATTGGTTGAGGAGGCTCGTCTTCGCTATCAT